>WNFM01261061.1_pt1 | contig 15373 bp, 16 predicted proteins | sample 5400271 | NCBI WGS metagenome assembly WNFM01 (sample SAMN13153352, study PRJNA577476) | soil metagenome | isolation source: 60 cm saprolite on Douglas fir-dominated hillslope | place: USA:California | collected 2013-09-17
CCTGGCGGATGCGGAAGCACTGCGTGTCGCGATGGCCGATCCGGATACGCGAGCAGGCCTGCTGGCCGTTGCCCCCGCGGCTGCCACGGGAACGATTCCACAAATGGAAAAAGCGATCTACTTAGAGGGGCGGCTCGGCGCCGAACGCATCCACACGCTCGGGCGCTGGGGGGTGGGCTAGCTCGTCGCCGCCTTCCAGATCATGAACGCGGCAACACCGATGAGCATGCCGGCGAAGACGCGCTTCAAGGTCTTCACCGGCCAGCGGTGCGCGAGCCTCGCGCCGACCGGCGCGAACAGCATGCTCGCGGCCGCGATACACAACAGCGCGGGAAGGTAGACATAGCCCAAGCTGTGCGCGGGCAATCCCGTCTGCCGGAAGCCGCTCAAGACGAAGCCGACGGTCCCCGATGCCGCGATCGGCAGCCCGAGCGCGGCCGACGTTGCGACCGCGTTGTGAATCTTGACGTTGCATCGCTCGAGATACGGCACCGAAACGAACGCGCCGCCCGCGCCGACCATGCCGGAGAGAATGCCGATTCCTGTGCCGGCTCCGAATAGGCCGAGCTTTCCCGGCAACTCGCGCGTGGCCTCCGGGACTTTGCCCCAAAGCATCTGGATCGCGGAAAAGCCCGCGAACAACGCGAATATCGACGCCAGCAGTGCGGTCGACATGCCGCTGACGAGCAGCGGGCCGATCAGGGAACCCAGGAGAATTCCCGGCACGAGTCCGCGCACCACCGGCCACAGCACCGCACGATGCCGATGATGCGCACGCATGTTGGAGAGCGAGGTGAAGACGATCGTTGCCATGGCCGTCGCAACCGCCATGTGCACCACATGATCGCGCGGAAAGTTGTCGTGCGTGAAGAGTATCGTCAGGAACGGCACCATCATCATGGCGCCGCCGATGCCCAAGAGCCCCGCCAGGAAGCCGATGGCGCATCCGAGCGCCACGAAGGCGACGATCAGCGAAAAGTCCATCCGCTTACGAACTTCGCCGGGCGAGCTTGACGATGTAATTCCAGTCTGACGCATCCACCGGTGTAATCGACAACCGGTTGCCGCGCTTCAACGTAATCAGGTTTGTGAGCTGCGGTTGCGCGCGCAGTTCGGGTAGCGAAATGAGCCGCGTTTTCTCGACGAATTTCACATCGACGTTGAACCAGCGAGGGGCGTCTCGCGTGGCTTTGGCATCGAAGTAGGGACTTTTCCTGTCGAACTGCGACGCGTCGGGATAGGCCAGGGACGACACCTCGGCGATGCCCGCGATTCCCGGCTCCGGGCAGCTCGAATGATAGAAGAATGCGCGGTCGCCGAGTTTCATGTCGTCGCGCATGAAGTTGCGCGCCACGTAATTGCGGACCCCGAACCACGGCGTCGTCTGCTTCGGCGCGCGCGCCAAGTCGTCGATGGACATTTCGTCCGGCTCGGATTTCATCAGCCAGTAGCGCATGGTGGATTTTGTGAGTGGCGGCGTCGCGCGGGCGTCAATGCCGCGGCAAAGCGCTTTGCGGCGGCATGGTCATTCGTTCGAGCGGCCGCCGATCGAGCGAATGAAGGTGTCCCCCGCCTGTGCCGTGCCGTCCATCTTCTTGAACCGCGGGTTCAAGATGGGCTGCCTGCCGGAACCATCAGGCGCTTCCGCGTAGGAGCGCACACCGGCTCGCTAAGGGCAAAGGCAACCTCGCTACGAGAGCATTGGTTCAAAGATTGACTGGACGACTCGAACACCGCAGGGGACATTGACCGGTGGAAATGCAACGATCGTCCATCACATTCGCGCGGACGACGAAAAACCTCAAAGTAATTTTTCCTGGCCCGCCATCGTCTGGTCGATGGCGGCTTGCATCGCGATGATTTTACGCCGCGCGTCCGGCCCGTCAATGCCGGCCGACGTGCGCGATGCGCTTACGACTGCCGTGGGCGTGCGCCGCTCACTCAGCAATTCGTTGGCGAGGTTCAGCGCCGCCATCACGGCGATGCGGTCCGCGCCGCTGATCTTGCCGCCATCGCGAATCTCGCGCATCCGTTTGTCGAGAAATCCGACGGCCTCGAGAAGGTCCGCGCGTTCGTGCTCCTTGCATGCGACCTTGTAATCGCGCCCGAGGATCTGGATGTCGAGTTGGACGACGCGTTCCGCGGGAAGACTGCTTCGGGTCGTCATTCGGCGGGCATCCTGGCAATGAGGGCATCAAGACGCACGCCGGCCTGCTGTACCCGGGCCGCAAGGTCGCGGTTGCGCTCGTGCGCGGCCGCCAAGTCGCGTCGCAGCGACTCGTTTGCGACGCGCAGCGCGCGCGTGTGCGCGAGAAGCGTCGAGAGCTTGCGTTCGAGTTCGGCCAAGTCCTTGTCCATGGAGCAATAGTGGCGGCGCGCGCGGCGCGCGTCAACCCGGGAGCCTTTTCATCGGCCCGCCCGGGGCGGTGGCAGCATCCGTATCGAGGCGCTGGTAACGGACATCGAGGACGTCGAGCTCTTCCACGCCGCCCGGCGTGTTGAGCGTGACGGTGTCGCCCTCGCGGGCCTTGAGCAGCGCGCGCGCCATCGGCGACACCCAGCTTATGTACCCGCGCGCGGTGTCGATCTCGTCCACGCCGACAATGCTGACGGTGCGCTCCTCGTTCCTGGCATTGCGCACCTTGACCGTCGCGCCGAAGAACACGCGGTCCGCCTCGTCATCGTCGCGCCGGGACGCAGGATCGACGACTTCCGCTGCATCGAGACGCTTGATCAGAAAACGAATCCGCCGGTCGACTTCGCGCAGGCGCTTCTTGCCGTAGATGTAATCGCCGTTTTCCGAACGGTCTCCATTGCCGGCGGCCCAAGCGATCGTGGCGACCAGCTCCGGACGTTCGCCGGCGACGAGGCGGTCGAGCTCGCCCTTCAGCCGCGCGAAGCCCGCCGGCGTCATGTAATTCTTGCTGCCGAGCGGAAGCGGCGATGCACTTTCGAGCGCATCGCCGTCCTCGTCCTCGTCTTCACTTTCCCGGGTAAACGCCTTGTTCACGGCGGACGCACCATGGCTACGGAGAAGCAATTATAGGCCGGTAGAGCAGTCCTCCTGAGGAGTCCTCCTATAATCGCCGCTTGCCAGCCAAGCATTCCCATTTGCACCGCTATCCCCATTGGATCGTTCTCGCCGCGCTGGCCCTGCTGGCGCTGGCTGCGCTCGCATTCGCATTGGCTGCGGGAAGCGTCGACACCGGCTTTGGCGCCGTTGTGCGCGCGTTGTTCGCTCCTGGTGATGATGCCGGCAGTGCGGTGGTGCGCGAACTGCGCTTGCCGCGCGCGATGGCGGCGTTCGCCGTCGGCGCGTTGCTGGCACTGGCCGGCGCGATAATGCAGGTGCTGCTGCGCAACCCACTGGCCGACCCCTACGTGCTCGGCCTCTCCGGTGGCGCTGCGTGCGGCGCGCTCACCGCGCTGCTGGCCGGCGCTGCGGCGATGGTCACGCCCGCGGCCTTCGCCGGTGCGCTCATCTCGACGTTCATCGTGTTCGGCTTGGCTCGCGGCCAAGGCGCGTGGGCGCCGACCCGGTTGCTGCTGACCGGCGTCGTGGTGGCGGCCGGATGGGGCGCGCTCATCGTGCTGATCCTCACGGTGGCGCCGGAAGCGCAGGTCCGCGGCATGCTGTTCTGGTTGATCGGCGATCTCTCGGGCGCGTCGCACAGCGGCGCGGCGCTCGCCGCACTCGTGGTAGTGCTCGTTGTTGCGTTGTCCTTTGCCCGCGATGCCACGCTGCTTGCGCGTGGCGACCTGACGGCCGCAAGCCTTGGCGTCCCGGTGCGAGGAGCAACGTTCGCACTGCACGCATTGGCGGCGTTCGCAACCGCGATTGCCGTGACGGTCGCCGGAAGCGTCGGCTTTGTCGGCCTCGTCGTTCCGCACGCCGTGCGTCTCGTGATCGGCAACGACCAGCGCTGGTTGATGCCGGCGGCCGCGCTTGCGGGCGGCGCGCTTCTCACGTTCGCCGACACTGTCGCGCGCACGCTCGTGGCGCCCTCGCAGCTTCCGGTGGGCGTGCTCACGGCGTTGGTCGGCGTACCGCTCTTTCTCTGGCTCTTGCGCCGCTCCGGACGATGAACGCGGCGCCTCCGATTCTTGCCTGCCAGGGCCTCGTGTTGTCGGTGCCGGGCCGCACGCTGTGCCGCGGTCTCGCATTCGACGTCCATGCCGGCGACTGCTGGGCCGTTGTCGGGCGCAACGGCGCGGGCAAGACGACGCTCTTGCAAACTCTCGCCGGGCTGCGACCGGCCACCGAGGGAGCGATCCTGCTGGCCGGCGAGCCGATCGCGAATCATCCGCCGCGCCGGCGCGCACAGCGTTTGGGTTTCCTGCCGCAGGATACGTTCGATGCGTTTCCGGCCACCGTGCTGGAGATCGCACTCGGCGGCCGGCATCCTCACATTCCGCGTTGGCGCCCCGAAAGCGCGATCGACGTGTCCCGCGCCCGCGACGCACTGGCGGCGGTGGGCATGGATGACGCCGCGATGCGCGATGTGCAGACGCTCTCCGGCGGCGAGCGCCGTCGTGTCGCGCTCGCGATGCTGCTCGCGCAGGACCCGGATGTCCTGTTGCTCGACGAGCCGACCAACCACCTCGACATCTCGCACGAGGTGCGATCGCTCGAACTTTTCGCGAACTTGGCACGCGAACGCGGCCGCGCGGTTGTGATGGCCATGCACGACCTGACACTCGCCCCGCGCTACGCGACGCACGCCGTGCTGCTGGACGGCAGGACGGCCGAAGCCGGACGCGCCAGCGAGTTGTTCAACGTGGAAAAGCTCTCCGCGCTGTATGGGCAACCGCTGGTCGCCGTGGCTCACGCTCGCGGCACGGCCTTCCTGCCCGCTTAGTTCCTGTCGCGATTTGCGCGCGCCTGTTCGAGCATCGCGCAAAGCGATTCGACGCCATCGACAAAGCGCGGGCCCGAGCGATGTAACAGGTCGCCGTTGGCGACGAAAAGATTGCCGTAGTGCACGGCCGGCACGCTTCCCCAGCGCTTCCAGTCGTCGAGCCACGGCGGACGCCGGCCGTCGTCGCTGCCCGCGAAGATGACCTCGGGCCCGGCGGCGACGACCGCTTCGACCGAAACCGTCGGCGCCGGCAGCGACTGGGCGCCGAAGACATTGGCGCCCCCGCAAAGCGTTATGGCCTCGGAGATCAAATGGCGCCCGCCGATCGTCTGCAGCGGCTGGTTCCACACTTCGTAGAACACGGCAATCGAGCGCGCGCCCGCGTACTTCGCATCGGTTCCCGCGAGCATGCCCAGCGCCTCGATATCGCGCGCGATGCCCGCGATCGTCTTCGGGTCGCTGACGAAAATCGTCGCGCCGCGGGCGCGCAACGTGGCCAACTGGGCTGGCATCGTGTACGGCCAGGCGACGACCAGGTCCGGCTTCAGCGCGACGATGCGCTCGAGGTCCAGCGCGGTCGCGTCACCGACACCCGGTAACGCGCGCGCTTCGCGAGGCCAGTCGCTGTGCGCCACGACGCCGACGACGCGCGCCCCCGCGCCCGCCGCGAACACGAGCTCCGTGGCGTGCGGCGCGAGACTCACGATCCGCTGCGCCGGTTGCGCAAGCGTGACCGTCGTGCCCGCGTCGTCGATCGCAGTGACAACCGCATGCACGCTGCCCATCGCCACGACCATCACCAGGCCTGCGATGGAAGCTCGCGCGAGCCGCGGACGCATCATGGTTGCCAGCGGATTCCCGCGAACACCGTCGCGCCGCCGGTCGAATAGTCCGCGGCAAGCTGGTAGTTCTTGTTGAACACGTTGTCGCCGCGCACCAGCAATGCGAAACCCTTGGCGAACGGCCACTCGACAGTCAGGTTTACGATGCCGTAGCCGCCCATTTTCACCGTGTCGGCGGCATCGTCGTAGCGCAGCGACGAAGCGACGTATTCCACGCCCACTTGCACGGGTCCCGCCTGCTGCAGCACGCGGACGGCCCCATGTTGACGGGCCCGCCGCGGCAACAGGTTGCCCGTCGCATCGTCTTTCGGATCCTGCAGGTCGAGCGACGCCGTCACCCGGGTGCCGCGCCAGCCAAAATCAAGCCCCAGCGTCACACCTTGCAGGATCGCGCGGTCGACATTCTGCGGCAGGCAATTGAAATTGGCATCGCACTCGAACACGATCAGGTCGCTGACCTGGTTGTGATAGCCGATCGCGCGGACCTCCCAGCGCGCATCGCCATGGCTTTCGTTCCAGTACACGCCGGCTTCGTAGTTCTTCGAGGTTTCCGGCACAAGCGAGGGGTTCGAGAATCCCGGATAGTAGAGATCGTTGAACGACGGCGCCTTGAAACCGGTGCTGGCGCCCGCGGTCACGCGCCACGATGGCGACAGCGTGTAGCCCAGGGCGATACCGCCGGTCGTCTTGCCGCCAAGTCGTCGCGGCGAAGATTGGCCTGCAGCGCGAACGCCTCATAACGAAGTCGATAGACGCCGGTCGCGGAATTGGTGTTGCGCTGTGTCGTCGCGAAGTCGGTATCGGTCGTCAGGTGCTCCTCGCGCCGTTCGAGGATCACGCCCAGCGCGCCCAGCGGCAGCGTGAAGTCGTTCTGCCACAGATACTGGCGCTGCGTCGTCTTGAAGGGCGCATTGCCGAAGCTGGTCTGCGAGACGGAATCGTCGCTGCCTTCGCCCGCCGTCAGTTGCGAACTCCAGACATCGTTGATCCGGTTCACGCTGGCCACGCTCCACGCCTGGACGGTCGTGATCGTGCGATCGTCGAAGTAGGGCGCGCCGCCGTCGAACTGGTTATTCAGGCGATTGCCGAAATACTGCAGCACCAATTCCTGTCCGGCGGCCCAGGTCCAGCCTGCATCGGCGGAAAAATTCCTCGACGAAAAGCCGTCGCGGCCCGGGTTGTAGCTGAACCTGCAGCGAATACCGGAACGACTCGATCGAACCGGCGAATCCCGCGGACAGCGCCGCGGTGTTGTGCGTGCCGTAGCCGGCCGACACATTCGGGATGAAGGCCGCGCCTTGCGGCCGCTTCGTGAACACCTGCACGACGCCGCCGATTGCGTCGGCGCCATAAAGACTCGACGCGGGACCGCGCAGGATCTCGATGTGGTCGATCTGGTCCAGCGGAATCGCCTCGAGGGACGTCGAGCCCGACGACGACGATCCGGCGCGAATGCCATCGATCAGCACCAGCGTCTGCCCGCGGTTGGCGCCGCGCAGAAGCGCCCCGGACACCGAGCCCGGGCCGCCGTTCTGGACGATTTCCACGCCGGGCTGCCGCTGCAACAATTCGGCCAGGCTCTGCACGCCGCTGCGCAGGATTTCGTCGGCACCGATCACCGTGACGTCCGCGAGCACGTCGGTGATCGGCTGCGACGCCCGCGCCGCTGTGACGATGATCGGGTCGAGCGCCGCCGGTCGCGGCTGCAGCGAATTCTGGGCGGCGGCACCGCACGCGGCTATCAAGGCCGCGACGGCCAGCAGGGCGCGTCCGTACGCGCTAGCAAAAGACAGGAAAGACATCGGGAGGCTCCGCACTGCGCCGTGCGTCCCCGCGCGGCATGGGTTACGGGACAGCGCGAAGTCTCCGCACGCGGCGGCACGCTGCATTCGCAGGCCGGTCTCCGGGCTTGCCGGGCTTGTCCGCCTCGCCTTCCCGTCCGAAAGAGGACAGTGGCATTCAAGGCGGACCTCACCGACTTACCGTTGCGGGGGCAGCCGCGGCCTTCGCGCGTCGGCATCGATACTTTGCGCGCGGCACCGCGTTCCCGTTTCACCCGTCGCGTTGGACACGCGGTGGGCACCTGCTGGCGTGATTGTAAGGCCCGCCGCGCGTTTCGCCCCCTGGACAAAACGCCGCGGATCGGCCCCCCGTCCTGCTATAATCCGCGCCTTTTAAACGGTTCGGCTCCCACGGATTACCCTCCGCCCCGGGGTCGCGCGTGACGTGGCAAAGAAGCTCTACATCCGCACGTTCGGTTGCCAGATGAACGAGTACGACTCGGACAAGATGGCGGACGTGCTGCGCGCCGCCGACGGCATGGTCCAAACCGATCGCGCCGAGGACGCCGACGTCATCCTCTTCAACACGTGCTCGGTCCGCGAAAAGGCGCAGGAGCGCGTCTTTCACGACTTGGGCCGCGTGCGGGCGCTGAAAGCAGTGAATCCCGACCTCGTCATCGGCGTGGGTGGATGCGTCGCATCGCAGGAAGGCGCGGCGATCATCCGGCGCGCGCCCTACGTCGATGTCGTGTTCGGCCCCCAGACGCTGCACCGCCTGCCGCAACTCATTGCGGCGCGGCGCGAAAGCGGGCGCCCGCAGGTCGATATCAGCTTTCCGGAAGTCGAGAAGTTCGACCACCTGCCGCCGCCGCGCGTCGAAGGGGCGACGGCGTTCGTCTCGATCATGGAAGGCTGCAGCAAATACTGCTCGTTCTGTGTTGTGCCGTACACACGGGGTGAGGAGGTTTCGCGGCCATTCGACGACGTGCTGACGGAAATCGCCGACCTCGCGGACCAGGGCGTGCAGGAGATCACGCTGCTCGGCCAGAACGTCAATGCGTACCGCGGCATGATGGCGAGCACCGCCGAGGTCGCCGACTTCGCGACGCTGCTCGAATACGTCGCCGAAGTCCCCGGCATCGAGCGCATCCGCTATACGACGTCGCATCCCAAGGAAATGACGGCGCGGCTCATCGACGCCCACGCGACGATCGGCAAGCTCGCGGCGCATCTGCACCTGCCCGTGCAGTCGGGCTCCGACCGCGTGCTGGCCGCGATGAAGCGCGGCTACACCGTCCTCGAATACAAGTCGACCGTGCGCCGCCTGCGCGCCGCGCGGCCGGGACTGTCGATCACGTCCGATTTCATCGTCGGCTTCCCGGGCGAGTCGGACGCCGATTTCGCGCAGACGATGAAGCTGGTGGAAGATTTGGAATTCGACGGCGCGTTCAGCTTCCTGTATAGTGCCCGCCCCGGGACACCTGCGGCCGAATTGCCGGACCCGGTGCCGCGTGAGGACAAGCAGGCGCGCCTCGAAGCCCTGCAAGCGTTGCTCGACGCACAATACCAACAACACAGCGAGGCCATGATCGGCACGCGCCAGCGGGTGCTGATCACCGGAACCGCCGCCAGGAACGATCACGAACTGGCGGCGCGCACCGATAATAATCGAGTCGTGAATTTTGCTGGCGATGCGGCACTTGCCCAAACGTGGGTCGACGTCACGATCACTTCGGCGCAACCGCATTCGTTGCGCGGCGAGCTTGCCGCGCCGATTTAAGGGGAAACGTGTTTTTGGTGGCGCGAACATTTCCGCCGCGAGCCTGACCTGGAGATCGTCACGATGTCGTTCCTTCGCAAATGTCTGCATGCCGCGGCAATCGCCGCAGGCTTTCCCCTGATCCTGTCCGGATGCGCGACAGCGCCGTCGGAAACCGAAAAGATGGCCGCCGTGGCCGCCGCGGCGGCCACGGCGGCGGTCAACGCGCCGAAGTCCGGCAGCCAGGCCAATGGCGCGTCCTCGCCGGCAACGGCTGCCGCGGCAGCGGCCGCCGCAGCGGTCCAGCTGGGGCAGCAACGGCCTTTCGCCGATGTCATCAAGGAAGCGAAGGAATCGCCCGGACTGTTCCCTGCGTGGCAGAAGGACGAGAAACTGTGGCTCGAAGTTGCGCCGGACCAATTCGACAAGCCCTTACTGTTCACCGCCAACTTGAGCCGCGGCTTGGGCGAGCAGGGCGTCTACGGCGGCATGATGCTGTTCGACCAGATCGTCGTGCTGAAGCGCATCGGCAACACTGTGCAGCTCATCGCGAAGAATTACGCCTTCACCGGCGGCGACAACGCGCCGATGGCGCAGGCGGTACGGGAAGGCTTCACCGACAGCCTGCTCGGCACCACGACGGTCGTAAGCCAGCCGCACCCGGAGCGCAAAACGGTCCTGATCGACGCCAACGCGCTGCTCTTGACCGACATTCCGGCCGGCGAGCGGTTCACGAGTGGCATCCAGATGCGCAGCTACACGTTCGACTCCAGGAATTCGAGCTTCGAGTCGGTGCGCAACACGCCGGATCAATCGTCGTTCGTCGTTTCGGCGCATTACAGCAACCCACGAGCGACGCTGCCGCCATCACCGGCGGCGATGTCGCCTTCGAGTGCGTTCCCGCCGTTCACGACACTGCCGGACGGGCGCAGTCTGTTCCTGGGCTATACGTACAACTTCGCGAAGCTCCCGGAACCGATGGCGACGCGCCGCGCCGACCCGCGGATCGGGCATTTCGAAACCGAGATCTGGGATTTTTCGTCGGACACCAAATTCACGGCCAAGTCGCACTATGTGAACCGCTGGCGGCTGGAGAAGCAGGATCCGGAGGCCACCCTTTCGCCGCCCAAGGAACCGATCGTGTTCTGGGTCGACCGCAATGTTCCCGAAAAGTACCGCGCGCCCGTTCGTGACGGCATCCTCGAATGGAACAAGGCCTTCGAGAAGATCGGCTACAAAGATGCGATCGTCGTGAAGCAGCAGCCGGCCGACGCCGACTTCAACACGTACGATGCGCGCCATTCCACCGTCCGCTGGTTCGTCTCCACCGACAACCGGTTCGCGATCGGCCCGACCAACGTGGACCCGCGCACGGGCGAGATTCTCAATGCGGAAGTCGGCGTTTCGGAACTCTGGTCGCGGTCCGAGCGCGCGTTCATCAGCGAGGAGGCGCCACCATCGTTGCCGGCCTTGGGCGCCGCTGGAAATTCCCGCGCCTTCATGAACCAGTTCTGCACGTTCGGGACCGGCGCCCTGGCCGAATTGCAGTTCGGCCTCGACGTTCTCGAAGCGCGCGGCGAAATCGAGCCGGGAAGCCCGGAGGCGGATACGTTCGTCGCCGCGTTCCTCAAAGCCGTCGTCATGCACGAAGTCGGCCACGCACTCGGGCTGCGCCACAATTTCCGCGGTTCGACGGCGTACTCGCTCACCCGGATTTCCGATCCCAAGTTCAGCAGCGAGGTCGGGATCACCGGCTCGATCATGGACTACAACCCGATCAACCTCGCGTTAAAGGGTGAAGCACAGGGCGCTTATGTCGTTCCGTCGATCGGCCCGTACGATTACTGGGCGATCGAATACGCCTATCGTCCGCTGGAGAAGGAGAGCGAGAGCGCGGAGTTGGCCAAGATCGCTGGCCGCGGAGCCAGCGACCCATTGCTCGCGTTCTCATCCGACGAGGAGGCGATCGCCGGCCTCGATCCGGACGTCAGTCAGTTCGACTTGGGCTCCGACCCGATTCTCTACCTGCAAAAGCGCCTTCTCATCTCGCAGGAACTGTGGCGCCGCTTGGAGTCGCGGCACTTGAAGCCCGGCGAGTCGTACGAGATCCTCCGCCGTAATTTCGACGCCGGGTTCCGCGAAGTCGGACGAGTCGCGACACTTACGGCGAAATACGTCGGCGGCGTTTACTACGTTCGCGACTTTGCGGGCACGTCCAACCTGCCGCTGACGCCGGTGGCGCCCGACAAGCAGCGCGCCGCATTGAAGCTGCTCGCCGCGGGCGTCTTCTCCTCCGACAGCTTCAGGTTCAAGCCCGAATTCCTGCGCAGCATGGGCATCGACTATCTCAACATCGGCTTCAATTCCGCGCGCCTGAATCCCGACTTCAGCTTGCGCAACCGCGTGCTCTCGTTGCAGACCGGCACGCTCAATCAACTGCTGAGCGATGCGGTCATGAGCCGCCTGCTCGACTCGGAAATCAAGGTGAGCAAGGCCGACCAGGCGCTGCGTCTCAACGAGCTTTTCGCGACGCTCGAAGGATCGATCTGGAGCGAGCTTGCGACGGCAGCACCGATTCCCGGGCCGCGCCGCGACCTGCAGCGCGAACACCTGCGCCGCATCGCGACCGTGCTGACGCGGCCATCGTCATCGACGCCGGCGGATGCGCGCGCGCTGATGCGCGAGGAGGCCAAGGACCTGTCCGTGAAAATCAAGGCCGCGCTCGCCACCGGCAAGAGGGACCCGGAGACGCGCGCCCACCTGTCGGAGGCCGCCAATACGCTGGACGAAGCGCTCAAGGCACCGTTGACACGCCAGGGTGTCTGACCGCCCGAACCGATAGGAGCCGATGGCGCAGGGGACGCAGCGGCGGGGAGGCCGGCAAAGCATCGTGCTCACGCCGCCGGACAATCGCGCGCTCGCGAACCTGTGCGGCCCGCTCGACGCGAATCTGCGCCAGATCGAGGCCGCGCTGGACGTCGCGATCACGCATCGCGCCGGCGCCTTCACGGTCATCGGCGAGAATCCGCAGGCGCTGCGCGCCATCGAGGCGCTGCAGCGCTTCTACGCCGCTGCGGAAAAGCCGCTTTCAGTCGACGACATTCAACTGGGGCTGGTCGAGATCTCGACGCGGCCCGATGCCATGGCGCGGGTCGAGCCCGTCGCCGACGGCGCGCCGCATTTGCGCACGCGCCGCGCGGACCTTCACGGGCGCACGCCGAACCAGGTCGAGTACCTGAAGGACATCACCGGCCACGACATCACGTTCGGCATCGGCCCCGCGGGCACCGGCAAGACCTACCTCGCGGTGGCGTGCGCAGTCGATGCGCTCGAGCGCGACGCCGTCAAGCGCATCGTGCTCGTGCGCCCCGCCGTCGAGGCCGGCGAGAAGTTGGGCTTTCTCCCGGGTGATCTCGCGCAAAAGGTCGATCCGTACCTGCGGCCCCTGTACGACGCACTGTACGATCTGATGGGCTTCGACAAGGCGGCCAAGCTCTTCGAGCACACGACGATCGAATTAGCACCCCTCGCCTACATGCGCGGGCGAACGCTCAACCATTCGTTCATCATCCTGGACGAGGCACAGAACACGACGCCCGAGCAGATGAAGATGTTCCTGACGCGCATCGGCTTCGGCACCAAGGCCGTGATCACCGGCGACGTCACGCAGACCGACCTGGCGCGTGGCCAGAAAAGCGGCCTGGTCGAGGCCGCGCGGGTGCTATCCGGCGTGCGCGGCATCGCGTTTCGCCACTTCACGAGCGCCGATGTCGTCCGCCATCCGCTGGTGCAGAAGATCATCGACGCCTACGACCGCGACGCGGCGACGCGCAAGACCGACGACCGAGCTTCCCGCTGATGCCCCGCGCGAGGGCGCCCGCGTTGTCGCTGTCGGTGCAATACGCGAGCAACGATCCCGGCCTGCCGGCGCGTCCGCAGGTCCGCCGCTGGGTGCGCGCGGCGCTCGGCGTCGATGCGACCGTGACGGTGCGCTTCGTCGACGCGATCGAGGGACGCGCGCTCAATGCCGAGTTCCGCGGCAAGGACTACGCGACGAACGTGCTCACGTTCGTGTACGATGACGAGAATCCGCGCGCCGGCGACGTCGTGTTGTGCGCGCCGGTCGTGCGGCGGGAGGCGGCAGCGCAAGGCAAGCCCCTCGCCGACCACCACGCGCACCTGGTTGTCCACGGCATGTTGCACTTGCAGGGATTCGACCACGAACGGCACGCCGACGCTGCGGTGATGGAGGCGCGGGAAACCGCAATCCTGGCCGCGCTCGGGCTCCCCGATCCGTATGCCGCGCGCAACTGACCCCCAGTGAATAACGACAAGGACAGCACCAGCCAGGACCGGCCGACGCTGCTCGACCGGATCTCGGCGCTGCTGATGCGCGATCCCGAGGATCGCGAGGACCTGGTCGCGATCATGCGCAGCGCGTTCGAGCGCAAGTTAGTCGACGGCGACGCGTTGTCGATGATCGAAGGCGTGCTGTCGGTGTCCGAGACCACCGTGCGCGACATCATGATCCCGCGCGCGCAGATGGACTGTGTTTCCGTCGACGACGAGCCGTCCGAGTTCATGCCCCTCGTCGTCGAGACGCGGCACTCGCGCTTTCCCGTGATCGGCGAGAGCAAGGACGACATCGTTGGTATCCTGCTCGCCAAGGAGCTGCTCAACTACTACGCCAACCCCGAGGCCTTCAACCTGCACGACACGCTGCGGCCCGCCGTGTTTGTGCCGGAAGGCAAGCGGCTGAACGTGTTGTTGCGCGAGTTCCGCGCCAACCGCAACCATATCGCGATCGTCGTCGACGAGTATGGCGGCGTGTCGGGGTTGGTCACCATCGAGGACGTACTGGAGCAGATCGTCGGCGACATCGAGGACGAATACGACTTCGACGAAAGCGAGGACAACATCATTGCCGAGGCCGGCGGCCGTTGGCGCGTGAAGGCACAAACGGAAATCGCCGACTTCAACGCGCATTTCGCCACCAAGTTCGACGACGATGAATTCGATACTGTCGGCGGCCTGGTGCTGCGCGCCTTCGGCCGGCTGCCCAAGCGCAACGAGACCGCGGTGCTCGAAGGCCTGCGCTTTCGCATACTGCGCGCCGACAGCCGCCGGTTGTACACACTGCAGGTCGAACGGCTGGCGCCGCCCGCCGGCGAAGACAGCGCGGCGTGACGGCCGCGTCAATGACCTCGCGCGACCCAAGGCTTGCAATGGCCGTCGCGGCCGGCGCCGCAACGGTCTTTTCCTTTGCGCCGTTCCATCTCGCGTTGCTGCCGCTCGCAACACTCGCCGCGCTGTTCTGGCTGTGGCAGAGCGCCGCCGCACCGCGCGAGGCCGCCCTCGAGGGATTCGCGTTCGGAATGGGCCTCTTCGGCGCTGGTGTGTCGTGGATATCGGTCGCGCTCGAAACGTTCGGCGGCGTGCCGCCGGTCGTCGCCTACACCGGCATGCTGGGCTTGGTCGTCTATCTCGCGCTCTTTCCGGCGCTGGCCGGCTGGGCCGTCGCGCGCATCACGCCGCTCGCGGGCGCGGCACGGCTTATAGCAGCGGTCGCGGCGTGGACGCTGGCCGAATGGTTGCGCGGCTTCCTGCTGACGGGATTCGGGTGGCTTTCGATCGGTTACGCGGAACTCACACCGTCCATCGCACTTCCGTTCGCGGGATTCGCGCCGGTCGGCGGTGTCTATCTCGTTTCACTGGCCACGTCCGTGTGCGCAGCCGCCGTCGTCTACATGATCGATGGCCTTGCCGCGGGACGCGCGCGCGCAATCCCGATCGGTGTGGTGGCGATCGCGCTGACCGCGGGTGCAGGCGCCGCCACCGCCCGCATCGAATGGACGCTGCCCGAAGGCGCGCCGCTGGCCGTGTCGCTCGTTCAGGGCAATGTTGCGCAGAACCTGAAATTCGATCCCGCCTACCGTATGCGCACTTACGAGACGTACCTGCGGCTCGTTCATCTTGCCAAGGGACGCCTGATAGTCCTGCCGGAGAGCGCGTTCACGGTGTTCCTCGACGAAGTGCCCCATGAAGTTCTGCAGGAGCTCGTGGAGACCGGACGCGAGCGCAACGGCGACGTCCTGCTCGGTCTCTTCACGATCGAGCCGCCGCTCGTCGAAA
>WNFM01061165.1_pt2 | contig 15371 bp, 13 predicted proteins | sample 5400271 | NCBI WGS metagenome assembly WNFM01 (sample SAMN13153352, study PRJNA577476) | soil metagenome | isolation source: 60 cm saprolite on Douglas fir-dominated hillslope | place: USA:California | collected 2013-09-17
CCGAGGTGCGGGTGATTCAGCACGATGTCCGATACCTGCGCCGCCGGGCCCGGTATGAAGTTGATGACGCCGGGCGGCAGCCCTGCCTCTTCCATGACCTTCAGCAAGAAATAGTTCGAGTACGCCGCCGTGCCCGCGGGCTTCCAGACGACCGTGCACCCCATGATTGCGGGCGCCGAGGGGAGGTTGCCGCCGATCGAGGTGAAGTTGAACGGCGTGATGGCGTAGACGAACCCCGCGAGCGGCCGGTACTCCAGCGCATTCCATTGGCCGCCGGGGGACAACGGTTGCTCGCCCTCGAGCCGTTCAGCGTAGTGGAGATTGAACCGCCAGAAGTCGATCAGCTCGCATGCCGCATCGATCTCCGCCTGGTGGGCCGTCTTCGACTGGCCCAGCATGGTAGCGGCGTTCACGGGCGCGCGGTGCCGCGTCGCCAGGAGATCGGCGGCCTTGAGGAAGACGGCCGCGCGGCGCTCCAACGTCCACCCCGACCAATCGGCCCAGGCGGCCCGCGCCGCCGCGACCGCCGCCTCGATCTCCTTCGCCCCCGCTTGATGAACCTTGGCGAGCACGTGCTGGTGGCAATGCGGCATCACGGTGTCGACCGTCTTGCCGGTGCGCACTTCCTTGCCGCCGATCACGAGCGGGATCTCGATCTGGCGCCCGGAGAGGTCGCGTAACGTTTGCTTGAGCTGGGCGCGCTCGGGCGTACCCGGCGCGTAAGAAAGGATGGGCTCGTTAATGGGCGAGGGGATCTTGGAGGTCATACTTGAATCTAACCGGGGCGGGAACTGATGGTTGTTGTGTAGATATGCTCGATGCCCGCACCAAAATCGGCCACGTCCACCTGACTGTGTCGGACTTAGACCGCGCCGTCGCCTTCTACCGCGACGCCCTCGGCTTCGACGTCACGACTCGCTATGGCGCCGACGCCATATTTCTCTCGGCCGGCGGCTATCACCATCACATCGGCCTCAATACTTGGGCGGGGCGAGGAGCGCCGCAACCGGCGCCCGGGACCACGGGCCTGTATCACTTCGCGATTCTCTTTCCCGACCGGCGGACGCTGGCGCAGGCCGTGCGCCGCGTGCTCGACGCGGGCTATCCCCTCGAAGGCGCCTCCGATCACGGCGTGAGCGAGGCGATTTACCTGCGTGATCCCGACGGCAACGGCGTCGAGCTGTACCGCGACCGGCCGGAAGCGGAATGGCCGCGTGCGCCGGATGGAACGCTCCGGATGCACACGCGGCCACTCGATCTCGATCAGCTGCTACAAGAAGCGTAACCCGCTAGCGATTCGCTTTCAGTAATTCCGGCGACACCTTGGTCGCCGCGACGACCGGCGGGGTGTTGCGCTGGCCGCGCGGAATCATCCCGGGCAGGTTCGCCAGCTCGAACGCCGACACCGCCATCACCGTCGACGCCTGCCGCAAGTCCCAGTCGATCGCCTTGTCCCAGGTGTCCGACTGCGAGTGGTGCGTGTGGTTGTAGCCGCGGGTGATCTGATTGAAGTTGAACCCCGGCACGCCGTAGGGCAGGAACGACAAGTGGTCGGTGCCGCCCTTGGATGCGTCGGTCACAGTGTCGGCGTTCAGGCCGTGCAGTGGCGCGAGAATCGCGCGCCACAACCCGAACAGCTCGGGCCGGCCCTGCAGCGCCTGGCCGGTGACCGCCCCGGCGCCGTTGTCGAGTACGATCACGGCCTGAATCGAGTCGGCCTCACCGGCGTGCTGCTCGGCGTACTTGCGGGAGCCGATCAACCCTTCTTCCTCCCCCGTGAACAGCACGAAGCGGATCGTGCGCTTGGGCTGCAAACCCGACTGCGCGATGATGCGCGCGGCCTCGAGCGTCGCCATGGAGCCCGTGCCGTTGTCGGTGGCACCCGTCCCCAGGTCCCATGAATCCAGATGGGCGCCGACGATCACGACTTGGCCCGGGAGCTCCGTGCCGCGAATCTCGGCCACCGTGTTCCACTGGGGCACCGAGTCTTTCATGTTGAGCGTGTTCTGGATGCTCGCCTGGAGCTGCGGGGTCACGCCCAGTCCGAGCAGCCGGTCGAACATGCCGTACTCCTCGTGCGCCACGACGACTTGCGGCAGCGGCAGCACGCGCGTGGGGGAGCCGCTCATGTTGAGCAGGTCCTGCTCCTTGCCGGCGTCGAGCAGAATGCCCAGCGCGCCGGCGGCGCGCAGCAGGAACGGCTGGTCGGCGTTGAACTGCTGCTGCCGCGCCCGCGCGGCCGAGTCGCGCGGCGCCTGCGGCTGGAAGCCGCGGAAGAACGCGCGCTGTCGCTGCGAGTCCGCGGCGGTCATCGGGGGGCCGTCGTTGTTCCACACCATCGCCGGCGCCCGCAGCATCACCCACGCGCCCTTCACCTTCGCCTTGTACGCGTCGAGACTCTCGGGAGCGCTCGCGTCGATCCGCACGACGGGCCCGGTCACCGGCTTGCCATTCGTGCCGGGCGCCCACGCCCAGCTCGCGGCGACCACGTCGTGCGCGCGCGGGGCGACGAGCCGCATCCACATGGCCCCGCGCTCCCACGTCCCGCCGAAGTTCCACTGCTCGAGATGTGCGTCGGCGCCGTAGCTCTGGAACTGTTTCATCGTCCAGTCGTTCGCGACACGGGCGGCCGGCGAGCCCGTCAGGCGCGGACCGATCACGTCCGTCAGGTACTGCAGGTTCTTCATGACCTGGGACTTGTTCATCCCCTGGTCGATGAGCGCCCCGACGCCGGTCGTGTCAACGGTGATGCCGGGGACGCCGGTCGTGCGCTGGTTGCCTCCGCCGCCACCCTGGGCAGCGAGGGGTGAGGCTAGGAAGAGGGCAGCGCAAAGGAGGTTTTTCACGGTTCGCGACTCCTGTTTATTTGATGAGATACGCGCTATCGACGACATCCGTTAGGGTCGATGAGGCACCAGCACCCGCCCATCCAGGTCCGGCGTCCAGCGCACCCGGACCGAATCCGTACAGACGACGCTCACGCGCGGGGCTCCGAGTCGCGGGGCGAGTGCCAAGGCGCTGTCACACCCGAGGCCGAGGAGCGCCGTGGACCAGGCGTCCGCCGCGACGCCGCTCGGCGCCAGCACCGTGACGGACACGGTGCCCCCGGCGTGGGACGACGTGCTCACGGAGCCGCCGCGCATCTCGACGGTGGCGAGGGCGTCGAGGGAATTCGCGGGATCGGCGATCCCCACGGGGCGTTTCGTGCCGCGCGGGCCCACCCACAGGTACTGGCCCCCGAGGTCGAGCAGCGCGCTGTCGGCCACGCCCACCAGGACCAGCGCGGCGCGGTCCAAGGCATCGCCTTGCTTCAGGTCGTCCGCTGCGACGGCGATTCCCGTCTGCCGCCGGATCTCGCGCCGCAGCGAGTCGAAGGCCGCGGGCGGACGGGACCGGTCGGCCGTATCACGCGCCGCGTCGAGGGCCCGGCTGATCCGGGTCGTATCGGCGCCCCAGGCAGCGGCGGACATCGTCGTGCCCAGCGCCGGCCATACCCGCGCCACCGGGGGCGGGGGCGGCGCCTTGCTGCACGCGGCGGCGAGGCCCAGGAGGACGACCGTTTTCATAAAGGGGGACCATACGATAGTTTGCTCCATCGTGGAATCCCTGCTCCAGCACCCGGTCGTCCTCGCCGTGCTCGGCTTGGTCACGCTGACCCTGGCGGCGGCGTTGTGGCGGTTGTGGGTGCGTCTGGTGCGCTCGGAGCGCGAGCGCCGCCGCGCGGCCGAAGAGCTGAACCGCCGGCTCTCAGAGCTGTTCTCCCTCCAGGAGCTGTCATACGTCCTCTCCGATTCGCTCGAGCTCGACCGGATCGTGGAGCAGGTGGTGCGGTACGCCGTGCGCTTCCTCGACGCCCAGGGGGCCTTGCTCGCGCTGGCGGGCGAAGCCCCGGGCGACCCGTTGCGCGTCGTCGCCACCGAAGGGACGCTGGCCCCGCTGCGCGGCCGCACGATCGCGGCCGACGACCCCGGTCTCGTCGCCCGCTCGATCAGCCGGGAGCACCTCGAGCTGGTGCGCAATTCCGGCGGGGAGCCGATGCGTCTGGTGAGCGACGTCGTCGCGGCGGCGGCGGCGGCCGTGCCGCTGCGCGCACACGGCGTCGTTGTCGGCACGCTCGTGCTCGCGGACCCGCGCGAGGGCCTGTTCGTCGCGGACGACCTCCGGCTCCTGTCCACGCTCGCCACCCATGCCGCGGTCGTGATCGCCAACGCGCGCTTCTTCGAGATGGTGCGCCGCGCCAAGGAGCAATGGGAGACGGCCTTCGACGCTCTCAGTGAGGGCATCGCCGTGGTGGACGACGAGGGGCGAGTGCGCCGGGCGAACCGCGCCCTCGCCGGCCTGCTCGGCAGCCCGCTCCCCAGCGTCATCGGGACGCACCTCTGCCACCCTCTGCTGGGCAAGTCACACGCGCTGATGGGACTCCTCGAGGCGGCGCGCCGCGGCGACCGCCCCGCGGCGCTCGTCGCGCGCTCCGAGCGCCTGGGCACTACGATGCGCGTGAACGCCGCCCGCATCCCGAGCGCGACGCGCGATCAGAGCGTCGTCGTGCTGGTCGAGGACGTGACCGACCAGCAGGCCATGGAGACCCAGCTCATTCAGAGCGAGAAGCTCGCCGCCGTCGGACAGCTCGTGTCGGGTGTGGCGCACGAGCTGAACAATCCGCTCACGTCGATCGCCGGTCTCTCCGAGTTCCTGCTCGAGCAGAAGGAGATCTCGAAGAAAGACCGCGGCCACCTCAAGGTGATTCACGAGCAGGCGGAGCGCGCCGGCCGGATCGTGCGGAACCTCCTGACCTTTGCCCGCAAGGAGCCGGCGGAGCGCACGCCCATCGACTTGAACGACGTGATCCAGCGGACGCTGCAACTGATGGAATACGACCTCAAGCTGAAGGGCGTGGAAGTGCACCGCGACCTGCGCGCCGCGCTTCCGAACGTGCTGGGCGATCAGCACAGCCTGCAACAGGTGGTCCTGAACCTCCTCACGAACGCGGCGCAGGCGGTGGCCGAGAACGGCAAGGGCCGTCCCCGCGCGATCAGCGTGTCCACCTGGTCGGACGACCAGGTGCACGTCCGGGTGGCGGACACCGGTCCCGGCATCAATGATGTTGTGGCGCAGAACGTGTTCACGCCGTTCTTCACGACCAAGGAGCCCGGCCAGGGCACGGGACTCGGCCTCTCGATCACGTACACGATCGTCGAGACCCACGGCGGCCGCATCATCCTGGAGCGGCCATCATCGGCAGGCGGAACCGGAGCTGGCGCATCGTTCCGGGTGGACCTGCCGCCCGTGCCGCCGGGCGCGGTCATCCCCGCGACGGACGCGCCGCCGCCACCGCCGCCGACACCGCCCGCCGCCAAGCGCACGATCCTGTTGGTGGACGACGACCTGGCCGTCCGGCGGATGGTCAAGGCGTTGTTCGGGCGCGACGGGCACGCGGTGGAGGTCGCGCGCAATCCGCAGCACGCGCTGGAGCTGGCCCAGCGCGGCGGGTTCGATCTGATCATCGTGGATGCGCGCGCCGCGACGCCCGGCGGAGGCAAGCTATTCGTGGAGGAGCTGGTGGCGCGGCTGCCGACGCTGCGGGATCGAACGATCGTGGCGACCGGGGACGTGGGTGCGGCGACGGAGGAAACGTTGACGCGTCTCGGCCTGCGCTACGTGCGCAAGCCCTTCAACCTCCGCGATCTGCGGGACGAAGCCGCGCGCTTGTGGGCGGCGACGACGCTGTCGTAGGCCTCGGCGGGCCATCCGTACGTTCCGAGGCTCACCGCGCCCCCCGGCGCGAACCGCACGCCTTCGCGTAACAGCAGCGCGCGCTGCAGCACCGCGCTGTGATCGTGACTCGAGAGGGAGATGCGGCCCGCCGCGTTGATGACGCGCCACCACGGCACGTCGTTCTCTTCGGGCAACGCCGAGAGGGCCCAGCCGACGGTGCGGGCCGCGCCGGGCCGGCCGGCCAGACGCGCGACAATCCCGTACGTCGCCACTCGCCCCTTCGGGATGTGCCGCACGACGCGATAGATGCGGTGATAGAAGGGGTTCACGAGGACTTAGGATACTCGCAGCACGTCTTCCAGCAAGCCCGCGTCCCCACCCCCCAGTATTGACAAAATGTCATCGAGTGCTCTGCGCTCCCGGGGCCAAGCGAAGCGCCGCGCCGCGTCCGCAGGCGTGAGCCACTCGGCACGATCGTGTTCCGGCGAGAGTCGCGGCGTGGAATTCTTCGCGACGAACGCCGCGAACACGGGGATCAGTGCCATTTCGTCCGTCTTGTGTTGGTAAAACGCCTCGGTGCGGCTCAGGTTGTAGAAACGCTCGGGCACGAAGCCGGTTTCCTCGCGCAACTCGCGCAGCGACGCCTGCACCGGCGTCTCGCCCGGCTCGATCGTGCCGTGCACGGTCTCCCACGAGCCGGGGCAACGGCCCTGCGGGCCGCGTCTCAACACCAACACCTCCATCTGTCCGCCCGCTCCGCGCAAGGCGTACGTGTCCACGAAGCAGACGCGGATCGACGGACTAACGGCGGCGGCCGAGCACCGCTTCGAGCCGCGCCGAGAGGGCGCGGGCGCGGAACGGCTTGGTGAGGAAGTCGTCGGCGCCGAGCTCGAAGACCCGGACCTCGTTGTCTTCGTCGCCCTTGGCCGTGAGCACGATGACCGGAATACTCGCGGTGGCGGGCCGCGACCGCAGATGCGACAGCACGCCATACCCGTCGAGCCCGGGCAGGTTCAGGTCGAGGACGATGATGTCGGGCCCGACGCGATCCACCTGGTCGAGCGCCTGCACGCCGTCGCGCGCCTCGGTCACGACATACCCATCCCGCTCGAGCAGGTCCTTCATCACTTTGCGGAGGCTGTCCTCGTCGTCCACCAGCAGCACCTTGCAGGCCGGTTGGCCATGCGCGCCGGAGCTGCGGGCCTTCGCGGGCTCCTCGAGCAGGTCGAAGTGCGTGGAGACGGGCTCCGGGGTGAGGCGGGGGGCTTCGGCGCTGCTGGAGCGGCGCCCGCCTACGGGCGGCGGGGCCGGCGCGCGCGACGGGGCAGTCGGGCCGTCGTCCTCGACCGGGACATCGACGACGCGCATCAACTCGTCGATTGTGGACTCGCCGCGCATCACGTGGGCGAGCCCCGAGTCCCACAGCGACTTCATCCCCGCGAGCCGCGCCGCGTCGGCAATGCGGGCTGCGGGCTCACCGGCGGCGACGCGCCGTTCAACCTCGGCCGATACCGTCAGCACCTCGATGATCGAGAAGCGGCCGCGGTACCCCGTCATCGCGCAGTCGGGACATCCGGCAGCGCGGTACATGGGGGTGCCCGTCGGGATCCACTTCCGGATCTTCTCGGGCGGCGCCTCCATCCACACCTCCTTGCAGGTGGGACAGAGCTTGCGCATCAGCCGCTGCGCGATCACGCCGCGCAGCGCGGCCGCGATCTTGTACGCCTCGACACCGATATCCACGAGCCGCGTCACCGCATTGGCCGCGTCGTTGGTGTGCAGCGTCGAGAGCACGAGGTGCCCGGTGAGGGACGCCTGCACGGCGATCTGCGCCGTTTCCTTGTCCCGGATCTCGCCCACGAGGATCACGTTCGGGTCCTGGCGCAGGATCGAGCGCAGCGCCGACCCGAACGTCAGCCCCGCCTTCTCCTGGACTTGCACCTGCACGATCCCCTGCATCCGGTACTCCACCGGGTCCTCGACCGTCACGATGTTTACGCCTTCGGTCTGGATCTGGCGGATCATCGAGTAGAGGGTGGTGGTCTTTCCGGAGCCCGTGGGCCCGGTCACGAGGATGATGCCCTCGTGATTCTGCAGCAGCTGGTTGATCGCTTCGGTCTCCCCGGGATTGAAGCCAAGCGACTCGAGCGACTTGACCGTCGCCCGGGAATCGAGGATGCGGATGACGACCTTCTCGCCCTGGGCGGCGGGCAGGGTCGAGACACGCAGGTCGATGGGCTGTCCGTTGATCGCCACGCGGGCGCGGCCGTCCTGGGGCCGCAGCCGGTCGGCGATGTCGAGGGACGACATGATCTTGATGCGCGAGATGAGGGGCAGGCCAGCCGCGCGCGGAATCTTCATGATCTGGCGGAGGACGCCGTCGATCCGGTAGCGCACGGCGACGCCGCCTTCTTCGGGCTCGATGTGGATGTCGCTGGCCCGCGAGCCGATCCCCTCGGAAATAATCATGTCCACGAGGCGGACGATCGGTTTCGCTTCCGCCTCCTGCGCCGAGAGGCTGAGGTCCTCGGGCGCCTGATCGGCGATCTGGACGAGGTCCGACGAGCCCTCCATGCCCTCGAGCAGCTTGTCCAACGCTTTCTCGGGGCGATACATGTCGTCCAGTTTCTCGGCAATCTTCGACGGCGCCAGCAGCAGCATCCGAATCTCGCGCGCGGTGGCGAACGCCAACGCTTTCTCCGCGTCGAGGTCGAACGGATTGGCGGTCGCGAGCTCGAGGAACGAGTCGGTCAGCCGGAGCGGGAGGACGCGATAGCGACGCGCCAGCTGTTCCGGGACCCCCTCACGTACCTTGGGGTCGATGTGGGCCACGTCGGCGATCTTGAGGCGGAAGCGGGCGGACAGCTTCTCGAGGATCTTGTCGTCGGACGACACCTTCTGCGCGACGAGCGTCTCCCACAGCGTCCGGCCGGCCTCCGCCTTCGCCCGGAGGTCGGTGAGCAGGTCGGGGGTGATCAGGCCCTCCAGTGACTGGGCCAACCACTCGTCGGGAAAAGAGGTTACCGGCATGGGGTGTCTCGAAACCTAGCCCCCAGGTGCCTAGGCGCCTAGACGCCTAGTTCTTCAGAGTATGTCCCAAAAATCGCGAGTGACATCGAATGCGAGACGGGCGCGGCGGCTCTCCAACCCGTACCCCACGTCGAGCCGGAACACGCCGAGCCACTCGGCGCCGAGCCCCAGCGTCACGCGCGCGCCCTGCGGTGTTGCGCGCCACGGCGTCCCCGGAATGGGGCGGCTGGTCCAGCCCGCGGCGGCGTAAGGCGCGAGCGTGATCGTCCCCGGCGTGCGCGCGGGCCCCGCCGCCATGCGCACGAAGGGCACCGGCGCGCGCCACTCGAGATGCACGAGCGCGGCGCGGCGGCCGCCCCACTCGCGAAACTCGTCGCCCAGCAGCGTGCCGCGCCCGCCCAGCACGAACGCGCGATGCGGCGGCAGGCCGTCGCCCGCGGCGCCGCCCTGCAGCCGCACGAGCACCCGGCTGCCGCCGACGGGCACGAGCAAATGTCCCGTGGCGGCGAGGCGGAGGTACGCGGGCCCGCCGTCCCTGCGGCCGCTCTCCACGGAGACCTCGGCGGCGAGATCGCGGCGCACGGCGAACCCCTCGCTGCGGCGCCGCAGCGTGAGCGATGCCACGGAGAAGTCGCCGTCCCGAACGGCGGGATTGGGGCGGAACTGCCCCGTCGCGGACGCGGCCCGCACCGGGAGCGACGCGATGCGCTCGCGGGCGCCCGTGAGGTGCCACTCGCCGCGCGCGCCGAGCGTGCGTCGCAGCGACGCCCGCGCCCCGGTCGCGAGGTAGTAGTCGCCGTAGTCATCCCCGAACTCCTGCGACCCGATCGAATTGAGCAGCGGGGCGATGACGGGCGCGTCGGCCACGTCCCGCACCCGGCGGTAGCCGCTGACGTCGATCCCGGGGCCGCTCGCCGCGACCGCGACGGCGCCGCTCAGGCGCCGGTACGCAAAGCCATAGCTCGCGAGTCCGCGCACCTCGAGCGCATCGCCGGGGACGCGCCACACGACCCCGGTGCCGGCCGCCAGCCCTTCGACGCGGTTCGCCCGCAGCAGGTCGCTCACGCCGCGTACGCCGAGGCGCTCGGCGCGCAGCCCGGACAAGGCCCGGCGTCCCGCGATCCGCGCCACCTCCGCGCGCACCGCTTGGAGGTCCCCCTGCCGGACCGGCTCGGCAATGTCCTGGATCGCGGTGGCGAGCGGCACGGTCCACGGGAACGAGTCGCGCTCGGCCTTTGCTACCGGCACGATCTCCTCGCCGGCGAACCAACTGTCGGCGAGCCCGACGTTGAACACGTAGCCGTCGATCTCCCAGCGGCCGCGGATGATGCCGCGCGCCGGGATGTCGAGCCAGGTGGCGCGGCGCCGGATCTCGACCTCCTGGCGGTTGGGGAGCCAGAAGCGCCCCTCCCACAGCGCATTCTCGAGGACGATGCTCACATCCTCGAGCTGGGGGTCGAGGTAGGCACGGGGGGTGAAGTTGAAGGCCAGGCGCACGAGATCGGCCGATTCGACATCGAGGAACAGCGTCCCGACGAGCCGCGGCTGGTCGAAGTCTTTGGGGCGGACGCGCAGCGCCACCACGCGCACGGCGCGCTGCGGCAACGTCAGCGTGACGGTGTCGCCCAGCGCGAAGTCGTACAGCTCCGTCCCCCCGGGGGCGAGGGGGTGCGGGACGTCCCGCACCTCGTCGCCCTCGCCAAGCCGCACGACGCGGCCGAAATTGTTCTGCACGATGCCGAGGTGGTCGCGGTGATAGTTGATGTCGGTGGGCAGCTCGGCACGGTCGCGCCAACCGACGATGCGCTGCTTGCTGAGCTGCGGCGCCTTCCAGTACACTTCCAGCTCGAGTTGATCGGCTTTCACGAGGCGGGGCGGCTCGCTCAGCCCTTCCCCGAACTGCCCGAGGAAGAAGAGAAACCCGTGAGCCTGGGCCTTGTAGTCGCGCAGCATCGTGTCGCTCGCCGTGCGGTCGCGCCGCTCAATGGCGCGGCGCGCCAAGGCGAGCGCGGCGTCGCTATTCCACTCTTGGGCCGCGAGGGCTCCAAGCGGGGCGACGGCGGCGGCGAGGGTGAAGGCCAGCACTGGACGACGCATCGGCGCGAAATCTAATGAGCATCCCTGATCCCCGTGCCGAGTTTCTCGCGCGAGCCGAGCGCGGCGGCATCGTGCCTGTCGTGCGCGAAGTCGTGCTCGACGCCGACACGCCCGTGGCCGCGTTCGCCAAGATCGCTCGCCCGCCGTTCGCGTTCCTGCTTGAATCGCTGGTTGGCGGGGAGCGCTGGGCCCGCTACACGTTCATGGGCACCGAGCCGCGCGAAGTGTGGCGCTACCGCGGCGCGCAGGTCGAGCGGTGGACGCCCGCAACGGGGTGGGCAGCGGCAGGCGAGTCGGCCGATCCGATCGGCCACCTCGCCACCCGGCTGCGCGCGCTCCCCACCGTCCAGTTGCCGGGGACCGGACTGCCGCGCTTCACCGGCGGCGCCGTCGGCTACTGGGGCTACGATCTGGTCCGCTCGATCGAGCACCTCCCATCCCCACCGGCCGACACGCTCGGCGTGCCCGATGCCGTCCTGATGATCGCGGATTCGCTCGTGATTCTCGACAATCTGTTCGGTCGCGCGATCGTGCTCGCCAACGTCGAAGTGCCGGCGAACAGCTCCGCGGCGCAGCGCGTCCGCCTCTTCGACGCCGCAGAAGAGCGGCTCGATACGCTCGTGGCTCGGCTGGGCGAGACCCATAGCCTCGCGCCGCTCAGCCTCGACGGCGGCGCGCCGCTCAAAACCGATTCCCGCTACCCGCGGTCCGCGTTCGAGCGCGACGTGGTGAAGATCGGCGCCTACATCGCCGCCGGCGACACCTTTCAGACGGTGTTATCGCGGCGCCAGGAGGTGCCGGGCGCCGTCGATCCGCTGCGTCTGTATCGCTACCTCCGCGCCTTGAATCCCGCTCCGTACCTCTTCTACCTGGCGCTCGACGACGTGACGCTTGTCGGGAGCTCCCCCGAGGTCCTGGTGCGCGTGGAGGGGGACGAGGTGACCGTCCGCCCGATCGCCGGCACGCGGCCACGCGGCGCGACGCCCGAAGAGGACGAGGCGCTCGCGACGGCGCTGCGGAGCGACGCGAAGGAGCTGGCCGAGCACCGCATGCTCGTGGACCTGGGGCGCAACGACGTGGGCCGCGTGGCGCAGTACGGGTCGGTACGGGTGACCGACGCGCTCGCGATCGAGCGGTACTCTCACGTCCAGCACCTGGTGAGCGAAGTGCGCGGGCGGCTCCGCCCCGGCTACGACGCACTCGACGTGTTCCGCGCCTGTTTCCCGGCGGGCACCGTGACGGGCGCGCCGAAGGTCCGGGCCATGGAGATCATCGACGAGCTCGAGCCGGAGCGGCGCGGGCCGTACGCGGGGGCGGTGGGCTACGTCGGGTGGGGCGCGGCGAACCTCGACACGGCGATCGCGATTCGCGCCGCGCTCGTGCTCAAGGATCGCGTCGTGGTGCAGGCCGGCGCCGGGATCGTCGCGGACTCCGATCCGGCGCGGGAGTTCGAAGAGTCGGAGGCGAAAGCACGGGCCGTGCTCCGCGCTCTCGCCTTGGCCAAAGCAGCCGACTGAGTTGGCGTCTATATTATCGTCTGTGTTCAAGCTGATCAGCACCGCCGGCGAACAGTCGATCGATCTTCAGCTCGGGCGCACGGTGGTCGTGGGGCGCGCGGTCACGAGCGACATCCCCATCTACGATCCTACGATCTCCCGGCGCCACGCCGAGGTCTCGCTCACCGACAGCGGTGTGCTCGTGAAGGACCTCGGCTCGTCCAACGGCACGTTCCTGAACGGCGCCAAGATCGCCGAGGCGGAAGCGGGACCGAACGACGTCGTCACCTTCGGCAAGGTCGCGTTCCGGGTCAAGGAAGTGACCGCGCCCGCCCCGCGGCCCCAGGTGGTGCCGACGCCAGCCGAGTTCACGAACCCCAGGGCGCCCGTGGCGGGTGGCACGATCGTCCGGCAGCTGCCCGTGAGCGCCTCCGGTGGCGTGCCGGCGATCGTGATGGACCAGCCGCAGGCGGGCGGGGCGTCGCACCTCAAGGTCAAGGCGCAGACGCTCGAGGAGCGTCGCGAGAAGAAACTGTCCCTGCTGCTCGAGGTGTCGAAGGAGCTCTCGAAGCAACAGGAGCTCGACCGCCTGCTCGACAAGGTGGTCGACTTCACGTTCCAGATCATGAACGTGGACCGCGTGTCGATCCTCTTGCTCGACGGCAAAACCAACGAGCTGGTGCCGCGGATCTCGAAGAGCCGGACCGGCGACGCGAGCGCCGCGAAGCACGTCCCGCAGTCCATTGCCCGAAAAGCGGTGGAGGAGCGGGTCGCGATCCTCTCCGACAACGCCGCCGCCGACGAGCGTTTCAAGGGGAAGTCGATCCTCATCCAGAGCGTGCGCAGCGCGATGTGCACGCCGCTGATGGGCTCGGACCAGAAAGTCCTCGGCATTCTGTACGTGGACAACCTCACCGCCACGCACTCGTTCGCCGACGAGGACCTCGAGTTCCTGATCGCCTTCGGCGGGTTGACGGCCGTCGCGATCGAGAACTCGCAGCTGTCCGAGCGCATCCGCCGCGAGGCCTTGGTGCGCTCGAACTTCGAGCGGTATTTCTCCCCGAACATCGCCTCGGTCATCGNAGGACGCCGGCAAGCTGCCGAGCCAGAAGCAACCCGTCGTCATTTTCTTTTCGGACATCCGCGGCTTCACGCCGATGTCCGAGAACATGAGTCCGGATGATATCGCGACGCTGCTCACCGAGTACTTCACCGAGATGGTGGAGATCGTGTTCGAGCACTCGGGGACACTCGACAAATTCATGGGCGACGCGATCATGGCCCTGTGGGGCGCGCCGATCGTGCACGCCGACGACGCCGACCGCGCCATGCAGTGCGCGCTCGATCAACTCGATATTCTCGAGAAGATGAATACGAAGTGGAAGGAACAGGGACGCCCGCCGGTCGCGATCGGCATCGGCATCAACTTCGGCGAAGTGTTCGCGGGGAACATCGGCTCGGATCGCCGGCTCGAGTACACCGTGATCGGTGACGCGGTGAATACCGCGAGCCGGCTCTGCTCGTCGGCGGGGCTGAACGAGATTCTGATCTCCGAGCCATTCTACAAAGCGCTCAAGGAAAAGCGAAGAAGGTGCCGGTCTACCGCGTAAAGCGGTAAGGTCGGCCGAACTTCGCGAGCAGATCCAAGGCGAGCCGCAGCGGCAAACCCATCACGCCGAAAAAGTCTCCCTCCACGCGCTCGATGAGGGGGGCGCCGAGCCCCTGAATGGCGTAGGCGCCGGCCTTGTCCATCGGCTCCCCCGTGGCGACGTACGCCTCGAGCGTGGCGCGGTCCGCCGGCCGGAACGTCACGCGCGACACGTCGAGCGCCTGCTCGACCTCCTGGTCCCGGGCGACGGCCACCGCCGTCATCACTTCGTGCGTCTGTCCCTGCAAGCGCGACAACATCTCCACCGCGTGCGCCGGCGACGCCGGCTTCTCGAAGATCGCGCCGTTCAGCACCACCGTGGTGTCGGCCGCGAGGATCACGTCGCCCGGCGCACGCCCCACCACCGCCTCGGCCTTGGCGCGCGAGAGACGCGTGACGTAGCGCCCCGGCTCTTCGCCCGGGAGCACATGCTCGTCGACCTCGGGGGCAATGACCCGAAAGGGAATGTGGAGCATCTCGAGCAGCTGCTTGCGACGGGGGGAGCCCGACGCGAGGACGATGGGATTCACTTTTCCAAGAGCAAGGTCACCGGCCCGTCGTTCACCAGCTCGACGTCCATCATCGCACCGAACTCTCCCGTCGCGATGGGGATCCCACCCGCCTTCTCACGGAGCACGGCGACAAAGCGCTCGTACAGGGGAATCGCGACGTCCGGCGGGGCGGCGTCGATGAAACTCGGCCGGCGGCCCTTCTTGGTGTCGCCGTAGAGCGTGAACTGGGAAACGACGAGCACCGCGCCACTCACCTCGGCGAGGTCGCGATTCATCTTCCCCTCGGCGTCCCCGAAGAGCCGCAGGCCGAGGATCTTGTCGGCCATCCACTCGAGCGCTGTGTCGTTGTCGGCGGGTGCGAAGCCCGCGAGGACGAGAAAGCCGGGCCCGATCTTCCCGGTAACCCGGCCTTCCACGCGAACCTCGACGGTCACGCTCTTCGCCAGGTTCCTCGGTTGGTCGACATTACAGCCCCGCCGTACCGCGATATAGTAGGCCAACAATTGGAGCGGCACCACGCTCAATACCGGCGTCAACAAATCCAGCGTCTCGGGGATCTCGATGCGGTGATCGGCGAGCTTGGCGAGCGCGGTGTCGCCTTCCGTGACGATTGCGATCACGCGCCCCCCCCGCGCCTTCACCTCCTCGACGTTGCTCACGACTTTCTGGTGCACGGCGTCCTTGGGCGCGATGAACACCACCGGCATGAGGTCGTCGATCAGCGCGATGGGACCGTGCTTCATCTCGGCCGCCGGGTATCCCTCGGCGTGGATGTAGGAGATTTCCTTGAGCTTCAAGGCCCCCTCGGGCGCCACGGGGAAGTTGTAGCCACGCCCCAAGTACAGCACGTTCGTCGCGCGCTGCAGCCGCTCC
>WNFM01359215.1_pt1 | contig 15369 bp, 12 predicted proteins | sample 5400271 | NCBI WGS metagenome assembly WNFM01 (sample SAMN13153352, study PRJNA577476) | soil metagenome | isolation source: 60 cm saprolite on Douglas fir-dominated hillslope | place: USA:California | collected 2013-09-17
AATCCCCGTTCCTGATAGTTGACTCACATCCACATTATTCTCACGTGCCAAACGCGAAGCGACTGGCGTAAGCTGCGGCACGGATTGCTTCTCAGATTCATGTCCGTCTTTGCGACCAGACTCCGGCTTTTTTTCTTCCGCTTTTTCAGGTTGTGGCGCTTCTTTTTGTGCAGCCGCTTCGGGCTGCTTCCCGTTATCTTCAATCGTCCCTAAAACTTCTCCAACTTTTACATCGCCACCCTCGGGAACTTCGATCTTCGCCAGCACGCCAGAACTTTTAGCGCCCACCTCAAGATTCACTTTATCGGTCTCCAATTCAACCAACACCTCTCCCACGTTGACGGGTTCACCTTCTTTTTTGAGCCAGCGCGAAACTGTGGCTTCAAGCACCGACTCGCCTAATTCCGGCACTAAAATTTTTGTCGTCATTTTAACCTCGCTCTTTGATCACACTTCGAATACGTGCTTGTTTTTCGATATTGAATGCCTGCTCGATCAGCGCCTGTTGATTGATCCGATATAGCGTGGTTGAACCTTCTGCCGGACTCGAACTCTCTGGTCTGCCAACATAATGCAACGACAGTTTATCTCCAACCAGCTCACGCAGGCGCGGGCGCAAATAATTCCACGCCCCCATATTGAGTGGCTCTTCCTGAACCCATATCACGCGTTCAAGTGAGGAATAACTCGCAATCAACTCATCCAACGCCCGTTTTGGAAAAGGATAGAGCTGCTCGAGGCGCGCAATGGCATCGTCTGGATTCTCCTTACGGATCTCATTGGTGACGAGATCTACATAGACTCGTCCACTGCAGAGGAGCAGATTTTTCACATCTTTTCTTTTGCCTATTAAATCCGAATCATCCATCACAGCTTGCCAGCCACCTTCAATGAATAAACTTGAGGATGAAGCCACCAATGGATGCCGCAATAATCCTTTGTGAGTAAACACAATTAATGGCAAGGGATCTGTTTTCAAGAGCAAGGCTTGTCTGCGCAGGAGATGAAAATATTGTGCCGCAGTGGATGGATAGGCAATCCGCACGTTGGTTTCAGCAGCCAATCCAAGAAAACGCTCGATGCGCGCACTGGAATGATCTGGTCCTTGGCCTTCATTTCCATGTGGCAGAAGCAAAACCAGCGAAGGTGTGAATCCCCACTTCGCTCGCCCCGAGAGCAGGAATTCATCAAGCATAGATTGAGCGACGTTGATGAAGTCACCGTATTGCGCTTCCCACACAACGAGTCGTTCTGGAGCCTGCACATTATAGCCAACTTCAAAACCAACTGCGCCAGCCTCGCTCAACGGGCTATTCAAAACTTCAAACGAGGCTTTGACTTGCGAGATGGATTGCATCGGTATATAACTTTGATTTGTTTCCGCATCATAAAAAGCGGCATGCCGCTGACTGAAAGTCCCGCGCATGGTATCTTCACCGGTCAATCGGATGGGGATGCTGTCTTCGAGGATCGAGGCAAATGCCAATTCTTCTGCGGCGGCCCAATCTATATTTCCGTCGTTCGCTTCATCGAGCAGTTTGCGGCGTCTTTCAACTGCTTTTACCAATTTTGGATTCAAATGAAAAGATTCAGGAAACTTCATCAGGGATTGATTCAGTTCTTTCAAGCGTTTGAGGGAAACCTCAGTCTTGACCTTTTGTGCGGCACCACGTGGCGGGACTTCAGGGACCGGTTCCTGTAGCGCTCCTTCGGCGTCCAGTTTGTCATTCACCTCTTGCAGACTCTTTAAATTCGTTTGAAGCAACTCCTCTGCTTTACCAGCCTCCAGCTGACCCTGCGCCTCCAACGTGGACGCCCAGAGCTGTCTCACCGTAGGATGCTTGTCCACTTTCTGATACATGATCGGTTGAGTAAAGCGCGGTTCATCTCCCTCATTATGTCCGTAACGGCGATAGCCAATTAAATTGATAACGAAATCCTTATGGAATTTATGTCGATACGCGAAGGCTGTACGAGCGGCTTCGATACAAGCCTGCGGGTCATCGGCATTGACATGAATGATTGGGATCTCGAATCCCTTCGCAAGATCACTGGCATGAAGACTACTTCGCGATTCGTTTTCTATTGCGGTGAAGCCTAACTGATTGTTGGTGATGATGTGTAGACTACCGCTCGTCGAATAGCCTGGGAGGCGCGAAAGGTTGAGGGTTTCAGAAACAATTCCCTGTCCAGGAAAAGAGGCGTCACCATGAATGAGGATTGGAAGCGAAGCGTTATCGAAGTATTGCGGAGGTCCAGGTTCATCTACTTTTGTATTAGCAGCTCGCGCCATCCCTTGAATGACAGGATCAATATGTTCAAGATGGCTGGGGTTTGCTGGCATGCGAATTGCCAAAGCAATCTTTTTGTCCTCTGTGAGCGACTTGTAGGCTCCCATGTGATACTTAACGTCGCCTGTCCAACCGAGTTCATCCCATGTGGTGGCGCGACCTTTTGGGTCTCTGAATTCAGCCAGGATTTGTTCATAGGGGGTGTGCAAAGTATGCGCGAGCACATTTAAGCGTCCGCGATGTGCCATTCCCAACAGGATATTGGCAGTCTTTTCGCTCGCCGCAAGATCAATAATCTCATCGAGCATTGGGATCAGCATATCCACACCTTCGATGGAGAAGCGGGTCTTGCCCGGAAATATTCGATGTAGGAAAAGTTCAAAAGCCTCCACTTGCGTCAGGCGTTCCAATACCTGACGGTCATCAATCGGCTGTTGAGGCGGACAAAACTGCCCAGACTCGGCAGCCTGCGTCAACCAATCGCGCTCTGCTGGGTTGCGGATGTGTCCATAATCATATCCAATTGTTTTGGAGTAAATGGAACGTAAAGACTCGATGGCCTGTTGAGCATTCTCTGCCTGCCCTGAAAAACTAACAAGTCTGGCTGGCAGGTTAAGCAAATCACTCTCACGCAGATGATGAAACTCCAGAGTCAAAAGCGGATCATTTGTTGTAGAACTTCCCAATGGGTTGACGTCTGCAGCCAGGTAACCGTGCGAACGAATTGCCTGGGCAAGATTAATAGCCCCGATCAGCACCTGCAAATCAACGCCTGTTAAACCATCAGGCTTTCGGGTTTCGAAAAATTTGCGTGTTGGCTCGTCTACCGCCTCTGGATCATTTTGATATTGATCGTAGAGATCAAGCACAAATCCAAGGTTTGAGCCATGAAACTCTTCTTCCAAATTCATATATAATATCCTATCTGTCCTCAATACTTTTATTCATAAAAACAACATTGAAACGTGTCCAAGCACAATTCGGCTCGAAAATTATATATCACTATTTGGAATTTATATAGTTTCGGAGAGGTTTATTCTTCCAATGCGAGAGCAATTGCCTGCTCGATTGTCATTATATGACCCTTTGACCATACTGAACTAAACCGCATCTTATCCATTTTCTCGTGTAAGCTTTGCAATTGCTCCTCGAAATAAGTTTGCTCATTGGGTGTCATTGGTGTACCGTGTTGTTCACGCAGCGTGTTTGCAGAAGCGAACAATTGCAAAGCTCGTTCGTTTTGATTCTGTGCAAGTGCGATAAAACCAAAACATTCCAATTGATGTGCAACCGCACCGGTTATACAGAAAAGCCTGTAGGTGTGCTCCCGCTGTCATTACCAAATATCAAAAGCGGATATCCGGTCCTATGCTTGACCGTATTGACATTCACATTGTGAGGTTCCAAGGGTGAACTATGAAAAGTTAAACGCAGATAGAGTGGGGAGTCAAGCGAGGCTATTCAAGCGCGAGACCAAGCCGGGCGTGATATTCAACAAAAGCGTTTTTCCAATAACGGATTATCCAATATCATCTGCAATGCCGTCATACGCGTCGGGGAGGTAAGGCAGTTTTGAGGTTGCAGGATGAAGGTCAGAGTTTGATGCGGGCGGCGATGACGCAGCTCAATTTATAGCGCGTGCTTATCATCGTATCCTAAATTGGCGCGGACGATTGCTGATCTGGCAGAATGTGTGGAGATCCAATCCGCGCATCTGGTGGAGACATTGCAGTATCGTCCAAAGTTGATGATGGAGTAAATGATAAGTAGTTCTTAATAGATTCCCAATTTGATATTGACAACCTTTTTTGTCATGATATACTGGCAGAGACATCATACCACCATACCACACAGGATGATATTCTATGTACCTGCCTATTCAAACTGAACGTCTATATGAAAGAATCGTTAGCCAGATTGAACAGCGGATCGAAGCAGGGGATTTAAATGTTGGCGATCAACTACCAGCGGAACGGGAATTGGCAGAGCAGTTTACAGTCAGTCGTACGGCAGTGCGCGAAGCAGTCAAAGCCTTACGTCAAAAAGGTTTAGTAGAGATCAGGCCAGGCCGCGGGACATTTATTACAGACGGAACAACGGATACATTACGAAATTCTTTTGGCTTGCTAATGAAATTTGGTGGGAAGAATGGCTCCATGAACTTGGTGGAGGTGCGTGAGATCCTGGAACCAGAAATAGCTGCCTTAGCCGCCAACAGAATTACAGATGAATACATCGCTGCGATGCGTGAAGCTGTTAAGATCATGGATACTGCATTAGATAACGTAGATATGTTTGTTGAAGCTGATCTGGATTTTCATCTGGCACTTGCTGAAGGAACTCAAAATCCCCTCATTCCTATTTTGATAGATCCAATCATTGATCTGCTTCGTGAGCAACGCAAGGGTATCGGGCTGACGAAAGGCGGTCTACAGCGCGGACAAGTTCATCATAAAAAGATTTTGGATGCCATCAGTCGCCATGATGCGAAAGCTGCACGGCAGGCGATGCAGGATCATTTGAAACAGGTACGTAAAGATTCGAAAACCTCAACCGCATCTGCGGTTGAGGTTTAATTTTTGGAGGCATTCATGGCAAAACTTGGATTTGTGGGGCTGGGTGTGATGGGTAGTCGGGTAGTCAAGCGTCTTTTGGATGCAGGCCATGAAGTAACTGGTTATAACCGCACGAAATCAAAAGCTCAATGGTTGGTAGATGTTGGCATGAAATGGGCGGATACGCCTCGCGCGGTGGTAGAGGCGTCTGATATCTCACTGAGTATGGTGACGAATACAGCTGCACTTCAAAATATCGCAGATGGTCCCGATGGTTTATTGGCTAGTCTTAAGGCAGACAAATTATATATTGACATGAGCACAATCAGTCCAGCATACAGCCAGGAGTTGGCGAAACAAATTGAAGCGCAAGGCGCGGCGATGTTGGACGCGCCCGTATCTGGGAGTGTGATCACGCTTGAAGAGGGGAAGTTATCCATCATGGTTGGTGGTGATGTTGCAGTGTTTGAAAAAGTAAAACAGATCTTATTGGATATCGGTCCAAAAGTAACATATGTGGGCAAAAACGGATTGGCTGTGACGATGAAGATTGCGACAAATTTGAGTCTGGCAGTGCAGATGCTTGCCTTCAGTGAGGGTGTATTGATCGCGGAAAAGAGCGGCATCAAGCGGGAGACTGCAGTTGAAGTTTTGACGAATAGTGTGATCGCATCGCCAATGGTGAAGTATCGTGGACCATTTGTATTACAGATGCCTGATGAAGCCTGGTTCAATGTAAACATGATGCAGAAGGATATGAATCTGGCGCTTGAATTGGGGCGACAGTTGGATATTCCGTTACCAACGACTGCAATCACCAATGAGTTTCTTACAGCCTCGCGTGGCATGGGGTTTGAAGAACAGGACTTTGCGGTAATGTTTGATGCATTAGCACAAATGTCAGGGACGAAAAGATGACAAAGAAAACAGAATCAACTTCAAAGTCGAAGCTCGAAGCGATTGACGTCGAACACTGGCTGCATGCTTACGAGCAGATGGCAAAGATTCGTGAGTTCGAAGAGAAAGTCAACGAACTTTATATGAAAGCATTGATGCCCGGTCTTGCGCATCTTTATAGCGGACAGGAAGCTGTTGCGGTTGGGGTCTGTGAAGCTTTACGTAAGGATGATTATGTGACCAGTACGCATCGCGGTCATGGACATTGTCTGGCGAAGGGTGCATCTATTGATTTGATGTTCGCAGAGTTACTCGGGAAAGAGGCTGGCTATTGTAAAGGGAAGGGTGGTTCGATGCATATCGCTGATCCGGATTCAGGAAATCTAGGTGCGAATGCTATTGTAGGTGGGAGTGCGGGGATTGCAACTGGTGCGGCATTCTCGGCAAAGATGCGTGGCAGTGATCAAGTGGCGGTTTGTTTCTTTGGCGAAGGTGCGTTAGGGCAGGGCTTGTTGTATGAAGTGATGAATATGGCGTCGCTATGGAAGCTGCCGGTTATTTATGTGTGTGAGAACAATATGTATAACGAATATACACATTACAGTGAAGCTCTTGCCGGTGAAGTGACCGCACGTGCGAAAGCATTTGGGATTTATACCGAAACGGTTGACGGTCAGGATGTACAAGTTGTTAATGAAGCTATGCAGAGATTGGTCGAGCGTGCGCGCCGTGGCGAAGGTCCCGCCTTTTTGGAATGCATGACCTATCGTTATTATGGGCACCATGTGGGCGATATCAGCCGTACGTATTATCGTTCAAAAGAAGAAGAACAGGAGTGGCGGAATATAAAGGACCCGTTAAAAATATTGGCGGATAAATTGATTTCGCAGAATCTGACTGACCAGAAAATCTTCGATCAAATCAATGCTGATGTAAAGTCGGAAGTGGAAGCGGGTGCGCAGTTTGCAATCGACGCGCCTTTCCCAAATCAAATTGAAGTTGATCAGGACGTGTATGCCTGATATGGAATATTTTTGGAGTCAGCATGACTGAGCGCGAATTGACATTTGCCGAAGCAATCCGTGAAGCACTCGTAGAAGAAATGCGTCGCGACGAACATATCTTTGTTGTGGGTGAAGATGTTGCTGAGGCAGGCACGCCTTTCAAGGTACTTTTGGGTTTGGTGGATGAATTCGGTAAAAAGCGTGTGCTTGATTCGCCGATTTCAGAACCCGGTTTTTCCGGAATCGGCGTAGGTGCCGCGATGACCGGTATGCGCCCAGTGGTGGATATCATGTTCGGCGATTTTCTCACGTTGGCAATGGATCAAATTGTGAATCAAGCCGCGAAAGTCCATTATATGTCTGGTGGAAAGATGAAAGTACCGATCGTTTTTCGCACAACGCTGGGCGCGTCGCGTCGCTCGGCTGCACAGCATTCGCAGAGTCTGCACGCGTGGGTGAGTCATGTGCCGGGCTTGAAAGTGGTGATCCCTTCTACACCCTATGACGCAAAGGGATTGTTGAAGACCGCCATCCGTGATGATAATCCAGTTGTTTTCTTTGAAGATAAGATGATGTACAAACTCAAGGGACCTGTTCCTAGCGAAGAGTACACGATTCCTTTTGGGGTAGCGGATATAAAGCGCAGGGGCGAAGATATTACCTTAGTGGCGACCAGCTCGATGGTCCAAGTCGCGATCGGCGCTGCGGAGAAATTGAGTCAAATTGGAATCAGTGCCGAAGTCATCGATCCGCGTACGACTAAGCCGTTGGATAAGCAGACACTTATTGATTCAGCAAAAAAGACCTCCCGCGCCATCGTAATTGATGAAGGTTATGAAGCGTATGGTGTCACCGCCGAGCTTGCCTCGGTGATTGCGGATGGCGCTTTTTATTATCTTGATGCGCCTGTCAAACGCATGGGCGCTATGGATGTACCGATTCCGTTTTCGCCTGTGTTGGAAGACCTGACGGTGCCAACCGAAGAAACAGTATTTGAAATGGCAAAGACTCTTTGCAGGAGGAATTGATGGCTATCAAAACCTATGGAACCATGGCTGTTGATTGGGAACAGCGTATTGACTTTGATCGCTTGCGCCGTGAACGTTTGGATCGTGCGAAAAAGTTCCTGAAAGAATCCTCTATGGGTGCGTTGTTATGTTTCGATATGAACAACGTGCGCTATATCACGGCGACTCATATCGGTACGTGGGCGCAGGATAAAGCAAATCGTTTTACGCTTTTGCCGCAGGATGACGAACCAATTCTTTGGGACTTTGGGTCTGCTGCGAAACATCATCAGCTTTACGCCCCGTGGCTCGGTGAAAAGCGTTCACGCCCAGGCATATCCATGTTGCGTGGCGCGATGTCTCCTGAAATGGGACGTGCTGAAGATGTAGCCAATAAAATTTGGATGGAACTCAAAGAACGCGGATTGGAGAAAGAACCAGTTGGCGTAGATATTACTGAACTTCCAGTTTTATTTGAACTTCAAAAAAAAGGCTTGAACATTGTTGACGGTCAGCAATTGATGTCCGAAGCACGTTTGATCAAAACACAAGATGAAATTGCTTTGCTTACGCATGCTGCCGCTCAGGTCGATGCAGCGTATGACGAGTTATATCGCGCGATGAAACCGGGCATGCGGGAGAATGAAGCTGTCGGATTGGTTTCTAAAGTTCTGTACGATCTTGGCTCAGAATATGTTGAAGCGGTCAACGCCATTTCAGGTGAACGCTGCAATCCGCATCCGCATGTATTTTCTGATCGCATGTTGCGCCCTGGTGACCCTGTCTATTACGATATTCTGCAATCATATATGGGGTATCGCACTTGCTACTATCGCACTTTCACCATCGGCTATGCATCATATCCTATGGTGGATGCATACAAGCGTTGCCGTGATTATCTCGATGCCGCGATTGAACTTGTCCGTCCTGGGCGCACCACTGCTGAGATTGCCTCTGTGTGGCCCAAAGCTGAAGAGTTTGGTTTTCCAAGTGAAGAAGCTGCATTTGCGTTGCAATACGGGCATGGAGTTGGCTTGGCGATTTGGGAAAAGCCGGTCATCAGCCGCCTTGTCTCGCTAGATCATCCACATGAGATCAAACCCGGCATGGTCTATGCGTTGGAAACCTATTGGCCCTCCACGGATGGTTGCAGCGCGGCGCGCATTGAAAAGGAAGTCGTTGTTACCGAAACTGGACATGAGGGCATCACGCGACTACTACACTGCCACGGGTCCGCTGCCGACCACACGCACGCACGAACCCGATCCGAATGAGCATGTAGCAGAAATGGTTGCGGCGGTGCGAGGTTAAATGGCGACAAGTGTGATCATGCCTGCGCTTGAAATGGCGCAGGAAACCGGTCTGCTGGTGAGTTGGCTCAAACGCGATGGTGAGTCTGTTGTGAAAGGCGAGCCACTCATAGAGATCGAGACCGACAAAGTCACAGTCGAGATCGAAGCTCCTGCGTCTGGTTTTCTCGGCGGTATCACTGCAAAAGAGGGTGATGTCATTCCCGTTGGTCAAACCATCGCATGGATTTTGGCGGCTGGTGAAAAGCCTCCCGACTCAACTTCTAAATCACAATCTGGTCGCGTTTCGACAATTGCTCCTCAAAATATTTCTGTTGAGATTTCACCTGTCGCGCGGAAAATGGCTGAAGACCAGGGGATTGATTTGACACTGGTCAAATCTAACGGGAAACGAATCGAAAAAGTGGACGTACTTGCCTATATAGACTCAACGCATCAGACTCAGCCGAAGCCTGCCTCTGTTTCGACAGCCGTTTCCTCTCCGACGCATCTTTCACCTGCCTCACCCAAAGCACGTAGACTTGCCTCCGAGCGTGGTATCGACATCGCAAAAATCAAAGGCATAGGTCCTAATGGCGCAGTGTTGGTGGATGATGTGCCTCTCGAAGCAGTTACCGTCAGTTTGCCAAGCAATTTGGAAACACCGAATGCCGTCTGGCGCGTGATGGCTGAACACATGACGACCAGTTGGACAACAGTCCCACACTTTTATCTCATTCGTGAAGTGGATGCCAGCAAACTGATCGAATGGCGCACGAGCATCATAGCAACGATTGAAAAACAGAAAGGCGTCAAACCAACATATACAGATCTACTTGTCAAACTGATTGGCTTTGCTTTGCGCGACCATCCGCGCGTGAATGCAGCATGGGCAGGCGGGAATATTCAATTCAATAAAGATATAAATGTTGGTATTGCCGTTGCGGTTGAAGATGGCTTGATTGTTCCTGTGATTCGTAATGCAGATTCATCAGCCATTAGTGAGATCACAATGCAACGCAAAGATTTGATTGAGCGTGCGCAACATCGCAAACTGCGCCCTACCGATATTGCTGACGGAACCTTTACCTTATCTAATCTCGGCATGTATAACGTGGATGCATTCAATGCTATTGTCAACACGCCGCAAGCCGCGATTTTGGCTGTAGGAAGAATCGTTGAACGTGTTGTACCCGTGCATGGTCAGATCGCGATTCGTTCCATGATGACCATGTCCCTTTCCTGTGACCATCGCGTCGTGGATGGCGCGCGCGCTGCTCAATTTCTTGATGACCTTGCAAACCTGATCGAAAATCCATGGAGATTATTATCATGACAACACCCGAAAGACTACGAAATGCTTCAGTTAAACAAGCCCTGAAGGGTAATGCCGAAGAGCCTCGGCTTGGTAAATTTGGCTGTTACGTGGGTGGTGAGTGGATTGAGACCGCTGATGCGGTGGAAGTACGAAGTCCATTCGATGAGTCGCTCATTGCCATTGTTCATCGTGCCGGTCCGCAAGAGATCGAAACGGCCATAGCGAAAGCTTCAACAGCTTTTCAAGTCACACGCAAAATACCGACATGGAAACGCACTGAGATCCTTGAAAAAATCAGTGCAGGGATTGCGGCGCGGCGCGAAGAGCTTGCGCAAACCATTGCACTCGAAGCTGGTAAACCGATCCGAACAGCGCGCACAGAAGTGGATCGGGCTGTCTTTACGTTCAAAATTGCTGCAGAGGAAGCAAAGCGGATTTACGGTGAAATTGTTCCATTAGATTGGATTCCTGGCACTGAGGGGCGTGAAGCGCAAATCCACCGCATCCCACTTGGACCGATTGTTGGTATCAGTCCATTTAACTTTCCACTCAACCTTGTAGCCCATAAAGTAGCACCGGCACTTGCAGCCGGTAATCCCATTATCTTGCGCCCGGCCAGCCAGACGCCCATCAGCGCTCTCAAGCTGGCTCAGATCATATCCGCTTCGGGCTGGCCGGTTGAGGCATTTAGTGTTGTGCCAAGTGCGACGAAGGATGCGGCCCCATTGGTGGAGGATGATCGAATCCGTCTTCTGACTTTTACGGGAAGTCCCGCAGTGGGCTGGTCCCTTAAAACACGTGCGGGCCGCAAACGCGTGACTCTCGAGTTGGGCGGCAATGCGGGAGTCATTGTACATAGCGATGCAGATGTTGCTTATGCTGCTGAACGGGTGGCCTGGGGTGGATTTTCCTACGCAGGGCAATCATGCATTTCGGTGCAGCGTGTATATGTCCATGCTAACGTATACGAATCTTTTGTTAAGCAATTTGTTCAACGTGTGAAAGCATTCAAAGTTGGCGATCCACTTGACGAAGCTACCGACATAGGCCCGCTTATTGATAATGGTGCCGCTGAACGAGTTGAAGCATGGGTGGCCGAAGCCCAGGAAGATGGAGCCAGATTGCTGACAGGTGGATCGCGAACTGGCAATCTTTGGCAGCCTACGGTATTGGCTGAAATCAAGCCAGCTATGCGTGTTAGTTGCCAGGAAGTTTTTGCTCCACTGGTTGGGCTTTACCCCTACACAGATATTGGTCAGGCCATTGCTGCTGTGGATGATAGCGATTTTGGTTTGCAGGCTGGCCTGTTCACTCGTGACCTGGGTATTGTCCGGCAGGCTTTTGACGATATTGAGGTGGGTGGGCTTATGGTCAACGACGTTTCAACTTTCCGTATAGATCATATGCCCTATGGCGGTGTCAAACAGTCTGGCTTTGGCCGCGAAGGATTACGGTATGCCATCGAAGAGATGAGTGAATTGAAACTGCTGACGTTTAATTACCGAATATGAGTCTTGATGCAGAGAAAGGAGAGGATGAGGAGAAGCGCCTTATGTTGGATTCTGTTGGATCTGAAAATCAAACCAATATTTGAAAACCAAAGAGGAGACTAATATGAAATCTAACTTATGGAAATTGATGATCAGCCTAGTAGTGGGGAGCATGCTGATCACATCCTGTGCTGGTGCCGCTACCACTGTAGCGCCGGCGGCCCCCACACAACCGCCCGCTCCGGACGCTACACAACCACCTGCTCAGCCTACAGCGACAGAGGCACCTACAGCACAGCCGCCTATTAAGATCGGTGTTTCACTTTCGCTCTCTGGCGATTTCTCGGCTGATGGTCAGGGTTTTCAGCAGGGTTATCAACTCTGGGCAGATACAGTAAATAAGAATGGCGGATTGCTTGGTCGTCAGGTTGAGCTGGACATCGTCTCAGATGCCAGCAGTCCCGATCAGGTGCAGGCCAATTATGAGAAGTTGATCACGGTGGATAAGGTTGATCTGGTGTTTGGCCCATACTCATCCTTGTTAACCAAACCTTCTTCAGTTGTTGCAGACCGCTATGGCTACGCTATGGTGGAAGGTGCGGGTGGCGCGCCCTCAGTCTTTAACCGCGGCCTGAAAAATATCTTCGACGTAGCGCTGCCGATCTTATTCAATCTGGATAGCTTTGGGCAGTTCCTTCTGTCCCTACCCGCAGATCAACGGCCAGCTTCCATCGCGTACGCGACAGAAGATGATCCATTTACCTCGCCGCAGGTTGAACGTTTGAAAGGCACCATGGAAGCGGCTGGGATCAAGACTGCATATTATGAAGTCATGCCCGCAGAGACAACAGATTTCAATCCAACCGCAGACAAGGTCATTGCATCCAAGGCAAATGTCTTCGTAGGAGGATTTATTGGGCTGCCTTCCTTGCAGGCTTTCATGCAAAGATTCCAACAGCAGCACTATAACCCCAAGGGGTTTATCGCAACCGCTGGGCCCGATCTGGGAAATGATTTTCTCACGGCAGTGGGGGCAGGTAACGCGGAAGGTCTCATGACCGGGAACCTCTGGTATGCGGGCGCCAATTATCCCGGCAATGCCGATTTCGTTAAGGCGTACATTGCCCAATATGGCGGCACCCCAGAAGGCATCAACGGAGATGTGGCTGAAGGATACTCTGTTGGACAAGTTGTGCAACAAGCTGTGGAGAAAAACCAGAGTCTAGATAACGCAAAACTTATCACCGAACTGCACTCAGGTGATACTTTCACTACTGTGGAAGGACCCGTAAAATTTGACGATGTTGGTCAAAACACTGCTGCAGTGGCGCTTCTGTTCCAATGGCAGGCTGGAAAATTCATTCCCGTGTATCCAGCTACTTCTGCACTGGCAACGCCCGAATATCCGAAAGCCAATTGGCCGTAGTCCATTTAGTGTAGATTCTTAGAGGCGACCATAACGGTCGCCTCAAGATGTTCATTACAATTGATTTAGAATATTAAAAGCGATTCTTTTTAGCAACTCTGCTATCGCTGGGATGGAGTTCAGTTATGACACTGATTGTGGATGCAGTTATCACCGGTATACTCACAGGCGGTATCTATGCCTTAATGGCATCAGGATTGACTCTTATCTTTGGTGTAATGGATATCATCAATGTGGGGCAGGGCGCGCTGGTTATTTTAGGGGCTTACCTCAGCTATTATTTGCAGCAAAAATTTCATATTGATCTTTTCGCAGGGTTGCTCATCACAATGCCAGTGATGTTCCTGCTTGGCTTGTTTCTCGAGTGGGCATTTATTCGACCGATCAAACGCGATCGCCCAACGCTCTCGATCCTGGTTACTTTTGCAATCGCCCTGATTATTGAAGGGATTTTAGGTTTCGCTTTTACGAATAATATTGTGCAATTGAAAGCTTGGTACATAACCGCTTCATTCAAGGTTGGCGAATTCTATCTCGCGTATATCTATGTCTTTGGTTTTGCACTCAGTGTTATCCTGTTATCGGGCCTTTATTTGCTTTTATATCGCACGAAATTTGGTTATAGTCTCCAGGCGTCCATGCAGGACCGCACAGCTGCCCAACTGATCGGTATTGATGTTGAACAGGTATCCATGATCACGTTCGGTATTGGCGTGGCGTTGGCTGCGGCTGGCGGTATGGCTTATGGCGCTACTTCTGCTTTCAACCCCGGCAGCCTGTACGACTTAATTTCACGCTTACTTGTTATTATCATTCTCGGAGGTATGGGAAGCTTAAGAGGCGCATTGATAGCTTCTCTGGGTATGCTTGTCATCGAGGATGTGACTTCCGTTATCTGGTCGCCCGTTTGGGCTACAACAGTTTTCTTCATACTTCTGATTGTTGTCATGATCGTTCGACCTCAAGGTTTATTTGGGCGTGCTGAAGGAAGGAAACAATGATAATGACCAAGAGGATCGGGCTGGCCATTATCATTCTCGCATCCATTATTTTTCCGCGCGTCTTTCCCAATCCAGCCGTAATGACAGTTGCTATCTTTACATTGCTCTATGCAACAGCGACCGTTGCCTGGAATATTTTTGCGGGGTATACGGGTTATATCGCCCTGGGACACGCAGCTTTCTTTGGTATTGGTTCCTACGCACTTGCCATTATGTGTGTGAACTGGCATATTCTGGGAGGCAACATTCCTTTTGTTCTGGTGCCAGTTGCGGGTCTGATTGCGGCGATATTCTCTGTGCCTTTGGGTTGGATTTCCTTACGCGTCCGTAAACACACATTTGTGGTGATAACGATTGCCATATTTTTTATTATGCAGCCGATGGCTTTTAATTTGCGCAGCATAACCCAGGGATCAATCGGAATAAGTCTGCCGATACCACACTGGAGCAATGTATCGTTCCATTTGCCCTTTTACTACTACGCCCTCGCGATGTTGATCCTTGCCCAGATCGTCTCGTGGTGGATTCGCAATTCAAAATATGGGTTGGGGCTGCTTGCCATTCGAGACGATGAAGATCGTGCCTTGGGCTTGGGTGTCAATACAGGTCCAACAAAGTCTTTGTTGGTATGGTGGGCGCTTTGCACGCGTACTTTCAGGGGTCCATTTATCCGGCCTTTGCATTTGACCCGTTATTTGATATCGCGATTGCTTTGATGGGCTTCTTGGGCGGGCTTGGCACATTAAGCGGACCCATTCTTGGTGCACTTATCTTGGAACCTACTCAGCGGTACTTCACGATGCAATTCAGTGCTAATGGATATTACCTGATCATTTACGGCGCTCTATTCCTGGCGATTATTCTGCTGTTGCCAGAAGGTATTGTTCCAACCTTGGATAAGTATTGGATGAAATGGAATGCCGTTCGAAACGGAATCCAATCCTAGGTCGAAGGTAAAGAAGCGCATCGTCAGAGCGGCGATGCATCCAATGATGAGGTAAAGCCATGAGTATGCTTGAAGTGTCAGATGTTTCAAAATCCTTTGGCGGTATTCATGCATTGGATGCTTGTTCGATTGACGTTATCAAAGG
>WNFM01065041.1_pt2 | contig 15366 bp, 12 predicted proteins | sample 5400271 | NCBI WGS metagenome assembly WNFM01 (sample SAMN13153352, study PRJNA577476) | soil metagenome | isolation source: 60 cm saprolite on Douglas fir-dominated hillslope | place: USA:California | collected 2013-09-17
TCAGCGAATGGCAACGACAAACTTGATCCCCGCTGTGCTGAGAACTCTGTCGCGTGACGGATGGCTTCTGTTCGTCACGCGGTTCGCCCGTTTGTTCGCGTACGGTTCGCTTTCCGTAATCCTGTTTTTCTATCTCATTGGTGTCGGACTCACAGAGGCCCAGGCGGGTTTCGTTCTTACTCTGACGCTCACCGGCGATATCATCGTCTCTCTCTATCTCACGACCAGAGCGGATCGCATCGGTCGCCGGCGCATGCTGATCATCGGCTCGATTCTTATGGCGGCCGCGGGCCTAGCTTTTGCATTGACCAGCAACCTGTTCTTCCTCGTCATCGCAGGCACGATCGGCGTCATCAGTCCAAGTGGCAACGAAGTTGGGCCGTTTCTCTCCATTGAACAGGCCGCCCTCTCCCACATTGTTCCGGCTACAGCGCGCACAGCGGTATTTGCGTGGTACACGCTCGCCGGATCGCTCGCAACCGCCCTCGGCGCCCTTTTTGGTGGCGGTTTGACGCAGGCGTTGCAGCACACAACGTTGACGCACGTCGAAAGCTACCGCGCCGTAGTGTTCCTGTACGCTGGCTTGGGAGTCGCGCTGGCGTTTCTCTTCCCGCTTCTCTCGAAATCCGTGGAAGTGAATCCTGTTTCCAACGGCACGGTTGGTTCCTCCAGCGTTGCGCACCTTTTCGGAATTGCCCGGTCACGCAACGTAGTTTTGAAGCTGTCGGGGCTCTTTGCTCTGGATTCGTTTGCTGGTGGTTTCGTTGTGCAGAGCTTTGCGGCCTATTGGTTCTATCTGCGTTTCGGCGTTCAACCTGCCGCTCTGGGCGCGATCTTTTTTTGGGCGAACGTCTTTGCGGGAATCTCCGCTCTTTTTGCTTCCCGCCTTGCGTCGCGCATCGGGCTCATCCGCACCATGGTGGTCACCCATCTGCCGTCGAACATTCTTCTTATCCTGGTGCCACTGATGCCCAATCTCTGGTCGGCCGTGTTGGTGCTTCTTCTTCGCTTCAGTATCAGCCAGATGGATGTTCCCGCCCGACAGTCCTACACGATGGCTGTCGTTCCACCGGAAGAGCGCTCCGCCGCGGGCGGGTTTACGGGAGTCGCGCGGACCACAGGCGCGGCTATCAGCCCTCTGTTCGTCGGGTTCATGTTTGCACGAGCTCCCTGGATCAATGTGCCGTTCTTCCTCGCGGGTGCGCTGAAGATTCTCTACGACCTGTTGCTCTACAAGGAATTCGTAAGCATTCCGCCGGTGGAGGAACGGCCCTGAAAGCCGATTCGGCGTACCATGACCTACGTCCGATAGCCCGGCCTTGGGGTGGTTTGATTTATGCCTTGTTTATCTGCGTACGCAGATGATAAGGATTCGAAAAGGGCGTCGAATCTCGACCAATTTCGGGTTCATGCATCGAGTTTCAGGGAATAAGGCGTGAATTACACAAGACTTTTACAATCCGCTCTGGTTGCGCTCCTCCGCAACAAGATGCGCAGCCTGCTGACGGTCCTGGGAATCACGATCGGGATTGCGGCCGTCATTTGCGTTGTGGCCATTGGCAAAGCGGGACAGGCGCGCGTGGAACAGCAGCTCAACAACCTCGGCGATAATTTCGTTTGGATTGAAGCAGGAGGCCGCGCGGTAAACGGCGTCCGCACGGGCACGCACGACACCAAAACACTGGTGATGGCGGACGCCGTCGCCATCAAGAATCAGATCTCGCTTATCAAGAGCGTTTCGCCGAACGTGGACGATCCGGTCCAGGTGGTGTACGGCAATCAGAACTGGCACACCTCGTATCGCGGAGTCTCGCCGGAATATTTCGACATCAAGCGGTGGTACGTGGATCAGGGGGCAATTTTTTCGCAAGAGGACACCGACCGCGCCGCCGACGTCTGCGTCATCGGCCGTACGGTTCGCGATCAGCTATTCGGCGTGGAAGATCCGGTTGGAAAAGTGATTCGCGTGAATGGTCTTCCATGCAAGGTGGTGGCTACGCTGCATCCGAAGGGATTGTCGCTATCGGGGCAAGACCAGGACGATACAATCATCATTCCCTACTCCACGGCCCAAAAGAAGATCAAAGGAATTACCTGGCTCGACGACATCCTCTGCTCGGCGGTCTCTGCGGATGCCGTAAAAATAGCCGGGCAGGAAGCGACCGCGGTGCTGCGCGATCGCCATCATTTGCGCCCCGAAGAAGAGGATGATTTCAACATTCGGAATCCCGAGGACATCATTCAGGCGCAGCTCGATGCGAGTAAGACGCTCACTATCTTGCTGATTGCCATCGCTTCCGTGTCTCTGCTCGTCGGAGGCATCGGCATCATGAACGTGATGCTGGTGTCGGTGACCGAGCGCACGCGCGAGATCGGAGTGCGTGTGGCGGTAGGAGCGACCGAAGAGGCCATCCAACTCCAGTTTCTCGGCGAGTCGGTCATGCTGAGTCTTGTCGGCGGCGCGGCGGGAGTACTCTTCGGAGTATTCGGCTCCTATTTGGTGGGGCAAACGCTGCATTGGCCGATTGAGATGTCGGTGCAAGCGGTCATCGTCGCCGCCGTGTTTTCCATTGCGGTCGGCGTCTTTTTTGGATATTACCCAGCGCGAAAAGCTTCTCGGCTGGACCCCATTGAAGCGTTGCGGTACGAGTGACAATCGCGGGTTTGGTTTCCAGGAAGAGGAAATGAAGAGCAAAGGCCGATGGTTAATGCCGGTGTGCGCGGTGCTCGTCGCGGGGCTCTTGATTGTGTGGGGTCTGAACCGAACCACGCCGGCGCAGCATTTCACTGCAAAGGTGGAGCGCGGTGCGATCAACGACGTGGTCGAAGCGACGGGCACGATCAATGCGGTCATCATGGTGCAAGTGGGCTCACAAGTCTCGGGGACCATCGCGAAACTGAATGTCGATTTCAATTCTCGCGTGCATAAAGGCGACGTAGTCGCGCTCATTGATCCCGCTTTGTTTAAAGGCGCGCTGCTGCAGGCCACTGCCGATCTGGAAAATGCCAAGGCCAACCTCGTGGCGGCGCGCGCGAACCTCGAGAAAGCGAAAGCCGGGTTAACACAGACCAAAGCGGATTACGACCGCGCGGTTCGATTGACCAAAGATGGCGTGATGAGCCAGCAGCAGCTGGATCTTGCGAAATCGAACTACGACTCCGCGAATGCTTCGGTGGGTGCAGCCGACGCAAACGTGACACAGGCGCAAGCGCAAGTCAGCCAGAAGGACGCTGCGGTGGCCATAGCGCAGACCAATCTGGACTATACGGTGATTCGTTCTCCAATCGATGGCACGGTTGTGGCCCGCAACGTGGATGTGGGGCAGACGGTCGCGGCCTCGCTTCAAGCGCCAACCATTTTTACCATCGCGCAGGATTTGAAAAAGATGTGGGTGTACGCGAAGACCGACGAATCGGACGTAGGGAATATCAAATTGGCGAAGCCCGTGGCGTTCAAGGTGGACGCCTTCCCGAAGGACACCTTTCACGGGGTGGTCAGCCAGGTGCGCATGAATGCGACCACCGTGCAGAGTGTGGTGACGTACGACACGATCATCGAATTCGCGAACCCGGAGTTGAAACTGTTTCCGGGTATGACCGCCTACGTAACGATTCCTGTGGCCACGGTGGAAAACGTGGTGAAGGTGCCGAACACGGCCCTGCGGTACAAGCCTCCGATGTCGAGCGAGGAGATTCTCGCGATTTACAAACAGTATGGGATCGATAGCGGAGAGCGCCTGTCGGGCGGTGAAATCGCTGCCACGCCGAATGCCGCCGCGCCATCGGGATCGGCGACACAAGCGCCACCTCGTGCACCGAAGGCAGACACTGCGGTCGTGTGGAAACTTCACCTCGATAACACCATGGAGCCGGTCAAGGTTTCTCTCGGCATTACGGACCATGCCTTTAGCGAAGTCACGGCCGTCCTCAAGGGAGAATTGAAGGAAGGGGATAACCTTATCATCCGATCAGTGCTAGCGAAGGGCCAGACGCTGGGAGGAATTCGTCGCTAGGTATTTGCATCTGGCAAAACTCTCCATGGACTCTATGGCCGCATTCAATCAAATCGAAGTCTCACCCGGTTCCTCGGCAGGAAGCGCGGTCATCGCCGTCGAGGACGTGCACAAATACTACGACCTCGGAGAAACACGAGTACACGCCTTGCGGGGTGTAAGTGTCGAGGTACAGCGCGGCGAGTTTGTCGCGATCATGGGGGCCAGCGGGAGCGGTAAGTCGACGTTCATGAACATGCTCGGTTGTTTGGATCGTCCGAGTTCGGGCCGCTATCTGCTCGAAGGAATCGACGTCTCGCAGCACGACAAAAAAGCCCTGGCGCTGATCCGCAATCAGAAAATTGGATTTGTGTTTCAGGGATTCAATCTGCTGGCTCGGACGACGGCCCTTGAAAATACGGAACTCCCAACCCTGTATACCAAGATCGACAAGGTGGAACGAGGTAAGCGCGCGGCGGAAGCACTGGCGATGGTCGGTTTGGCCGACCGGGCGCAGCACTTCCCGTCGCAAATGTCGGGTGGACAGCAGCAGCGCGTCGCGGTTGCCCGGGCTTTGGTGAACCATCCGTCGATTCTCCTGGCTGACGAGCCTACGGGTAATCTCGACAGCCGTACGGCGGTCGAAATCATGGAGATTTTTCAGAACTTGAATGACAAGGGATTGACGATTGTTCTAGTGACCCACGAACCGGACATCGCACAGTTCGTGAAGCGTGTGCTGGTGTTCCGCGACGGGAAAATACGAAAAGATGATCCTTTGACTGGCACGCCGCGGGCCAGTGAAGTCTTGAAGTGTCTGCCGACACTCGAGGACTGAATCGGGTCTGCATGCGGGCGCAGGGACACGTGAAAAAATCACACAACTACTGGCGCGGACGCACTTGCGGCGCGTGTCTCGTTTTCGCAATGTGCTCGCCGGCCGCGGGCGCAGCGCAATCTCGTTCCTCAGGATCCTCTCAAACTCTCCAGACCGAAGCGCGCGTAGCCGAAGCCGTACCCGTCGACCATGCTCCAAAACTCGACGGTACCCTGAACGATCCCCTCTGGCTCAATGCCAAGCCCATCAAGGAGTTTCGCCAGCGAGAGCCATTTGAGAACAAGCCGCCCAGCGAGGAGACGGAAGTGCGCATCCTCTACACTCGGCACGCTGTTTATTTCGGCATCCGCTGTCGCGACTCTGAACCCGCGCGGATTGTGGCGACAGAATTGCGCCGAGATGTAAGCCAGGATTTGGACGACCACTTCGAAATTCTGATCGATTCGAATCACGACCGCCGCGGAGCGTACGTATTCGAGATCAACCCGTTGGGCACGCAGAGCGACGGTCTGGTCGTCGAGGAGCAAGGCGGAGGCGATGGAGGCGACTTCGACCGGGGATGGGATGGGGTGTGGACGTCCGAGGCGCGCATCGCTTCCGACGGCTGGACGGCGACGATCGAAATTCCTTTTACGACTCTCAATTTCACTCATTCGAGCGAAGTGATTTGGGGGTTGAATTTGAAGCGATTTATCCGCCGAAAGAACGAAGAAGATCTCTGGAGCGCCTATCGGAGAACGTTTGGAATTACCAAGGTGTCGGAGGCGGGAGATCTGCAGGGCATCAGGGACATCGGAAGCGGGCGCCTGTTCGTCGTTAAGCCGTACGGCCTGGCTCGCTACGACAAGCAAACGGGGCAAGACCCGCTGTTTCCGCTGACCGGTGGAGTCGATGTGAAGTACGGCCTTACGTCAAACCTCGTATTGAATCTGACGGGAAACACGGATTTTGCCGACACCGATGTAGACCTTGAACCATTCAATCTCACACCGTTCAAAGTCTTCATTCCGGAAAAGCGCCAGTTTTTTCTCGAAAACGCGGGCATCTTTAATTTTGATATCGGCGACCAGGATCAATTGTTTTTTAGCCGGCAGATTGGCATCGATCCAATTACTGGCCAGCAAGTGCCCATCAGCGGCGGGGGCAAGCTGACCGGGACGCTGGGCCGGCTGGAAGTCGGGTTCATGGACGTCGACACCCGCTCCAGCGGCCCAAATCCCTACGCCAACTATGCTGTCGCCAGAGTGAAGGAATCGCTGTGGGCCGGGTCGTACGTCGGCGTGATGGGTATCGACAAGCGGTCGGGAAATATACAGGACAGTTTCAATCAAACTGGGGGTGTGGATACACGGCTCGTATTCTTCAAGGACTGGCTTGTGGACGCGCACGCGGCGGGAACGCGATCTCCGGGAAACCCCAGCAGTGCCAGTGATGTCGGGGCTTCGTTGTCATACCGATCGAACTGGGTGGAGGGGATTGTTGAGCGCCGAAAGATCGGACCGAACTTCAATCCGGAAGTGGGGTTCATCGAGAGGACGGACTCGAATGAAACCTATGGGAACCTAACTTTCAAAGCCAGACCCAAGATCCGCAGCGTGCGCGAATTGCAATTCGAAGGATTCATTCTGCACGCCCCCGACACGCACAATGAGGTCTCGACGCAGGAGTGGCAAGGCACGTTCCGCGCGGAATTCAACAACGGGGCCTACACCGATGACGATATCGCGGACGTATTCACGCAGCGGATAACGTCGCCCTTTCACATCTACAAGAGTGTGTTCATTCCGAATGGTCTGTACCATTTTGCCCGTCATCAACTCACCTACGGGTCCGGTCAGGATCGGCGGTTTACTTATAATTTCTTCGAGCGCTTTGGCGGCTACTACGGCGGGAATCTCAATGAATTCCGGGTGCGCGCCAATTATCGGCCCACCAAGAAGTTCTCGCTTTCGGCGTCCGAGACTTGGGACCGGTTTCGTTTGCCGTTGCCCAATCGAAACTTTTCGGTCGCGCTGGCCAGCCTGCAGGGAAATTATTCCTTCAATCGCTTTTTGACATTCACCAGTTTGATTCAGATGGACACGTCAAATGCGCAGGCGGTGAGCGCCAATGTTCGGCTTCGTTACAACTACCGCCCGGACAGCGATCTCTACGTCATCTATAACATCGGAACGCAATTCGCCAGCATCGCACCTGCGAATCCGCCGCAAATCCGCGAGACTCGCTTCGCTATAAAATTCACTTACTCTTTTTTTCCCTGATTTGTAGACCTGCTATCCAGAATCGAAAAGAAGGACGAGCACGCTATTTCGAACTATTCGCTAGGCCCTTAGCATGAAGATAAGAATCTAACGCCAAATGACGGCGAAGGCTAGAGCACATCACTCTAGCCTTCGGTTCGGCCTTCGATGCTGTTTGTGGAGTCCTTCTGCCCGAGATCCGGATCGCCGTGCGAGAGTGGAACAAGGAAACCGAAGCTTCAGGTTCAAACTATCCGCTGATAGTCTTCAACTTTACGTCTGACCATTGACCAGCTAGGTTACGCGATACTATTTTCTGAAGCGCCCCCGCCCGTCGCTCTGGGGCTGTTCGCTACTAACAGGAGAGATAAAGTCGGGGGCGCGGTGCACTGCGCCCCTCAGAAGCTAAATCAATCCGCTGCGCTGGCCTGTTTTGCCTTTGCAACCACTGTTTCGATATTCAGCCCCAATCCCTTCGCGACGCCCGTGCCGTATGCGGGATCCGCCTTGTAAAAATGCCGTATCTGCAGTTCTTGAATGCGCTGCGGTACGCCATTGCCGAGGCTGGAGACGATGTTGTCAATGAGCCGCTGGCGTGCATCCGCGGACATCAGCCGGAACAAATTTCCTGGTTGCGAGTAGTAGTCGACGTCGGTTCGGTGATCGTGCCGTGCAACGGTTCCGCTCACCGCATGGGGTCGCTCGACATACGAGTGATCCTGGGTTGGACCGCCGAAGCTGTTGGGCTCGTAGTTCGCTGCCGAACCGCCGTTCCCATCGAAGCGCATCGCACCATCCTTATTATATGTGTGGTACGGGCACTGCGGACGGTTCACGGGCAGTGAGTCGTAGTTGACGCCCAGCCGATAGCGGTGCGCATCAGGATAGGAAATCAGGCGTGCTTGCAACATTTTGTCCGGCGAAAAACCCATGCCTGGCACGATGTTGCGCGGTTCGAACGCGGCCTGCTCGACTTCCGCAAAATAATTTTCTGGATTGCGGTTCAGTTCCAGTTCGCCAATCTCGTGCAGAGGGTAGTCTTTGTGGGGCCACACCTTCGTCAAGTCGAAAGGATTGATGCGGTACGCCTCCGCGTCTCTCTCCGGCATGATCTGCACGCACACCCGCCACTTCGGGAAGTTGCCCTGCTTGATCGCGTTGAAGAGATCGCGTTGCGAATAGTCCGGATCCGTTCCCTCCAGCGCCCCTGCCTGCTCACGGAAGAAATTCTTGATTCCTTGCTTGGTCTTGAAGTGCCACTTCACATAGAACAACTCGTTCTGTGCATTGATCAGGCTGAACGTGTGGCTGCTGTAACCGTTCATGTGCCGGTAGCCGTCCGGAGTTCCGCGGTCAGAGAAGAGAATCGTCACCTGGTGCAGCGATTCCGGCGAGAGCGACCAGAAATCCCACATCATCGTCGGTGACTTCAGATTGGTTTCCGGATCGCGTTTTTGCGTATGAATGAAATCGCCGAACTTCAGCGGATCGCGAATGAAGAAAACGGGGGTGTTGTTCCCGGTCATGTCCCAATTGCCTTCTTCCGTATAAAACTTCAACGCGAATCCGCGCGGATCCCGGGCCGTATCCGCTGAACCCTTTTCGCCCCCCACCGTCGAAAACCGGATGAACGTCGGGGTCTTCTTGCCAACCGCGTTGAATAGCTTTGCCGTCGTGTATTTCGCGATTTCCGCGTTTGTGCAAACGAAATGCCCGTAAGCGCCGGAGCCTTTCGCGTGCACCACCCGCTCCGGAATTCTTTCCCGGTTGAAGTGCGCCATCTTTTCAAAAAGTAGAAAGTCTTCGAAGACCACAGGGCCGCGCGGGCCCACCGTCAGCGAATTCTGGTTATCACCGATGGGACGGCCCGCGTCCGTGGTCATGACGATCTTTTTTTCTTCAGGCATAGTTCCTCCTCAATTCGATCGTCGCAGCTCCGCAAATTGAGAAGCCCGCGATCACCACTGCAAGGGTAGCGATCCTCGACCTATACATCCAATATATAGTTCGGATACGATAGATAGGCAAAGCCTATGGAGATCCATCAACTCCGCTACTTTTGCGCGGTCGCCGAAACCGGCAGTTTTAGCCGTGCCGCCGAGCAATCCCACGTCTCGCAGCCGTCGCTATCCCAACAAATCATGAAGCTAGAAGATGAACTTGGCGCACGCCTTTTCGACCGACTGGGCCGCTCTGTGCGGCTCACCGACGTAGGTAAGACATTTCTGCCGCGGGCCCGTTCTGTTCTCCGCGAACTTGAGGCCGCCAGAGGCGACGTTGTTGAGTGCAAAGGCTCCATCGGCGGCCCCGTCAGCGTCGGCGTCATTCCCACTGTTGCCCCCTATTTCCTCCCGGCGCTCCTCACTTCTTTCTCGCGCAAATTTCCCCAGGCCCGTCTCAGCGTCACGGAAGAAATTACGCCGGTCCTTCTTGACCGCCTTCGTGCGAGTGCGGTTGACGTGGCCATCCTAGCTCTTCCCATCCGGGGCCACGAATTCGAAACCGCCCCGTTGCTCACTGAGCGCCTCTTCGCCGCGCTTCCGAGGAACCACAAGTTCGCTAAGCGCAGCTCCCTTTCCCTAAAGCACCTCCGCTCCGAGCCATTCCTGCTGCTCCGCGACGGCCACTGCTTTCGCGAGACCGCCGTCGCCGCTTGCGATCGCGCCCACCTTCATCCCCAAATTGTCTTTGAAAGTGGCCAATTCAGTAGTCTCATCAGCATGGTCGGCGCCGGAATGGGTGTCTCCATAGTTCCGGAAATGGCCGTCGAGAAGAATTCGGCTTGCCATTATGTCTATATCGCCGACGATAAGGCGGTGCGTACCATCGGCACAGTCGTCCTTCGCGGTCGATCTCTCACCCGTGCACACCAGGCCTTCCTCTCGCACCTTCTCGCAAGTCGGCCCGTTCGCCCCCAGTAGAGACACTGTCCACGCCCATTAATACTTGTTTCAGATTTAAAAAAATCAAATTGCGTGCAATCTCTTTCTACGCATTCCCGATGCGGCCCGGCACCGCCCGTTCGGGCTACAGCGCTACCTTAATAAGGTAGCGGTCTGAAGTTGAGTCTTTCGGGGATCGTGGAGCTGCGCTCATTGAGAGGAGCGTCTGCTTGCGTTCCCTTCGGCCTGACTTCCTCGTTAGATCCCATCGCAGGAGTGCTGAAGTTCACTTTCGAATTGGGCGGGGGCCATGAATGAACCGGCGAGCCGATAAAACTTTATACGCCTCGTTGATGTTGACGGTGCCGGCCGGAAGAGGCTGATTCACGATGGTTCTCATTTCGCTTAGATATCGTCTTGGGTTGCCAATCGAATTGTCCGATCTCTGACGGGGATTTCGCCTCCTCAGCCACAAGAATTTCTTTGTAGCCGCGTGCACCCTGGTTTAGGACGCCCATCACTTCCGCCTCTTTCAAATAGCGAAGTCGTGCGGATTCCTCGGTTCGTAGCGTCACGTGCACAAGGCCCATTAAGGTGGCGCGCTCTGCGCTGGTCATCTTCTCGTTGAGCATCACTCCGCTTCGTTCGACAGCCACAAACACCGGAGTTGTGTCTTGGCCGCTCCATGTGAATTTCGAAATGACAGCCGCAGGCGGCAACAGAGGCATAGTCGGACCCAGGAAAATGGCCTGGCACGGATAAAGAACTCCACCTCTTAAAATCTTCCGGGACGCCGCATCTGTGCCCAGCGCATGCAACAAATCGACATCAGGAAATTGCCATCTCGCAAAGCGCGCAATGATCGCCAGCACCGTAGTGTCGGGCTTCGGGAATCGGCGGGGAGTAATCGCCAGCCGCCGTTCTACTTCACCCAGAAGTTTTTCCGCTGCATGGCAGTCCGGTCCGCACACGACCAGTCCGTGATTTCCAAGTATGAGAACGTCCGTCTCCGGTCGACTGGCCACTGCCTTTTGAATTTCGCGGGCGAGCGGTATGCCGGACGCTGCGTACGGAACCCATTGCCAGGGCAGCCCGTCCAGCCGCTCTGTCAGCAGGTCGGGCCCATCGAGACGAATCGCCCAGGCAATAGCGTTGACCGAGTGCACGTGAAGGACAACACGATGCCGAAGGACGGCGTGCATAGCCGTTTCAATGGATGGGCGCAGCTCGTGATTCGGAGTATAGGGCGACGCAATTTCCATTTCGTCTTGGACAGACTGTTGGACTTCTACCAAATCCAGGGGCACGAACATTTCTTCTTGCATGGCATGAGCCAGCCATTTGCCGGAGGCTTTAATCCATAGAATTCCATCGAGTTTTATGGATGTATTCCCGTTGCTGGCCTGCACCAGCAGCGGATTGCCGCCAACACGCGCGGACAAATCGCGAAGTGACGCGAACTCCTTTTCATGCCGTGCGGTCGAAAGTCTCGACTGGGATCCATTCTTCACTGATTAATTCCTCCTTGGCTCCTGGTTGCCGCACTTTTCTCTTTTTCTTGCAATATCTGTAGTGCCTCTGGGAGTTGATGCTTTGCTCGGAACTTCGCTCGGTGCTGGCCAATCTTGATGGAAGCTTTGAAAATGGTCCCGACGGGAAGTATTCCTCCCAATTTGTGCGAAGCGATGGCAGCCAAGCCCATGGATGCGACGCATCCGCAGGATGCGCAATCCGGATTCCCGCCAAACTGGCAGGGAGCGATCTTTGTTCGCAGGTCTGCCGACAACGTCTGGGTCGTGAGCGCAAAGACACAATCTTGGGGCCGCTGTGGCGGCGAGGAGAACTGCCGGATCACCGCCTCTGGCATGTCCAGCTTCGGAAATTGCCTTCGCAGCTGCGACATCTCCACAATTGCGCGCGCCCGCTCCTCGGAATTGAGGATTTCCGGCATTCGGTCTCCCACCTGAGGAGTGAACAGGCTGAACCATACCTTCTTGATCTCCGGACGCGGCGTCCAGAATTCCAGGAATTCCTGCAAGTACCCGGGTCGCTTCATCATTTGACCTGTGACCGTGCAGTGAATCGTGACCCTCTGTTCCTGAATGTTTTTTAGAATTCGATCGTAGGTTGCTGGCGCGCGCCGGACATCGTGTTCCGGTTGCAAGCCATCAATAGATACGACTATGTGCAGATTCCGCAGACTGGCCCAAGTCGGACCCATCGTTCTAAAAGCGCTGGTGACAATCTGGACGTGGATTCCGCGCGCCAGGAGCAGCGGAATCAGCAACTCCAGTTCACGATACCGGACCAGCGGGTCGCCTCCGACGATCGATAAGTGCAAAGGCTTCAGCCGATCGACGACTTCCAAAACTCCGTCTACTAGTGACTGGCCCCTTCGATCGTTGAGGTCGCGGAGTCTTTTTCCGCCACCCAGATGCGCGTCGTCATACGCGTAACAACCTGGACATTGCAAAGGGCATTCGCGTGTGATTTCGATCGAAAGAGACGGATGTTCGCCCTTGAGGATCTTCCCCCATGCCTGAAAAATTTGAGAGGTGTGCACGGCTGACAATCCTTTTCCGATCGCACGCAAAGCGCGCGACATTTGAATACGTTAATTGGTTGCAAACCTCGCGGGAGGGACCGCGGGCACCGATGCTCTTTCAAAGCAATATCGGTCGCTTAGCTATTTCCTGAGCTGGGGAAGTCGTATTTACGAATAACAGGGAGGAGAGCTGTCTGCCGCCCGACGCACGAAGGTCGGGTTAAAGGAAGGACCCATACTCTCGAGAAACTGGCCAGACAAAAGCAACAGGGCCTGAACTTGAGGACCGCACGCCGCGCAATCCAATGCGTGATCATTTGCTGCAACCGGCGCACGGTGATCAGCTTGGGAAACTAGTTTGCTCTGATTGCCCGTCGGCTTAACTGCAGGTGGATCGGGTATCCCGTCGAGAGATCCTCCAACAATCAGCAGGCACAACAAGCATGCCGTGATTTGGACTTGCAAAGTCTTGTAAATCGCTGAACTGTTCCGTCGGGCAAGTGTGCTGCTGGCGTTCATCCCCGTTCACACCCTCGGTCTGAGTTGGCGTTGTGTTCGATTGGCACAGACAGCATGGGCATCCCCTGTTCTTCCAATGCACGAACCGCCATAGCAGATAGCTTGCGACGAGAACGGGATAGATGCAAACGAGGATTTGGATTCTGGCCGCCAAGTGGTCTGATGATACGGCTGGCAAGGCTGAAGGTCATGCTTGGGAGCGCGAATTGGATCACCTCGAACAGCCGGCTGGCATTTTGCACGGCAGGTTACTTCTCGAGTCATCCTAATGGAGAAAATATTTGAGCCGAATGCAAACAACGACCAAGACAAACGGGCCCTTGCCGGCGATCGTTGTCCCCGGCCTGATGCGTATTCAGGATGCCGCTAAATACCTGAGTGCGACGATCTGGCAGGTCGAAACGTTGCTGCGGGAAAAAGTGATCCCTGTAATTGCCATACTTCCGAGCCTCTCGGGTTGCACAGTAGTTGCACTAAGAAGCGAACTCGCCATTCGCAGGGCTATCGGATGTACGCAATGAGCGAAACAACGCAGCACCGCTCACGACGGAGATTGTGGCCGCAAGCGCCAGCGCCGCTGAGATCGAGTAGCGTATGACGACCGCACCAAGCGCTGCGCCGAGAAAGATTGCCAACACTGAGCCAGCTCTTCTCGCCAATCTCGGGTTGTTGCCTTTCGCGAGCGAGGAGTCTGCGCCGATGCCTGCCAGCGTTAGTGTCAGGACCGTTGTGGTCAGATCGGGTATTGCGAGCTTGCGGACAGCGGCATTCCGTATGCCCATCGCGAGCGCCGTCAGGGCAATCAGAGCAAACGGCTGAAAGGAATCTTCCAGCAAATTGCTTCGGTATCCGATGGCGCAAAACGACGCAGCAAACAGAAAGGCTCCCTCCAGGAGGAACGCTTGTGCCGCAAATCGAATCAGTGAATCGGCATTCGCCCGGGCCATGACCCGTCCACCAAGTACCGCTCCTACAAGAAAAGCCAAGAGTGCCGCTAACGAGCGTGCCATGGACAGTCCGGATACGTGCGCCGTTGCAAACGCGAGAAGCACGATATTCCCCGTCATGTTCGCAGTGAAGACCCGCCCGAGCGACAGAAAACTGACGGCGTCAACCAGACCAGTAACCGCCGTCATTCCGAGGAGGACGTAGGGCACGATTTTCTCCGCGGTTGGATTACCGCCGGTCGAGGAGCTATTCGTCATACTTGCCTTAGGATTTTTTCCGGCGTCGATCTTGTTTTCATTTCGGGGTTACCTCAGCGATTGCTACTACTACGATAGACTCGGCGCAACTGTTTACAGTTCTCCATAGACTCCTCGCCAGCCATTCGGTACACGACGAAGACGAACCAGTAAGTAGGATTGATGTTGTTTGCCCCTAAAACTTGTATCCCGTCCATAGAGCCCAGTAATTCAGGCTGCGGCCCGGCTGGCTTTCTTTCACGAATTTGCCCGCATAGAAAATTCCATAGTCGGCTTGAAACCACAGATGCCGATTCGCCTGCCAGCGCACTTCCGTGCCCGGGCGGTGTCCGACGAAGCGCGCATTACTTTTCCCCGCAGGAATGATTAGAAATCCAGGGACGGAATACACTCCGTCTCGCAGACTTTCACGCCACTGGAAGATCCAATCGACGGAGACAGTCACAGCATGCGGCAGCGTTGCTTCAGCGCGGGGGTGTACGTCAATAAAATTGATGGGGCCGGGGCCAGCCGTGGCGAGAACGCCAAAATAATTGCCCTTGGGGAATAGCGGATTCGGGTCGTCGCCGCTCGAGACATCCGCCTTAGCGCTGAATCGCGGTTTCAGCGGAAGGTTCAGAAACCTGTAGCCGGTTTCCGAAGCCACTGTCCAGGCGCTTATGTTTGCGGAACCGAAGGTTCCGAATTGCCAAAGCGCTTCATAGTCGAAATCCCAGCCGGGGTTCTTCTCGGCGACGGGACGAGAAAGACGCGCACCGATAGTGTGCCGCACCTCGTGGCCGACACCTCGGCCGAATGCAGCTGTTTTTCGATCAAGGCCAAGGTAGTAAGTGTCCAGCGTGGTGTTCTTGGTCAGAGGTCGAACCCCGTATACGCCCCAAAATCCGACAGCGTGGTTTGGCGCGTTATTGAAAAAACCCGGCTGGTCTAAGTCCGGGCGCACGGCGAAGCCGTCAATCTGCCAAGAACCGACACCGGCCTTCACCTTGAACCCGTCAAAGCTCAAGCGCACGTTGGGGCCCTCGCGAACATCGATCAGGCGCCCGGAGCCATATTCCAGCTCGTGTCTCCCGGCTCTGAACTTGATCCAGTTGTGTTCATCCCCCGTTCCGACTTCGAGAAATGCTGCTTGAAAATCGAGCTTC
>WNFM01012750.1_pt1 | contig 15362 bp, 9 predicted proteins | sample 5400271 | NCBI WGS metagenome assembly WNFM01 (sample SAMN13153352, study PRJNA577476) | soil metagenome | isolation source: 60 cm saprolite on Douglas fir-dominated hillslope | place: USA:California | collected 2013-09-17
AATTTGAAGTGGCGCAAGACATTGTTCAGGATGCGCTTGTCAAAGCAATGGAGGTATGGCCCTTTCATGGCATCCCTGAAAATCCTTCGGCCTGGTTATACAAAGTAGCGAAGAACAAAGCGATCGACTACATTCGGACTATCCAAACAAAAACAAGAGTTCAGACCCAACTTCAGCAGGAGCTGAAATCAGAGTGGGGGATGTCAAGCCGGGTGAATCAATTATTTCGTGACGAGGAAATTCACGACAGTGTGCTTCGAATGATGTTTGTCTGCTGTCATCCATCCATTCCACCCGAATCACAAATTGCATTGACACTTAAAACGTTGGGTGGTCTTACTTCATTGGAAATTGCGCATGCCTTCCTTACATCTGAAGAGACCATCACGAAACGCATATATCGTGCGAAAGAAAAAATCAAAGAGGGAAGAATTGATATTGAGGCATCCATAAAGTCAGAATTGATAGCAAGACTGGACAACGTGTTAACTGTGCTTTATCTCTTGTTCAACGAAGGCTACAACTCCAGTCATCCGGATATGCTGGTGAGGGAAGATTTGTGCGAGGAAGCCATGCGGCTTACTTATCTTTTAATTCAAAATCAGGAGACTAATCATCCGAAAGTAAAAGCGCTAATCGCGTTGATGTGCCTTCAGGCAGCTCGGTTTCCATCGCGACTAAACGATAAGGGAATGATTATTTTACTTCAAGAACAAGACCGATCGAAATGGAACAAGCCTTTGATCGCAAGAGGAATGGCCTTTCTCCGTGAATCATTTTCTGGAAGTCAGCTTACGGAATATCATGTCGAGGCTGCCATCGCATCTGTTCATGCGGTTGCTCCCGATTTTCGAAGCACAAATTGGGAAGAATTGCTCAAGCTGTATGATACACTTTCTGACATGAAGCCAGGTCCGATGATTGAATTTAACAAAGCCATTGCGATTGGATTTGCAATGTCACCCAGCGAGGGACTTGTTGCATTGCAAAAAATCAAAGGCCTTGAAGGCTATCATCTTTATTTATCAGCAATCGGGGATTTTTATATTATGACAGGCGAGAAACGAACAGCTGAAAAATATTTTGTTGAAGCTATTAATCGCACACAGTCCACCGCTGAAATTGACTTGCTAAAACACAAGATTGAACTCTGCAATTAATTCCTTTCTGTTATTAATTTAGGTTTTCGCTTTTCATTCTTAATTCTTGAATCGATAATTCTTAATTGCCAATTAATTTCAAGACTATAAGTGAGTGATCTATTTTTAGCGCAATTTCATGGTTTCCCTCTTCTCTCTTCTACCTCCTCTAAAAGCACTTCGTTGGCGATTAGCGTAGCCTGTGGCAAAATAAATCACATTAAAGAGAATGCATTTCCAGTGCGCAAAGCATCTCGTAAATTGAATATAATGAATGCCGTAAAAATTATGGAAACAATAGATGTGAAAGAAGATGTAAAAATCATCCCTCATGTAGATCGTGTGAAGCTTTATGACTTTGGCTATGAGAAAGCGGGAAGCGTAAAGGGCGACCCCGATGTGTACTCTTCCTACCTTCATCGAATCTTGAATGGCGATTTAGTAGAGAGTAATTACAGCGGATTCAGCGATGAAGAAAGAAAGGAGAGGACTGAACAGATCAAAGAGTTGGAGGCCAAGTTGAAAGAAAAAGAGGATGCCAACGAAAAAGTCGATGGCGAGATAAAGACTAAGGAAAAAGAGATAGATAAGTACAAGAAGGAATTGCTTCAGAACTGGGAAGCAAAATCAAAAGACAAAGAGAAACTAAAAACCGAAACCTTCAGCCAACTCAAGTTCTCTCTCAATTTATTCATCCTGATCATGCTGTCGGTATACCTTTTCTTCTTTTATGTGTCAGCCGCATTCAAAGCACTCTATGTCGATTTCCAGGGAATAGCGGAACGCATATCGCAGGGTGAAGGAACAGGAAGTATCATGCCGGGAGCGCGGGAGTTGTCAGAAGCGCTTCAATACAATTACCTGTTGTTTGTTGTGCCTTTTGTGTTTTATGCTTTCGGATGGGCTTTTCATATTCTTTTGGAATTAAAGCATAGAGCAAAACTTGTTTTCCTTTCCATGCTGATTGCGGTGACATTTACAGTTGACCTTCTGTTGGCAATGATCATCAGCAACAATACAGAAAGTGCGAAAGGGTTGATGGGACTTCAGACAACTCCTTGGAGTCAGAGTCCTACGTTCTATATTATTCTATTCCTGGGCTTTCTTGTTTACATCATCTGGAGCATACTGTTTGACTCCCTGCTGCGCGAATGGGATAAGAGACAAATCACCACCAACTTGAAAAAGATTCTTCGTCATTTACATAGTGAAGTGAAGATATTGAAGTCGCGGCTGATTGATGTGGCTTACCTCAAAAGCAGAATAGCCGACTACCGCGAGGATGCCGGCACACTGATGTATGGCAACCTGAAAAAATACATTGACCAGTTTTCTTCTGGATGGATTGCTTACCTCGCACCGGCCAATATGAAGGAAGTGAAAGAAAAGTGCCTTGCATTGAAAAAGGATTTCGAAGTAAAGAATAACATCAAAAGTGGTGTGGTGCGTGTGGTGGCAAAGCGCTTTTTAAATCTTTTATAAAATGGCAACTCCAAGCAGTTTACAACGCGGTCTTTGGCAGTCAGTCGGTCTGCTGATGATGGTTTTCGCTTTGGGATCATGCAAGCTTCCATCACCCGAGAAAAAAAATGTGCCGCGCATCAAGCACAACTTTATAGTTCTGCTTGATCTCTCTGATCGGTTAATTGTACAGCAAAATCAACCTGAGCGCGATAAACAGATTATTAAAAGTCTCTATGGACTTTTTGAAGAAAAAGTGAGGAAGGATTTATACATCAAGTCTCGCGATGAAATAAAAGTGGTTATCGCTCCGCAAGCGGGCTCTCGTGTAAAGCGCGATGTATTTGAAGATCGCCTTTACATTAATATGCAAAACCTGAATAATGTAGCCCGCAAAGCGCAGGAGGATCAGCGCAGAACAAAATTCTTTGCTAACCTGGATACGCTTTACAGACGCGCGGTATTCAGCAGACGACCTACCGATTATAATGGCGCAGACATCTGGAAATATTTTCACGAAGACTTAAAGAATGATTACTCACGTGATAGTCTGACAAAAAATTACCTTTTTATTCTCACGGATGGGTACCCGATAGTCGGGCATCAGAACAAGCTATGGTTAGTGAAAAACGAGTTCCCTGATCTTGAAATTGTTTTGCTGGAGGCAGCCCCTCGCGAAGCGGATTTGGAATGGGATCACATCATGAACACGTGGGAGGAGTGGTTCAATACGATTGGTATTAAGCGATATACATTTGTAAAACGAGGTTCCATCACCAAAGAAGTTGAGCAAGTCAGAGACATCGTGGAATGGAAAGATTCTAAGAGCAAGAATGTGATGCCTGCCGAAATGAAATTGATGCCCATGAAAAGGGAAACATCTCCGCCTGCGTTGGATGAAGAAATGATGGAGATGTACAAAAAAGAAAAGCGCTATGCACTCATAATAGGGAATTCCAATTACAAGAATGTGCCCACACTGCGAAACCCCATTCATGACGCCAAAGATCTTTCCGTTGTTTTAAAGCAATTGAATTTTGATGTGATTAGTTTGACCGATGCCACCTATATGGAAATCCGAAGTGCATTTCTCAAGTTTCATGAGAAGCTCGTCAACGGTCCGAAAGACCAGACGATCGGATTATTTTACTATTCCGGACATGGCTTGCAAAATGACGGAGAGAATTATCTTGTACCGGTAGATGCTCACATTGAATATCAGGATGACATCCCAAGGCAGTGCTTTCCGGTGCAAAAGATTATTCTGGAAAACATGGAGCGCTCGAATACGCGAATGAATATCCTGGTCTTGGATGCTTGCAGAAATAATACTTTTCCACAAATCTCGCGGGCACCCGGAAATGGTTTAGCAGAAATGAGAAAGGCGAGAGGCTCATACATCGCATACTCCACTGCACCGGGCTCCACCGCATCAGATGGCATCGGTCGTAACGGGCTCTACACTCAGGAATTATTGAAAGCGATTCAGAAACCCAATCGATCGTTAGAACAAGTCTTTAAAGAAGTGCGAATAAATGTCTTACGCCTTTCAGGAGAAAAACAATATACGTGGGACAACTCAAACATTACTGGCGATTTTTACTTCAATCTTAATACAGAGATTCAGGAAGAGGATTTGGACTGACTTTAAGTTTTGTTGATCATCTGTTAACAGAAACTTCATTTACCATTAACTGAAACGTAAATTTGAATCCTTCTACACATCAAGCAGCAACCGTAAATTGATTACCGGTAATAAATGCTGTGAAAACATTCAAAACCATAATTTCCGTTGTCTTTATCGTTGGTTCAGTAGTGCTCATCGTTTACGATGCTAAAACTGAAAATCACAAACCCGTGAAGGCCCGTTCCGATTCTCTTAAAGTCGATACAGCCTCTCATTTTAAAAGATAGAGCATAAGCCTCTCCATTTCTTTAACTTTATAGGAGAATATTTAGACGTTCTACAATAAAGTTATCAGTACCTATTCCCATCCCCGTGAATTGTGGTGAAATACTTTTGCTCCAACCCCAATCCCTAATCCCTAATCCCTAAAACTATTTCCCTAATCTTGACATCGTTTGTAAGTAACCTTTGTCAAAAACTCCGGTATTCAGTTACAACCTTGCCCTATGATCAAAAACTACCTCACTTCCGTCTGGCGCTATATCTCCAAGAACAAAGCGTTCACAAGTATTAATCTGCTTGGTCTTGTCATTGGCATGACAGCCTTTATGCTGATTGCGCAATATGTGCTGCACGAATTAAACTACGACAACTTCTGGGCTAACACTGATCGAGTGTACCGTGTACAGTTAGATCGGTATGATAAAGGGGAGCTTTCTACTCGTTGGGCAGCAGGCTGTAATGGCATTGGCCCCGATCTAAAAGCTAATTTTCATGAAGTGGAACATTATGTTCGCCTAACCAAGAGCAATGCACTGCTATCCCATGGCGATACATTTTTTAAAGAGGAGAGCGTCTATTATGCAAGCCAGGATTTCTTTAGTGTGTTTGGTATGCATCTGATTTCAGGTGTTGACTCTACGGCTCTGAAAGGCCTCCATAAAATTGTGCTATCTCAATCGATGGCTAAGAAATATTTCGGAAATGAAAATCCCATCGGCAAAACCATGCGCAACAATGGCAACACAGAATATCAGGTGACGGGTGTTTTTGAAAATCTGCCGGAAAATACCCACATGGCAATTGATGCGATGTTGTCATTTGCCACCTATGCCAAATTAGTGGGCAAGAAAAACGAAGCAGAATTAAATGAATGGCAGTGGGATGGATTTCTCACATACGTCCTTCTCCGGGAAAATACAAACGCGAAAGCATTGGAGGGAAAGCTCCATGCTTATGTGCAAAAAAGGGAAGGAGAAGGTCTAAAAAGATTCAACGCGGGGATGACATTTCATTTGATGCTACTGAAAGATATTCACTTAGATTCTGATTTCATTGGCGAGTTCAAACCCAACGGCAGTCGCGATACAACTTATTTCATGTTTGTAATCGCAGCGTTGATCATCGTTATCGCATGGATAAATTATGTTAACCTTTCCACGGCTAAGTCGATTGAGCGCGCTCGTGAAGTAGGTGTCCGGAAAGTAATGGGCGGATTCCGCTCGCAGTTGGTTCAACAGTTTTTGGTTGAGTCATTTATACTCAACGCTGCTGCTGTGGTTATGGCAATTGTGGCTGTAGTTCTCTTGACTCCCTGGTTCAATGAACTTACAGGCCGAGAGATTGATTACCTGTTGTTCAAGCAAAAGTGGTTCTGGCTATGGACTTTATTATTGACAGTAGGAGGGACGCTCTTCTCCGGGCTATATCCGGCTTTTGTTTTGTCGGCATTTAAACCTGTTGAAGTATTGAAAGGGAGATTTAAGAACACAGGCCAGGGTGTTGCTTTTCGAAAGGGAATGGTCGTGCTGCAGTTCATGTCATCGGTGATATTACTCGTGGGAACTTACACTGTTTACAACCAGATCAATTATATGCGTAGCCAGAAGCTGGGAATCAATATTGATCAGACTGTAGTACTTCGATCTCCAAATATTACTGATTCTACTTACGGAAATAAGTTTGAAGTTTTGAAGAACAGGCTAACTCAGTATTCGGAAGTGACTTCAGTGAGCGGCTCATCTTCCATTCCCGGTGCTTCCCCGGACTGGAATGCAGGTGGCATTCGCAGACTGAGTCAGCGAGAAGACGAACAAAAGCAGTATCGTGTCATTATGATGGATCATGACTTTATTCCTTTATATGGATTGGAAGTATTGGCAGGAAGGAAATTTTCGGGTGATATATCAAATGAAAACAAAACTGTTTTGCTCAATGAATCCGGAGCACGCCACATGGGCTTTACAAAATTAGAAGAGGCGCTGGGTGACCAGATTAATTTTTGGGGAGATACTTTCCGTATTGTGGGCGTAGTAAAGAACTTTCGCCAGGAATCGTTGAAGAAAGATTTCGAACCCCTCATCTTCCGTTACAATAAAGCGCCATTCGGTTTTTACTCCATCAAGTTCAATACATCCAACGTCAAAGAATCCCTCGCTAAATTTGAGAACGACTGGAAAGAACTCTTCCCTGGAAACCCGTTCAATTACTTTTTCCTTGATGAGCATTACAACAAACAATATCAGGCCGACCAGCAGTTCGGAAAAGTATTCGGGCTGTTCTCAGGGTTAGCGATTTTCATTGCTTGCCTTGGATTGTTTGGACTTTCATCCCTCACTGCAATTCAGCGAACTAAAGAAATAGGGGTACGAAAAGTTTTGGGCGCATCAATCAGCAGCATACTTACGCTGGTGAGTAAAGAATACCTGGTGTTGATGGTCGCATCAATTGCCATAGCAACACCATTGACCTGGTGGATCATGAGCAACTGGCTCCAGGGATTCGCCAATCGGATTCCGTTAAACTGGTTGATATTTGCGCTTCCCAGTTTAGTCGTTGTATTGATTGCGTTCTTTACTATAAGCATCCACATCGTTCGGGTAGCAAGAACAAATCCTGTGAAATCGTTGAGGTACGAATAGTGTATTTAAATTTCTACAAAGGAATTTTAGCCTTTATTTCGGGTAATTCAGAACCAAAACTTGGTAAAAATGTCCCATCCAATGGAATCATTGCACCTTTATGATAGTCGGCTTAACCTTCGCTATTTTCCAGCGTTACATTGCGCCCAAGTAAAAACCTATGCGGTATTTTTTCCTATTTCTATTTGCTGCTATTACCTCGCTTGCCGCAGCTCAAAACAAGGTACTCGATAGTCTGACTGATGCACTAAAACGTCATGCAACCGAAGATAGCATTAGATGCAGTCTGTTGAATCAATTAAGCTTTCGTATCCTTAAATTTCAACCGGAAAAATCTCTTGAATATGCTCAGCAGGCGTTATCAGTTGCTCAGCATTTGAAATCCCAGACAGGAGTTATTGAGGCCAAAAATAATTTGGCAGTTTATCATCTGCTGAAGGGACAGGCAGATGTTGCACTCGGTGAAGCCTTCGATGCCGTGAAAATCGGGGAACAAGGGCGCAAAGAGTTGTTGGCCAATAGTTATGCGATACTGGGCACTGCATACCATAGCCAATTAGCCTATGATAAGGCGCTTCACTACCTGGCTCAGGCTCAAAAATTGAATCTGGAATTTAATAACGTTCTTCTTGGCAGCCGAATTTTCAACTCGCTTGGATTGATAGCAGTCGACAAAAGAAAATACGATAGCGCTTTGTTTTATTTCAATAAGTCGTTGAAAGTGATGGAGGAGGGCAAGGAGGATTATCGGGTGCCCGAAGTAATCAATAACATCGGCTTGGTTTATACAAATCAAGGTAAGAATGCAATAGCTAAAGAATATTATTATAAATCATTGGAGGCGGCAAAAAAAAATAGCAACCGCAGGGCACAGGCTTTGGCTCTCTTCAACATTGGGAATACCATTTTATCCGAAAAGAAATATGCTGAAGCAGAAAAAATTCTTCTGCAGTCATTGGCGATCTCTAAAGAAATTAAAGAGGCAAAGATTCTGGGCGGAGATTACATGGCATTAGGTCAACTAAAAAATGAAACCGGAAAATTTGACGAAGCCCACGCTTACCTCTCTGCATTTTACGAACAAAAAGATAGCCTTTTAAATGTAGAACGAGTGAAGAAGATAGCTGAATTGGAGGTGCGCTATGAAACGGAAAAAAAAGAACATGCCATTGATCTGTTGGAGCGGGACAAAAAGATTCAGGTACTTTGGACAAACATACTCATTGTTGCATTTATTTTTTTAGGAGGAGTGTTGGTGTTTCTTTATTATCTGCAAGAGCAGCGCGATCGCAAAAACAGGTTGATTTTGAATCTTGAAATCGACCAACTCACCACACAGAACAACGAGCTTTCGGAAAAATACAAGGATGTTCTGGCGAGTATCAATGCGAAATCCATTGAGTCGAGTGACCAGCGGCTTCTCAAAAAAGTAATTGAGGTGGTAGAAAACAACATGAGTGATCCGTTGTTTGGAGTGGAGCAGATGGCTAAAGACGTGGGGATGAGCCGCACCAATATGCACCGAAAATTAAAAGCGATCACCGGTTTTTCGCCAAGCGAGTTGATCAGGAACATTCGGCTCAGGAAAGCTGCCACTTTACTACTCCATAAAGCCGATACGGTATCACAAATTAGTTTTACAGTTGGCTTTGAAGACCATTCCTATTTTTCGAAATCATTTAAGAAGCAATTTGGCGTTAGCCCTTCCGAATACCTTCAGTCGAAGGAGCAGCTGAACTAGCGAGTAATTTGGGTTGGTAGAATCTGTAATAAAGGAGAGCTGATCGAATTATTTTTTTAGAATAAGTAAGCTTCTTGCATAAATCTTACTCACGCGCGGCACTGGATGAGCATCTTTCTCAAAAGCTGGAGTCCACGCCTAATGGGTTCTGCCCCCGACCTATCGGGGCAGAACATAACATGGGTTGATGCTGCATAGCGGCATCAACCGCTCTTTGCGCGACTGCAAATTTTCTATGAAGATCGCATGATTGGTCGCGCGGTGGATCTACACCTGAACAGTGCTTTCGCCCGAATACAGAATTTAAAAAATGATTTTTTAAGGGCAGCCAGCTGCTCTATTGGATTGCTTCGATCATTGTTTTGGCAAGTGTGTTGTAGGTTGTGGCCCATGCCAGTTTTGTTTCCTCATTCCATCGGTCACCAAGCCCTTTGCCAAGAGTCCAAAGCAAAGCTTCGCCTACAATCGGAAAATGCTCCGGCTTTACTTTATAACCTTTATGACGAATTCCCAATGCAATCACGTCTGAAACGATTTCGTTGAAATTATTTAGTTTGTGCACTGCAAAGGTGATGAGCGATATTAGTTTTTGTGATTGTGAGTTGATGTCTCCTTTAAATAACTCCCGCAATTCAGGTGCAATCGAAAAAAGTTTCTCGTAAAAGATAGTGCCCGCTTCTTTTGAGTTAATCAAGATGTAATCCCATGAGCTTTCCACTAATTTGATTTGGTGAGATGTCAGCATAAAATAGTTGTTAAAGCCATCCTTTTTAAATGAGATTTGCCTGGCTTGATTGGGAATTGTTATTAGAAAAGTGGTGCCTACATTTAGGGTTGATTCGAAAGATATTTTTCCGCTCAGCTTCTCAACCATGGACTTAACAATGTAAAGTCCCAACCCGCTGCCTTCCGATCGCTCAGTTGCTCTAAAAAACATATCGCATACCTTGCTTTTAAACTCAGGATGGATTCCGATACCATTGTCCTTCAAGAGTATTGCACAATGAGATGAGCCGGACCGGATGTTCAAATCAATTGAAGGTTCAGCGACATCGGGACTGTAATAGTTGAAAGAGTTGGATAGCAAATTCCGTAAGATGGTGCGCATCCGAACAGGGTCTGTCACAAAATCGGTTTCCTGCGATATGTTTACCGTTACCTTAAAAGACTGATCAAGGTTTTTAAATAATTTCAAAATCGAATGCACCTCATCCTCAAAATAGAAGGGCTCACTCTCTACACTTATTCCATTATTGTAGGAAACTGATATTAGATCTTTTAATAAAAAATCCAGATGATCAATGCGGCCCTGAATTATTTTCAAATAGGAATGCACTACTTCAACTGAATTTTCTTTCACTCCCAAATTCACCAATCCCATGATGGTAGTGAGTGGTGAGCGAAGATCATGTGAGGCATGATAGATAAAATTGTCCAACTCCGTGTTCACACGTTGAAGTTCTATCATTTGGCTGTACTGTTCAGTTACATCCAACAAAATACCTTCCACGAAACCTTGTGTCTCAAAATAGCGAGCGCTGATTACGGCCCAATTTTCCTCATTACCTTCTGAAGATCGAACTAGAAATTTAAAACCCTCAATTTTTTTTTCCCTTTGAAGTGTGGCAATAAATGACTCGAACTGTCGGAGGGAAGAGAAGAAGCGGTCGAGGTATTGATCGCCTGAATGTTTGGCTTTCAGAATATCTAACGTTTTCTGATTGCACATTTGAATGGCGTACCCGTCCATCCTGAATTTAAACGTTCCGACAAATGGATTATTGAAAATGGCAAGATACTCATCACGTAGCGTGCGAATGCGCTCTTTAGAAAGCGCGCGATGTGTGGCATCTTGCAGGATAACCAGGAAGCCTCCATTTTCATGTTGACTGCTGGAAATATGTTTTATTTTCATCTTCGCCCAGAAAATGACTTGCCGCTTCTTTACCCTTACTCCTGTTACCACAGTGCTTCCTACCCGAAAGGCCTTTTCCAAATCCGCTTTTGCTTTTTCAAAATCCTCCGGTTGGTAGAAAACAGAAATATGTTTTCCTATGATTTCGTGTTCTTCATAACCTGTAACATTCACCGCCTCGAGATTGCTGCTGATGATAAAACCGTTTTGGTCAAGGGTAAACTCTTCTTCTCCGTTCAGTATGTGAAGTAGTGAAGTATATTTTTTAAGAATACTTTCTTGATCTGTCGCGTTTCGTTTTGATATGCTGTCCGGTGCATCATTCATTGCTTTCCAAGTATTGTCAGCCTCAAATTGAGTTTGTTGCGATTCATTTTCACTGATTTTCATATTAAAGTATTGGACGTAATAGTGGAGAGCTGTTGCTCAAAGCAAGATCAATGTCTTCGTTATCCAGCCTTGACAAAGACTTGGCCTTATTAGGATTGAGATAGATTTCAAATTTGCTGCCTTCCCCATACCGGGAGTCCACTTCTATCCGGCCACCAATTTTTTCTACTGCTTCCTTAATAATAAACAGGCCAAGCCCGCTTCCTCCTGACTTGTTGGATCCCCTGTAGAACATGTTGAAAATTTTCTTCTGATGCTCAGGTAATATGCCGGCCCCGTTGTCCAACACATAAATGGTGTTGCGATCGCTCGAATACCCAATCTCAATAAAAGGGTTTCTTTTGGCAAGATCATGGTACTTAATTGCGTTGCCGATTAAATTATTAAGAGCAACCCATAGACACAACCGGTCAGAAGTAAGTATTGTACTTACATCAATCTGCTTTCTGAATTCGATTCGGATAGCATCCGCGCTGTACCTCAAAGAATCGATAATCTCATCGACAAACTTTCTTAACTCAATTCTCTCAGGTCGCATTTCATTTTTCGAATTTCTGGAGTATTCAATAATTTCCTGGATGTAATTGTTTTGCACGTTGATTCTTTCGCGCATCATTTTTAACAGTCTTTGAAATTCTTGAGTATTATTTGTTTGTTCAACCAAATCGATCAGCCCGAGAATGGAGTTAAGGGGGGATCGCAAATCATGCGAAACACTATATACTAATTGATCTAAGCTTCTGTTTGCTTGTTGTAACTGTTCGTTTTTTTGCTGAGCGAAGTTTTCTTTTAAAATCAGTTCACGTTCTGAAAGGTAATTCAGGTTCACCAGGAAATAGACATAAACTATGGAGAGGGCAAATGAAAGTAAATAGATGAGTAAAAAAATAACCTGGTGATACTGCTGTGAAAGCGGAGGAAGTTCATAGTTTCTTCCAAGACCAAAGTAGGATAATAAAAACAAAGTGGTCGATAATGTGGCCAGTGAAATTGCGGTCTTGAGATCTCTCGGATCAAGCAACGCAAAGGCGCCAATACCAACGGGAATAAATAATAGATAAGTTCCATCGTCAAATGGGTCAATAGATGCTGACCAGAATATCATTAGGTTGAGGGTTATGACCAGGACAAGTTTCGCAGGCTTAAACTGACCTTGTTTGATGAACAAAAGACAGACGATACAAATGCCAATGACGATGATATTGGCGGGTACCCAGTAATAAACTTTGCTTAGTAAATTGATCAGAAGAAAAATCAGAGCGATAAAAAAACTGCTGACGGCCATGTAAGCCGACAGCATTATTCGTTTTGCCTCCGCATCAGAATCACCACCCACTGGATTTCCCAATATAAAACCTTTGAACCTGCTACTCATTATGCTTTCTGAACGGCCGCGTTAACGATTTGTAAACGTAGAGAAAAGGGCAAGGAAGAATTGGTAGTCTTGTTTCAATCTCTGGTATTCTTTTGACCCGCTATTTTCAAGATAATTTTGTACACATTTATCCAAATACATTTCGTAAGTCAACGAAGCTTGCAAAAGCAGAATACACCAAAAGGAACAGCTTTTGATACGCCAGTACCAGAAATCCCCTTACTACCAGAAATACCTTTGACCCCGAATTCCGTATAGAGGGCTCATGATTGAAGTGTTGAAAAGAATAATTATAAGGTAGCCTTGAAAACGTTGACGTCCCTTTCATTATTAGTAGTGCTCATTGGCATGGCGTCTTGTCGTGAACAAGTTGAATCGGTTGATGATAGAATTGCTCAGCTCAAACTCGAAACACTTCCTGAAGTAATTAATCCGAGTAACAACACTGCTACACCTGCAAAACAGCTTCTGGGGAAGTACCTGTTTTATGACCCAATCTTATCCGGAGAGAAAGACGTTGCGTGCGTTACATGTCATTTGCCAAATCATGGGTATGCCGATGGTCTGGATCTTTCTATTGGAGTAGGAGGGCGTGGGCAAGGCCCGGATCGTGTCGACTACTCTAATGGACGAATACCCGTCAACGGAAGAAATTCTCCATCAATTGTCAACACAGCTTTTAATGGAATGATTTCGAACAACCAAAGCTATGACCCGCTGCTCGCCCCTATGTTTTGGGACGGACGAAAGAAGAGCTTCGAAAGTCAGTGCATTGGTCCACCCACCGTGTTTAACATTATGCGAGGAGACCGATACACAGCGGCATTAACATATGACAGTATCATTGCGCGACTTAAAAAAATTCCCGAATACGAAATGCTTTTTACTGAAGCATTTGAAGGACCCAATAGCATTACAACAGAAAATATTTCAAAAGCGATAGCAGCGTTTGAGAGAACGATTGTAAGTGCAAACAGTGCGTATGACCTTTATGTAAAAGGTGATAGAAATGCGCTAACCTATACTCAGAAAATTGGCGTTGAACTTTTTTACGGTAAAGCCAATTGCGCAACGTGCCACTCGGGGCCTATGTTCTCAGACTATAATTATTACAACCTGGGCATTGCTTATAACCCGAAGCTGGTAAATCCTGATAAAGGTGTTGATAGCAAATTCCTTTTCAGAACTCCTTCTCTTCGAAACGTTGCATTGACAGCACCCTATATGCACAATGGAATGTTGGTTACTTTGGAAGACGTGCTTGGCCACTACATCAGCGCTGCCAGCAATAATCCTGACATCACAACAATTGATTCAAAAATTCGGCCTCTCAATCTGAACCAGGAAGAAGCAAATGCAATCATCGATTTTCTCAATGCGCTAACCGATGATAGTTACGACAAAGAAATGCTCACCCGGGTTCCGAGTGGATTAAAACCTGCAGGCAACTGATGAAACTAACAGCGATTGGATTATTTGCTTTGGCAATAATCTCTTGCACTAACAATGTGGGTGAACCGCCTCTCTGCAATTTGCCAGATCAGGTTCTTTATTTTACTGATGTCTATCCCATCATAGATCGAACGTGTGCTATTCCAACTTGCCATGTCAATGGATCTGAGCACGGTAATTTCAAAAATGCAGACGAAGTAAAAAAAGTAGCCGACAACGGCAGGCTTGAATTTATGATTGTTACAAAACAAATGCCGGCAGGCATCACGAAAGGCCCATCATTTCTTACGGACTGTGAAATAAATAAGATAACAAAATGGATAAAGAACGGAGCTTCGATCAACTAAGAGTTAATTCAATGAAGGTGAAAAAAGGGTTGCTGATTTTTGTTTGCCTGACGCTTATGGTGAGTATTGCCCAAGGCCAGATTTACAGCGGGCAAAAGGGAAAAGTAAAGCTCCGTGGAGAAGCTCCACAGGAAATTATTACTGCTGAAAGCGCTGCCCTGGCAGGGAAACTCGACTTGAGTTCGAAGAAATTCAATTTCAAGCAGCCCATGAATACATTCTCTTTTTCGCAGGGCGATCTCCAAAAGAAACATGCCGAAGAGAGCTATTTTGAAGTGAAACAATATCCCAATGCAACGTTCGCGGGAGAAATCATAAACGATGTAGCCCTGGATAAAAACGGAACTTACAATGTCACCGTCAAAGGCAAGTTCAATATGCACGGGGTTGAGAAAGAAATGAAGGTTCCCGCAGTGATCACGGTGGAAGATGGCAAGCTGTCGATTGCTTCGAAGTTTAATATCTACTTGTCAGACTACAATATCAAAATCCCGAGGCTGGTCTCACTGAAAGTTTCACAAGAATTCACCGTTGAGCTTTCCTTGAAAATGGGCAACCAAAATATTTAGCGATGAGAACATTTACTATTCGAAATAGCATTGTGCCTCTATTGATCGTGGTTGGGGGTCTGTTGTCAAAAACATTTGCTCAAGGAGACCCACTTTCATTAGATAACATCCCTACCGAAAGTGTTCCCGTGAAAGAAGCATTTAACGGAAGCTACATTATCAACAATCAGTCATCAAATGTTTTAGAGAGAGGCCGACTAAACGTACTCATCCTTCATCGCTTTGGCAACTTAAGCGATGGAGCCTTTAATGCGTATGGTCTTGATTACGCTGCTATTCGACTCGGATTTGAATATGGAATTTCAGACAAGCTTACCCTGGGCCTTGGGCGTAGCTCTGTCGGCAAGAACTACGATAGCTACCTTAAATACAGAATCAAGACGCAAGAAAGAGGTGGTGAGAATAATTTTCCAGTGAGTGTAGTC
>WNFM01189795.1_pt2 | contig 15362 bp, 12 predicted proteins | sample 5400271 | NCBI WGS metagenome assembly WNFM01 (sample SAMN13153352, study PRJNA577476) | soil metagenome | isolation source: 60 cm saprolite on Douglas fir-dominated hillslope | place: USA:California | collected 2013-09-17
GGGAAAGTTATTCCAACGCAGCCACTCCTTGTTGCCCAGGTTTATAATCGCCGCATCGCCAGCGCGGTCAAACTGGCCTTAAGTGAATTGTACCCGGATGAATGGAATGTCAGGCTGGTACGAGCGGCAGGCGGTGTCGACAGCGGCGCGGAGGATGATGCTGAAGCCATCCTAAACATGCCCCTGTATGAGCTTGATCGCAATAGCTTTGCCAATCACCTCAGCACCCTCTATGTGCCACCGCTCGATGCGATGACAGCCCTGCGCGTACCCGAAACGCTGCGTTACATCACCATGCGCCTGCGCCGTGAACCTGACGGCTGTCCATGGGATCGCAAACAAACGCACCAGACCCTGACCCGTTATGTCATCGAGGAAACCTACGAAGTCGTAGAGGCATTGGAAGAAAACGACATGGAGAAGCTGGCCGAGGAATTAGGCGACCTGCTCCTCCAGGTCTACCTGCACTCTGAAATTGCGCGCCAGGAGGGCGACTTCACTATTGGCGATGTCTTTGAGCATGTCAACGCCAAGCTAATACGCCGTCATCCTCATGTTTTCGGCGATGTGAATGTGAGTGGAGCAGAGCAGGTACTGGTCAATTGGGAAGTCATCAAGCAACAGGAACGCATCGCCGCGGGTAAGGATGTGCAGGCTGAAAGCGTGCTTGACCGTGTTCCCCTGGCCTCACCTGCCCTGGTTGTCTCCCAGGAATACCAGAAGCGAGCCGCCAAAACCGGCTTTGAGTTTGACACCCTCCAGGATATCTTTGCCAAACTAACCGAGGAATTGCAGGAATTGCAGGAGGCCAGCACCCCGGAGCACCAGCGCGAGGAGATGGGCGATGTGCTCTTTATCGTAGCCAAGATCGCTCGCTGGCTGCATATAGACGCGGAAGAGGCCCTGCGCCACGCCAACCGCAAGTTCCGCCAGCGCTTCCAGGCTATGGAAAAGATCATCCGCCAGCAAGGACGTCCATTCTCCTCCTATGGTAAGGAGGAATGGGTCGACTTGTGGGGCAAGGTAAAAGTAGAAGCATAAATGATAGTGGTGTAGGATGAAACCCGCCGCGGCAGGTTTCATCCTACACCACTATCATTTATATTTACTCGTTGACGCCTTCTCTCGCAAGTGATACATTTATAGCCGAAGGTCGATTAGAACAAATTTATGAGGAACGAACTACTAGCCTGGTTTGCGCGCGAGGGATTTCTCCTGCAAGATGTCATCACATCGACAGAAGATCCAGCCAACAATGAGATCAAGGTGCTGATCAAGGCCCCCATTGTGGCCTTGAGCCGTGCGCATGATGACTTTCGCGAATGCCCTGACCCGGTGCTCTTCGGTTATCCCGCAACGAGCCTGGATATGATGAACATGGAAGATTTTCACCAGTTTGTCTACCGATGGTTCGAACGTGCCGTGGCCGCGGATATGGGACGCTGCTTCGTCTGCAACAAAGCGCTGGACATGGGCGGCGAAAAACCCTGGGATGCCGTTTTTGTGAGCGAGGAGATGTACTGCTGGCTGCTCGTGCATTTTGATTGCAAGCGGTACCTCAGCCGCGACCTCAAGGGGCGCAACCCTTTTGAAGTCACATCTCATCCACCCGAATTTTTTGATCTGCGCCTGGTGGAAGGCAGTCAGTGAGGTTAGATATAGCGTATGGACAAAAATCAAGTCGCAAGTATCCTGGAAAATATAGCTGTTCTGCTGGCATTGAAGGAGGGCAGCAGCCAGTTCGAGGTCCGCGCCTATGAGAATGCCGCCCGGGCCATCAATTCACTTGACGGTGATATTGAACAACTTGTACGCGCGGGCAAGTTGAAAGGCACACCTGGCCTGGGCTCAACTCTCATCAAACGCGTCGAGGAAATGGTCAACACAGGGCAATCACCTTTCTATGAAGAACTTCGCACCAGTACACCGCCTGTCAAGCTGGATATGTTGCGTATCCAGGGCGTCGGTCCGAAAAAAATTAACGCCATCTATGATCAGTTACATGTAACGAGTATTGCTGAATTGGAGCAGGCCTGCCGGGATGACCGGGTAGCCCATCTGCCGGGCTTTGGTAAAAAGACCCAGGACAACATTTTACAGGGCATTGCTTTCCTGTCCCAACATGCTGGCCGCTTTCATTATCCCGTCGCGGAGGAAGAGGCTGACCGTATTCGCTCCGCCCTGGCAAAGCTACCAGAAATTGTGCGTTTAGAGGTGGCTGGCAGCCTGCGCCGGCGGCGCGAGACGGTCAAAGATATAGATATGGTGGTCAGCGTGGCAGACGATGCAGGCGATGAAGCCCGGCGCAAGATTATGGATTTCTTCACCAGCCAGCCCTCTGTCCAGGCCATCACAGGCAAGGGCGATACGAAATCAAGCGTCATCCTGAGCAGCGGTATCGCCATGGACTTGCGTGTAGTCAAGGACAGCCAGTTCCCCTATACGCTCCACCACTTCACGGGTTCGCGCGAACACCACATCCCCCTGCGTCGACGTGCCCTTAGCATGAATATGACCATTAATGACTATGGGCTCTTCAAAGGCAAGGATCCAGACCTGGAGTTGATCCCTTGCAAGGATGAAACGGACATCTACGCCGCCCTGGGCATGGCCTATATCGAACCAGAGCTGCGCGAAGATATGGGGGAGATTGAAGCGGCGGTCCAGGGCACGCTGCCCACACTGGTGCAGGCGAGCGACCTGCGTGGCGTCCTGCATGTACACTCTACCTGGAGTGATGGTCAGAATACCATTCGCGAAATGGCTGAAGCGTGTATTGCGCGTGGCCTGCGGTATCTTGGTATGAGTGATCATAGCAAAGCCGCAGCCTATGCCGGTGGCTTGACCGAAGATCAACTGCGCCTCCAGCATGAAGAGATAGATCGCCTGAACGCGGAATACAGCGGGCGCCTGCTTATTCTCAAAGGTACAGAGTGCGATATTCTCAAAGATGGCAGCCTGGATTATGCCGATAATGTGCTGGCAAACCTGGATTTTGTTGTCGCCTCTATTCACAGCAATTTCAATCTTTCTGCCGAGGAACAAACACAACGTATGCTGCGTGCCATCGCCAATCCCTATGTCAACATCATTGGCCACCCGACCGGGCGTATCCTGCTTGGTCGTGCAGGGTATACACTGGATATGGAGGCGGTAATTGCCGCCGCCGCTGAGCGGGGCGTCTGCATTGAGATCAATGCGCATCCCTCAAGGTTAGACATGGACTGGCGGCTGGTCCACCGCGCGCGCGACAAGGGCATGAAGATTCCCATTGATCCAGATGCTCACGCCCTTGAAGGTTTGGACGATATGCGTTATGGTATAGGCATTGCACGTAAAGGTTGGTTGAGCGCCTCTGACGTACTCAATACCATGGAAGCCCCAGCGCTCCTGGCTTTCTTTAAACAACAGCGAGCAAAATGAGCGCAGGGCTTGAGCGGGGATCAAAGGGGCGGCCAGCCCCTTTGGGGGTTGCAGGAGTGCCTTCCCAGGCGTAGACTTAGCGGGGATCAAAGGGGCGGCCAGCCCCTTTGGGGGGTTGCAGGGGTCTCCCCTGCTGCTCTTTCTCCCCCACGCCGCCGCAGGCGGCGTGTATTAAGATCTATAGGCCAGGCTAGGCTTGTATACTTTTCGTACCTATTAAAGTATTCTAGTATAGAGAGGATTTGAGATTTTTATGGCACAACAAACAGAATTAGCAATTAGCCATCGAGAAGTGATGGGTAAAGCGACCAAGCGCCTGCGCAAGGCAGGCATCATTCCTGCAAATATCTTTGGGCATAAAGAGACCCCTCAGGCTGTTCAACTTGAGGCTATCGAGTTCGATCGTTTGCGGCGCTCACACGCCGCAACAGGTATTATCGCCTTGCGCCTGCCTGATAGCTCTGGCGTACAGACAGCGCTTATACGCCATGTACAGCACGATCCCCGCTCGGGCAAGGTTATCCATGTCGATTTTTTCCGCGTCAGTTTGACCGAGCGCTTGAATATTAAAGTGCCGCTGCGCTTTGTAGGCGAGGCGCCAGGTGTCAAATCTGAGGGCGGCGTCCTGCTCCACCTGTTGGATGCGCTTGAAGTAGAATGCCTGGCAAGCGAAATTCCTGAAAATATCGAGGTAGACGTCTCATCCCTGGCTGATATCGACTCCATCCTGCATGCCGGAGAAGTGAAGCTGCCAGCGAACATGTCCCTGGTGACTGATCCTAATGAAGGCGTGGTTAAGGTTGCTGCTTCTCGCCTGGAGAAGGAGATAGAGGCTGCGGCACCAGAGGCTGCACCCGAAGCTGCGGCTGCACCTGCTGCACCTGCTGCTGAAGCTACCGAGGAATAACGTATTAAGAAGTGAGCGATAGATATGCGCATAATGATCGTCACAGATCAATATCCACCTATGGTGGGTGGAGTTCCAACCGTCACTCATGGGCTCGCCCAGGATTTTGCCAACCGTGGACACCAGGTTTGGGTCGTTGCACCCAGCCAGGGTTCGCGGGACGTGCGGCGGCTCGAACACAAGGTGCGCGTCTATCGCTTCTCTTCCTTTGAATGGCCCACCTACGAAGGTCTGCGTATCCCTTTTTTGCCCTTTGTACCCATTCGCAATCTCTTAAAAAAGAGCGATCCGCATATCATTCATATTCACTCACCCGTTGTTCTGGGCAATATTGCCCAGATCCTGGCGGGCGGCTTGCGTAAACCGGTCATCGCCACCAATCACTACTTACCTATCAATATGAGTCGTTCGCTTTCGGCAGACCCGGTCCTTAGTAAGCCGTTTAGTAATATCACCTATACCTACCTGGTGAATTTCTGTAATCGCTGTGAGTACGTGACGGCGCCAACAAGCACGGCCCTCAATCTTTTATATGATCATGGTTTGCGTGCACCCGCCGGTGTTATCTCCAATGGCATTGATCTGAAGAAGTACACACCTGGGGAACGCAATGAACAGGTGCTCCAGCGCCTTAACCTGCCGCTTGACCGGCCCATTATCCTCCACGTCAATCGTCTCAACTATGAGAAACGTGTTGACGTACTGCTCGATGCTGCCGCCAAAATGAAGAGCAACGGACATATTGCCCTGGTTAGTACGGGTCCAGCTGAAGCTGACCTGCGTGAGCAGGTTGACCGGCTTAACCTTGCTGATCGCGTCAGCTTCCTGGGATATGTACGCGATGCTGACCTGCTTGCCTTGCGACACTCGTCGGAAGTATTCGTTATTCCTTCTGAAGCAGACTTACAGAGCCTTTCCACCATGGAAGCCATGGCCTGTGGTTTACCGGTCATCGCGGCCAATTCATACGCCTTACCTGAACTTGCCCATCACGAAGAAAACGGCTATGTCTTCCAACCGGGTAATAGCGACGAGCTGGCCGGCTACATCGACAAACTGTTGGAGGATTCCACCCTACGCGCGCAAATGGGCAAAAAAAGCCTGGAGATTGTTGCCAGGCATGATCGCATCCAGGTACTTGATCAATGGGAGGCGCTCTACCGTCGCCTCTCCAATGAATTTATTGAGGCCAGGCAGCACAAGCTAGAAATGCGTATGGCCCGCAAACGCCCGGGCTATATCCCACCAGCTACCCGTCACCCGCGCATAGTGCGCACAGGCGACCTGGTACTTGATCCCCCCTTTCAAGAAGAAAGCTAAAAAAAGCCAAATGACACAACATAAAAAATCATTATATTGACTATAGAGAGCAAGAATAGAGCAGCGGGGTCGATGTATTCGACCCCGCTGCTCTATTCTTGCTCTCTATCTTTAATTCTTAGAGGGTATTACCTACAAGCTCATCGCGCTCGAGCGGACCAATTGCGGCTACAGTCAAAGGATTGAGCGGCGAAAAGCGGTGCAGGACATCAAGCACCTGTTCCCTGGTAACCGCGTCAATCGCTTCTTTAACTTCCTGGATGGTGCGCAACTTGTGTTCATACTTCCAGGAAGTCGCCAGGGCACCCATGCGAGCACCGGAGCCCTCACCACGCATCACGTTCTCGCTCATCAACTGAACCTTGGCACGGTCCAGCTCATCGCTAGTGATGCCATCTTGCTCCAACTTACGTAGTTCGTTGACGATCACTTCCAGGCATTCATGGCCTTGTTCGGGAGTGGTACCGGCATAGATCCGCAGGGCTCCCATATATTTGTTACTCAACAGGCCCGCTGAGACCCCATACACCAAGCCGCGCTTCTCGCGTACTTCAACAAAGAGACGCGAGGCCATATTGCCTCCCAGCACCTCACTGATGACCTGGGCAGCGTAATAATCCGGATCGGTATAGTTTGGGAAGGGGCTCATCAAGCCCAGGTGTTCTTGCTTTCCTTCCTGGTGTTCGAAGACAATATCTGAAGTAGGCGCTGGATGCTGTGTTGGTGAAGGGTCGGCCTGACCGCTCCAATCACCGAACAGGCTCTGGACTTGCTCAACCACGTGATCCCAGTCAAATTTGCCTGCGATAGAGAAAATCACGTCATTAGGTCGGTAGCGTGCCTGCCAAAAATCGCGCAGGTCGCGCCTCTGCAACTTTTGCACACTCTCTGTCGTCCCCAGCGAGAGCCGCGCAAACGCACTGCCTTTGAAAAAACTGGCCCGGACAAGGTCAAAGATACGACTCATGGGTTCATCATCGCGTCGGCGAATCTCCTGGAGGATAATGCTGCGCATCTGCTCTAACTCATTCTGGGGAAAGGTCGGCGTCAACAAGATCTCATGCATCAGGGGCAAGGTCGCATCAAACTTGGTATTCACCATCTGAGCCAGAACACGTGTCCATTCCCAGGCCGTACTGGCTCCCTTACGCACGCCCAGTGACTCAAATGCTTCATTCAGCGCCCGCGCATCTTTCTGCTTGGTGCCCTGGAAAAGCATATATTCAAATAAGTGGGCCAGGCCAGCTTTGTCTTCAGGCTCATTGATGACCGCGGCATCAAGCTGAAAACCAAGCGTAATCGAACTCAGACTAGGCATATACTGGCCAACCATCTCCATGCCGTTAGGCAATTGATGATAGAAATAGTTGGGTGGTAAACTCTGCTGATCACTCATGTATTAACAACGTTCCTTTCTGAACAGGAATGCCGGTAGATGCAACGCATTGGAAACAACGTTAGTATATCACAATGGCGGCACAAACAAGCTTCTGATCATTGTAGTTGGAGCCATGGCGGCACAAACAAGCTTCTGGTCATTGTAGTTGGAGCCATGGCCGCTCATGCGGCCATGGCTCCAACTACAATAAAAAATCATACGAACTGCCGCAGGCAGTGAGGATTCAGAAAGACGTGAGCACAGGGTGAGTTATATACAGAGAAAGGATAATGGCTGCATCATTTTTCGTCGGGAAGTAGCATTTCAATGGTTTGCAGCAATTCATCGAGTTCAAATGGCTTCTTTAAAGCAATGATGTTACGTTCTTTCGTCCCTTCCTTTGGCATATACGCACTCATAAGAATAGCAGGAACATCTTTATATTCCTTCAGTTCATGGAGGTGGTCATAAATTTCCAGGCCATTCATATCAGGAAGACGATAGTCAAACAAAAAGAGATTTGGCTTCAGACTATGAGCTATCTCTAATGCCTGCTTACCGTTTGTCGCAAGTAGCGCCTGGTAGGATGTTTCCATCAAAAGGGCATTTACCACAAATTCACCAACAGCCTCGTCATCCTCAACCACTAAAATGGTTTTCACTGTGGAGGAGCTTTCCCCTGAAGAAGACTTTTGATCTTCAGCCATTATCATTCTCCGACCCTGTATATATATATAATCATGACTTATCAAGTCATAACTGAAACGAACTACTCATCCATGTCAGGTACGTTATAGATGAACGCTTCGTTTCATCTTTCTCTGCGCCTCGCAGCCTTACAGCAGCTCGAAAGGGTTATAAATGAGGTGGGAATGTCCGGCCCAGGGCCGGACATTCCCACCTCATTTATAACCTGAAGCCCCGCCTCTGGCGGGGCTAGCCCAAACGAACGAAATAGGATTAACCTGGCGTGCAAACTGCTCCTGTTTGCAGGCTGCGCATGATTGCATCACATAGTTGTGAGGCTTTTAGTGCATCAAGAAGCGAAGGTGAGATACTTTTGTGTTGTCTATGATTGTCTAAGAAGTGCCTTAGCTCTGGTCCATAGCCCGTTCTGCCCCACCCATTATCTAAGTTGCTGGTTCTGTAGAGCACCTCTCCTGCTATCTTCCCATTGCTATCTTCCCATTTCGGAGCAGCATAACTACCTCATCCAGGTTAGGTAGATAAAATTGGTGGGCATCAGATGTGGACAGCTCTGCTCTTAGATCAAATTTATCAGTCAGTGTTCCCAGCTTTACCGTAGAGATGGATGTATTCGTATGCTCTATCATTGTCACCATAGTGAACTTCTCTTCACGTGTTCGAATGATATATGCGTTCACTAGATGCGCATCACCTACTGTCCATAACAACAAATCTAGAGCGTGAATCCCATTGTGATAAAGCCAGGCAGCGATGGGATCTTCTATTCCCCATTCCGGTCCTGACGGGTGCTTACTTCTAAATTCTATGGCTGCAGTGCAAGGATCGCTTCTATATCTTGCCGTATGTGTATGAAAGGCAACCATTGCTTCGGCAAAGCGAAAGTTGAAGCCAACTTGCACATACACTTCCATCGCGCTTGCCAGTTGGGCCAATAAGTTGATCTCATCTGTAGTACTCGCAGGTGGTTTTTCTACAAAGCAAGCGATTCCCTGCTTTATCAGGTAAGAGGTCACTTGATAAGCTACATTGGCAGGCAGAGCTATGAGTGCCGCGTCGATTTTGCTGGTATCAACTTCCTCTATCCTGTTTACCCAGCTTTTAGCACGGCTCATCTGTTGTATGGTCCTGGCAGCAGACTCATCTATATCGACACATACCTCAACGTCGCATCCTTCTAGTTGACGGAGATATGGAACAAGTGTTGTTCGCATGTGCTTGCCACAGCCTACTAATGCAATCCTGACCATTCTATCTCATCATCCTCTCTATCATTGTTAATGTAGCGCATTATATTCCGTTCGTTGGTATAACTGTTCTTGACAAGCTTAACGTTCTGTTTTCTGCTTATGGGCAGGTGTGCGAGTCATGGTCCAGTAAAAGCATTGAAAAAGGCACCACCAGGGCCCCAGGCTTTCTAATAAGAAGGCTGGCAAGCTAAAAGCCACTAAGCATATTTTGTGGGTATTTGAAAATGAGCCTGGGCTCCAAACTCCTCCACTTTTCTTCCTCAACATCTCAAGTTCCATCAATATTACCGCATAGGTACTAAAACCGTAGAGGGCGAATACCGCAAGGGAGATAAGCAATAATTGCCATGAATGTAGGAGAACCGGTAATACGAATACCAGGAAAAGTATTGGAGATAGAAACAACCATTTGACCGCGCGTATGAGTCCGTGCCATGTGACAAATTCCACTGAAGATCTCTTAAACTTCTTTGTTTGAAGCGCAAGCGACCTGCAGCGAAAATATTCGGTGTAACCTAAAAACCAGCTCCTCTTTTGTATGATCAATGAATTGACAGTAGTTGGGCTTTCTGCAGACTCTAATAGAGGAAGCGGAAGCATAGGGACGTGTTCAATGCAAAGACGAAAGCTCCATAGCAAGTCATCACTGATATCACTCATTGAGAACAGATTGAGCTCCTCTGCAAGGTCATAGCGTAAAAATGAACCGTGTCCCACACACAATGCAAACTCAACTCCTGTCAACCTTTGCAGCAACTTTAGTTTGCCGGAATTGAATAAAAGCGCGCTACGACTTTGGCGGCGTAGCCGCGGAATCTCGTGTGACATTACCCATCGTGTCTGGAGGATTGCTGCGGATTGCAGAAGAAGACCTTTTAAACTCGACCCTAGATTGCTCCAGTTCTCAAGAAATATCGCAGACTGCTGAATAATTGGTGGCAAGGAATGGTATTGCAAGCGATAGTTGCCACATGTTTTTGCCATATATTCAAAGGTATCTGGATGCGGTCTTGAATCTGCGTTGTAGATCGCCAGGTAAGCATGACTCTTAGGCATATCCTGGTTGGGAAGGTGCAACGGTAGTTGTTCGACGGCATACTGCAATTGCTGACCCATATTCCCATCCACGCAAGGACAATGGAGATGAGTGAAAAGAGGCATTCCAGCTTGCTTGTTGAGGAAGGCAATATCCTCTTTGACTAAATCGATAGTTGTAGGATATGCATCGAAGACCTCGCGTAAAAATGCGTGAATCTCTCCATCACTCTCCTTGTGCCTGGCAGTTGCAAGTACTTTTTTAAGTACATCTTCAGAAAACACTCCCAGGTACTTTTCCACTAAAAAAGAAGTGGAAAATTGTTTGGAGGCAATATCTTTGGCAAGTGATACGAGTCTGACTTTAGCCTCTTCCCGCTGGGCTAATTCTTTCTCTGCCGTGATGACAAAGATGTGATGCCGCTGTTGCGGATACTTCAATCTGGCGAAGGCGTGGAGTGTATCTGTGATAAGCCGCTGCTCACGAAGAACAGGTAAAAGAGTGATGATAAAGGGTTGATCTTCATCACAGAGAGCGGGGAACCTCTCTTCCCGTTTTAGCCATCGGATTGAAGTAACCATTTTTGCAAGATCGAGGACACCGCAGCAGAGTATTGCGAAGGCAGCTACAATCCACATGAAAAGAACTACTTCCACGATAAACCTACAATTTCTTACTTTATTCAGTAACAACTACAGCATCGTACTCAAGTACATGTTCTAGAGGCGCCTTCGCGAACATCTGCTGAGACATCATCCAGAGATGGTGCTTCATCATTTCAGATGCTATGCCCCTTTCATATCCCAGACTCGGAAACCTGCAGACACCAACCTGCAATGAAACTGCTACCTCTTTTTCACCCCAGACAAATTTATCACTGGTTGCCAGCCAGATCCTTTTGATACGTTCAAGGATGACGCGCAGGTAATCCCTCGGTATGTCGATGGTTACAAGTACAAGATGATCAGCGACTGATTCATCAAAAAGAACAAGGTGATTCTTCGAGATGAGGCTTGCCGCAGTGGGGTCGCTTTGCAGCGTTGTTTTAATGCGTAAGCGTGTTCTTTGCAATAAACTGATAATAATATCAAAGCCTTTGTGTTCTCTCGCTAAAATATCCTCCTCCGCAATATCAATGACCACGACATTCACTGCTTTTTCAGCAAGAGTACCTATCTGCTCCGTCCAATCAAGGATTTTCTCGACGATCCTTGTATAGTTCAATCCTCCCTGCTGGTAGATGTTCCAGTGCCACTCGGTTGTTTCATGTCTCGTGTATGCAAGTTGAGACCTCTCAAATCTTTCAATGGAGGAGGCTTGATGATTCAAATAATCTGCTGCAATCTCAGCCATGCAGACCAGGTATCGTAGTAATCCTGGACCGTCAAAACCTTCTCTCATTTTTAGGCAATGCTCAGTATGATCAGTACAGGTATTTTCCACACCCAGGACACCGACTACCTTATCTTGCCCAACAAGAGGAATACAGACAACTGAACCATGTTCTTCTCGGCTCTCGGGTCGCCTTGACGCATCCTGATCAAGGGCAATACTTGCCTGTTCTTTTGCGAAGGCAATCCACCAGGGGATCCTGCGCGTATCCAGGAACTGAGAGCTATTCAAAAATTGAGAAATATATCCAATGCCGGGATCCCCACCATGTTCTAACACGTGTAAATCATTATCTTTCTCGAACTTTGCTACATATGCATAGCAATTGGAGAAGTATGGTTGAATACAAGTGCGAAGCATCAAAGATAATCCATGCGACACCGCTACCGGACCTAAAGAAGCTCGGGAGTAAACTGAGACAGCATCACCGGATTTTCCTGGATGAGCATTGAGTACATTTTTCAGACTGTGCATCAACATGGTTGTGAGCGTACTTCCATGTTCATCCAGATGAAGCGAAGGCATCTGCTCTTGTATTTCATTTTCAGAGCGACGCCATTGCACGGCGATTGCGAATGGCTTGTTCGCATCGGCGAACCATCTTGTATCCCAGATGGGGTCGTCAACATATGGTAGGTACCAGGATTGCTGTGAAAAGAATATTTTGAGATCGGTGGTACTTGCTTTACCTGAGCCCGTTGACCAGGCTACCAAACTGCCTGCCAGATCAAGAGAGCCTTTGCTCTCTATACTTTGCAAGAATGAGGCTTTCCAGGACTCTTTTTGTGGCCCAAAAATAACCCCTTCAAGCGTGGTTCCAGGTGGCGGAGCGGCTTCTTGCCATATTGACAGGAGCAGTGCTACTAACCCTGTGATGAGGACATGATACCCCGCGATAGCTTCTTCATGCTGAATTATTTGAGGCAAGGTAAATTGCTCTAAACGCTCGAGAATTTGTTCTTGATGGTTTTTAATAACCTCCGCAATTTCAGCAGGCCGGGCATCTTTGCACCGGTACACAGCTCGAAGCAATCTCACATCCCGCTTTGTATAGACCCTGTTGCGTTCCTTAGGACCTTCCCTCTGTCCTATATTGATGCCGCTCAAGCTTTCAAAGTAGCGTATCTGGCTTTCAGAAAGCTTCGATAGTTCTGCCGCTTTGCTGATGCTGACGTAAAATTCGCCATCCCATCCTGGCTGTTCATAATCTACATTCTGCAATATGTACTCAAGAAGATCTTTCATCAGTGATGCTCCTGCTACGATGAAGCTGTGTACGTTTTTGCGTGGTTATTACATAGTATACCCATCGACGCGAAACATTTTCAACAGTAAATGTATATTACCTTAAATCCTGGCTAAATGAATATACTATTATCTATAACTTTCTTTGTTCCATGCCATTTCTTCCGTCTAGATCTCTAGTGAAACTTGTTCGCTAAAAGCAGAGCTATGCGGAAAGCGACTTGTAAGTAGCTGCTTAGTGAATGGATTTTCGTAGTTTTTAGTTAATGTAAGTGCGTCACTAAAAGCCTTTACGGCTTTAATCTAGATAATTATTTGCAAGACCAATCATTTTGGGGCTCTTTTTTATAAATAAATATAGAATGCCATGAATTAGCACATTTTTAATGTTATATTAACTTTGACTTATGTAAATTACCCAATTATAATATAATTGAACCTATAAATGTATGATAGGCGCTCCAAGCGAAGTCAATTTTCTGTAGATAGTTTGATAAAATATCTCTAACCTCAAGTTTATGTAGTCTCACTTCATGTAGCGATTTGAACCGAAGTTAAAATTGAACGGCAAAGGAGAAGTGTAGCATGACTCAACATGGTAGAGGGACTGCAGGTAATTCTAATCGGCAAATTGGGCGCTACGAACTCTTGCAGACGCTTGGGTCAGGTGGATCTGCAAAAGTGTATCTGGGCAAACATGTGAATCTCGGTACCCAGGCTGCAATAAAAGTGCTAGATACCTCGATGATATTTGAACAGGCTGAACAATTTGAGCTTGAAGCACAAATCATTGCCGGCTTAAATCATCCCAACATTGTGCGTGTTCTCGATTTTAATGTGGAAAATAACATCCCCTTTCTCGTAATGGAATATGCTTCTCATGGCTCCTTACGCCAACGTCATACTCTTGGTACCCCTGTCCCATTGAGCACAGTCGTATCCTATGTTAAACAGCTAGCTCGAGCCCTACAATATGCCCATGATAGGGGAGTGATTCATCGTGATGTTAAACCAGAAAACATGTTGCTGGGGCCAGGAGATGAAGTGCTACTTACTGATTTCGGTATTGCCATCCAGCTCCAGGGTCTCAACGCTCAGACGATCCACAATGTCGTTGGTACTCTACCCTATATAGCTCCAGAGCAAATCGACGGCCGTCCTTGTGAGGCCAGTGATCAGTATTCCCTCGCCATTGCCGTGTATGAATGGCTAACTGGTAACCATCCCTTTGCTGGTAGTGAGGAGGATATTGTTTATCACCATTTCAAAACTCCCCCACCTTCTCTATGCGCGCAGGTCCCAGATATTCCACCTGCTGTTGAGCGGGTAGTGATGAAGGCCCTTGCAAAAGATCCGCTGCAGCGCTACTCAAGTATCTCAAAGTTTGCCGCAGCCCTTGAAAAGGCGAGTAAACAGCCTTCTCCCATGGCCAGTTCTAGGAGTAGTACAAGTAATTCTCAGTTTACAACCAGACGATCCTCGCCACTGGTCGCCTCTCTTCTCTTTATAGTGTTCGTAGTCATAATTGGAGGCATTTTGGGGGCTGTTGCTTCGGTTGCTCACCAGGCTACTGTCACAATTACCCCGACCAGTATACCTGTAGTCCTTGACTATAAACTTTTTACTTCAACAAGCATTGATCATTCTTCTCAGCGTCAGGTGTATGCTCGTTCCATTTCTTCTACAACACCATCACAATCGGCTATAGTGAAAACGACCGGTGTGGCCGAAACTTCAGGGGTCCAGGCCAGGGGAATACTGACGTTTTATAATGGATTGAGCTACTCACAAGAAGTTAATGCTGGTACGGTCATTAAAGACGGTAATGGGGTACTGGTGGTGACTGATGCGCCTACCATTATTCCACCTATAAATCCTCCCTACCTTGGTTCAGCATCGGTCTCCGCCCATGCTTTGAATGTTGGCGTACGTGGCAATATTAAAGCTGCTAGTATTAATCAACCATGCTGTGTCAGGAACAATTCTATCATCGTCACAAATGTTTCCGCTTTTAGTGGTGGACAAGATCCTCAGCCCTATAATTTTGTAAAACAAAGTGATATCAATGGTGCTGTAAATTCATTAGAGCTAACATTGAAGCCGTCTACACAACGACTGGTGCAAGAACAGGTTCGTCCAGGTGAAACGCTCGTGGCAACTGTTCAATGCAGAAGTAAAGTCATCTCCGATCCCGCTGTAAACCAGAGGGCAACAAAAGTGAAAGTAACTGTTACCCTGACATGCAATGGCGAAGTTTACGATAAATTAAGAGCTTCATCTATAGTGGACGCTTTATTCAAAGCGGATACATTGAAGCGTCTCGGAGCTGACTACATGCTTGCGAAAAATGCCGTAATAACGTTTCTACAGGTGATCTTAATAGATGCTAAATATGGAACTATTTCGTTACTTGCCAGGGCAAGTGGATTATGGTTCTATCATTTTAGCAATATTCAGAAGCTAAGAGTAATAGAACTGATCGCAGGTAGAAGACAGGAAGAGGCACGTGAACTACTCCTAAGACAGCCAGGTGTGTCGAAGGTCGATATTCAAACTCCATGGTGGGTGCCCTGGATTATTAGAGATAGCTTACCTACAACTGTGAACAATATTACGCTTACCATCGTGACATTTTAGCAGCGTGCGGCTCACTATTCTCTTGACGTTACACGTACATCCTAAATCCTCTGTGTCAAGAATCTTTCT
>WNFM01059614.1_pt1 | contig 15359 bp, 17 predicted proteins | sample 5400271 | NCBI WGS metagenome assembly WNFM01 (sample SAMN13153352, study PRJNA577476) | soil metagenome | isolation source: 60 cm saprolite on Douglas fir-dominated hillslope | place: USA:California | collected 2013-09-17
CCAGAATACCGAATCCGACGGTCATCAGCAGATGGATTATGCCCTCGATCATGGCGTCAATTTCTGGGACACGGCGGAGATGTACTCGGTGCCACCGCGTCAGGAAACCTATGGTCGTACCGAGGAAATCATCGGCAGCTGGATGAAATCGCGCGGCAAGCGGGACCAGGTCATTCTGGCCAGCAAGATCGCCGGGCCGGATCAGCGCTTTCCCTTTGTGCGCGATGGCAATCTTCGTTTTGATCGCAAAAACATCCAGGCGGCGGTCGATGCCAGCTTGAAGCGGCTGCAGACCGATTACATCGATCTCTATCAGCTGCACTGGCCGGAACGCTCGGTCAATGTCTTCGGTCGCCTCCTCTACACGCACGAACCGGACGAGATCTGGACGCCGCTCGAGGAAACCCTGGATGCTTTGGCAGAGGTGGTGAAGGCCGGCAAGGTGCGGCAGATCGGCCTCAGCAATGAGACCGCCTGGGGCGCCATGTCCTGGCTGAAATTGGCCGAACAAGGTCGCGGTCCGCGGATGGTCAGCATCCAGAATGCCTATAGCCTGCTCAATCGCATGTTCGAGGTCGGGTTGGCGGAAGTGGCGATCCGCGAGCAATGCGGCCTGCTCGCCTTCTCGCCGCTCGGCATGGGTGTGCTCTCGGGTAAATATCTCGATGGCCAGCGACCGGCAGGGGCCCGGCTAACGCTTTATACTTTTTTCAATCGCTATCTCAGTGAGCGCGGTCAGGTGGCGACCAGGGCCTATGTCGAACTTGCCCGCCGCTACAATCTCGATCCGGCGCAGATGGCCTTGGCCTGGGTCAATTCACGACCCTTCGTCACCAGCAACATCATCGGTGCCACGACCTTGGCCCAGCTCAAGAGCAACATCGCCAGTGCCGATATTGTGCTGCCGCCGGAACTGATCGCCGATATCGAAACCCTGCATCGCGATCATACGATTCCCTGCCCCTGATCGCGGTCGCCAACTAGTCGAGACATGTGGGAAGCCACGCGTTACTGCTTGTTTCCGGAACGCAATGACACCGCCCGTGGAAAGCGCCGCCAAGGCAGCGCGGAAGTCGTCCACGGGATTTTCGGCCTCGAAATCCGACAAGGCGATCCTGAGCCCCGCACTCAGACCGTGTTTCACCTGCGCTGCATTCAACAGCAGCTCGCCGCAAGGCAGGCCGCGCAGGCTGATGGCGCCATCAGCCTGGCGGGTGATGCAGCCCGCATAGACGTAACAACGCTTCAAGTCACGCAATCCGCGATTCCAATCTTCCGAGCCGTGACCGAAAACGCGACAGTAAAGTAAACGGCGACGACAATTTCGGTGCGATGGGGTTGTCTGCATGTGGTCTGCTTGCGCTTCTGGGCAAAGTCAATGATCGACCGGGTGCCAAGCGGCATCACCTGGAACCATCGCGGCGTTGGTTGCAACGGCTTGACCAACCGGTGCCAGTTGTCCGGTGGCTTTGAGCCCTTCTGTCGCATAATCAGGATGCGCGCGACTGTGCGATCGAAGCGTGGCATGCCGGTCTGGCAATGGCAGGCTGTCCGGTATGGATGTGGCGAATCTCTCTCGACACGCGGCCCAGAACATCATGGTTCAAGGCGATGACTTGCAGCCGGTCCGGTCGCTTTTCGCCGGGCATGATGAAGCCATGCGGTGTCGCTGGTACGAAACCGAATCTTTCATAATAGTCGACATCCCCCACCAGCAGCACCAGATCATGGCCGGATTATCTGGCAAGAGTGAGTGTCTTACCCACCAATGCGCTGCCGATGCCGCAGCCGGCGCGCTCCACGGCGATTGCCAGGGGGCCAAGAAGCAGCGCCCGATGGCCGACCTCACCAATCAGGATCGGCCAGTAACGGATGGCGCCGACCACGCGGTCATTCTCCATGGCGATCCAACTTAAATTCCGCACGGCATCGACGCCTTCACGAAAGCGGTGAACCGCGCCGGGCCAAAGACCTGGTCATACAAATGCTCGACAGCAACGGCCTGGTGGGCGGGCTCAGCTTTGATCAGGAAGTCGGACGTTATGAGCTTCATCGCGCAAATCTCTTCGACGCATTTTGATCCATCGGCCGGCACATATCACAAGGATGATGCGTGATCGGCACAGTCCTAACTTGGGCAAGGCGACGTAAGAGATCGAGAGCGAAGAGAAGATGCCGATATATGCGCGGCATAAAGAATATGCGCGGCATAAAGAAATCGTGATTCGATGTCGGCCGCGATGCTGATCGGCAGTGGGGGCGTGAATACGCTTTTTATGCGGCATTTATGTGTCAGCCAGCCATTCCCTCTCGTTTCTTTATGGGCCCAATCCTACGATTCTAAGGGAGGCTTTGCGTGTGGGTTTGATATGGCCTGCGCAAGCCGAATTTTGGAGATGATTGGAACTGGTGATGCAAGCTTTCGACTCGCATCGACGCATCACGCCCCGCCCGGGGACATCATCGACAGGCGCCAATTCAAAATATCATGAGTCGGCCGAAGACTCACCGACACCCAAAGAAGTGTTCAGTGAGATTGGGCTTATTCTCCTGGTCTGTTTCGGATTGGCGCTGGCAGCTGAATTGTTCGCGCGCATCACGGGCGTGCATTAGAGCCGGACCACATCAGGCGGAATCACTTTACGGTTCTGTCTGAAGCGATCCCGCTCTAACCCATGCGGCGCCTTTTTTACGCCATCTGGACTAAAGGAATTTATGATTGTGCTTGACCAAAGTTCGCGAGCGATGCCCGTTGCGGAGAATGATGGGCAATTGGAAAGCCGGGAAAATCCGGAGACCAGGAAGATTCGTGAGGCGCTCGGCGCCATTGCGGTCGCCGGGCCGGCGGTCTATTGGCTCTATTTGGCGGAGGACATGAACTGGCACGTCCACCGTGAAGGTGAGTTCGATGCGTGCTCCTATCCAACCCGAGAACAGGCACTCCAATCGCTCCGGCTCGCTGTCATACGTTGCGCCTCCTATTGCTTGTTCCTGCAAGGCGGCGACGGTCGCTTCGCGCAGGAATTCCGCCACTGGCCGCCCCGCCCCATTCAAGGCAATCGGTAACGGGTCTTTGGACTGGCGCGCCAAGGCGGCCAGCCCGACTTGCCGGGCCAGGCTGGACTGACTGCATTTTGTCGCAAATCTGGCGCAAAATCACACTCGATCTGACCTGAATTTGGTCAGCCCAAGCAGATTCCTGGCATGCCGGTCATCTGCCTGATATGATTGAACCAGTCGCGGCCCCCGAGTCGCGCCCTTGGACCACGAGAGGGCACCATGCGCCTGTTCGTCGCCCTGACTGTGCCGGAGACAATCCGCTGGCAGCTGCGTCTGCTGTGTGGCGGCATCCCGGGAACGCGCTGGGTCGCGCCTGAAAATTTCCACATCACACTCAGATTTCTCGGCGATCTCGATGGTCGCGAGATGGATTACGTCGATGCGGCTTTGGCCGGCATCCGCGTCCCGGCTTTTTCCCTGCGTCTCAATGGTGTCGGCCATTTCGGCAGTGGCTCAAGGATTCGCGCCATCTGGGCCGGCGTCGAGAAGGAGCCGGCGCTGCAGCATCTGCATGACAAGATCGAATCCGCCGTGGTGCGCGCCGGCCTGGTGCCGGAAGGGCAGAAATATACACCGCATGTGACCCTGAGTTATCCCAAGGATCCCTCAATCCCCAAGCTGCAGGAATATCTCGCCTCGCATAACCTGTTCCGCAGCGAGCGTTTCGAGGTGACGCATTTCACGCTGTTCTCAAGCTTCATCGGCGGTGAACAAGCGATCTATTCGGCGGAGCGGTCATATTCCCTTTCTAAGCAATTCGCCATAGCCGCCAGCTGATCGCTGCTGGATCATTGTCCAGCAGTTCTCAATGCACCAAAGCGGGGATCTCCAGGCCAGCGATATTTTCGGCCGCGCGCTGCAACAGGCGCCGCGAACGTTGCGCCGTCTCAGGGATGGCGCCTGATATATCCGGGCGATTCGTTTGCGGCCCGGATGCGCGCGATGTGACAGTCAGTCCGGCATGGGCGAAGAACGTCGCCAGCGCTATCAGGCTCGGCATGACCAGGCGCGTTGCTGCGGGCGATAGGATTTCCAAGAGGCCGGCATAGGCCAGGGAGAACTGGTTTTCCTGTGCGGCACCGACGCAATCAATCTGCAGAATTTCATCTTCGCTCGCCCATCGACATTTGACGCAGCGGATATCGATCTGGCGCCGCGCTGAAACCGCGATGACATGAAAAACATCGTCCAGCGCTTGCCCTGCCGGTGCCAAACCGAACTGGGCAAAGCCGGCACCTGTCAGGGCGGCAAAGTCATCACCGGCTTTGAGCGTGCTGACCCATTGACGCATGCCCCAGACCAGCAATTGCGCGGCGAAGGGCAATTGCGCAAATAAAAAGTGGTTGGCCTCGCCGTGGCCATGGTCGTGATCTTGGCCCGACGACGGCGGGCGGTTGTCATTGGCCGATTGGGCCATGGAGATACCTCATTGCTGGAAGCTGATCAGAAGGTGGGCCTGTCACCAGGTGGACAAGGTGCGATTATGGGGCCCTGTCGCCGCGAGATGACGATCAACCCGGCGTGGGCCGAACACGCCGGCCGCGATGTCGTGACCGTCGTCTCGCGACATCGCGGAAACTATCAGCCCAAGAATGTAAATGCAAATCATTCTCATTCTCATTTGCATTTTATCAGACCACGACTTGACCGGGTGGCACGCTCACCATCTAGTATCAGCAATGTTCATTAATGATCGAGGCACGCCATGATCGCGAAACTGACCAATGATGAGGGTAAAGCGGCCTTGGCCGGCCTGCCGAAATGGCAGGCGGTATCCGGCCGAGAGGCCATTGAGCGCAAGATCAAATTTGCCGATTTCAACGCCGCCTGGGGCTTCATGTCGCGGGTGGCCCTGCTGGCCGAGCAGCAGGATCATCATCCCGAATGGTCGAATGTCTATAACCGGGTGGAGATCCTGCTCACCACCCATGACTGCGCGGGCCTGAGTGCGCGCGATGTCAAACTGGCGACGGCAATCGACAAGATATTGGATGGGATGGGCGTCGCCTAAAACGATTCGGCTCTGACACCCATCTCATCGACAATGCGTCCTGTTACTTCGGTGCCAGACGCAGCGCACCATCGAGCCGAACCACTTCGCCGTTCAGCATGACGTTCTCGATCATGTGCTGTACCAGGCGCGAGAATTCCCGGGCCTCGGCCAGACGCTGCGGGAAAGGCACCGACTCACCGAGCGCCTTCTGGATATCCGGCGGCAGATTGAGCATCATCGGCGTCGCCACCAGGCCGGGGGCGATGGCCAGCACGCGGATGCCGCTGCGGGCGAGGTCGCGGGCGGCCGGCAAGGTCATGCCGACAATCCCGGCCTTGGAGGCGGCATAAGCGACCTGGCCGATCTGGCCTTCATAGGCGGCGACCGAGGTGGTGTTGACGATGACACCGCGTTCGCCATCGGCCAGCGGTTCGTTGGTCGCCATATCGGCCGCTGCCAGGCGCATCATGTTGAAGGTGCCGATCAAATTGACCTCAATCACCTTGGCGAATTTCTCCAAAGCCAGGGGACCGTCTTTGCCCAGGATGCGCCCGGGAATCAGGATTCCCGCGACATTGACCAGGATGCGGGCCGGGCCATGGGCTGCCCGCGCTGCCGCAATCGCCCGTTCAGCATCATCCGCCTTGCTGATATCGACCTGAACGGCGATGCCGCCAATCTCCGCCGCCACCGCCTCGGCACCGGCCAGATTGACATCCAGCACCGTCACTTTGGCCCCTAAAGCGGCCAGATGGCGCGCCACATCGGCACCGATCCCCGAGCCGCCACCCGTCACCAGGGCCGCCTGTCCTGTAATCTGCATCGCTTTTTCCCCTTCTTGCAGGCGCGCTCGCCGAGCCGCCACGTTTCAGAATGGCTTTTAGCAAAGCTGCGGCCAACTGGCGACCCTGGCCGCAAGCCGGCTGATCCCATGCGGATCGCCGGCGGGAAGCAGGCGTTTCGCCGGAAAGCCGTTCCTCTGCCTTGGCCCGACCGAATTCAGCTTGGCAAGGCCGGTTCGGGCGTTGCATAAATTCCACAGCAAGATTGTGCAGAAAGTCGCAATCAGCTGGCCGAGAAAGATCCATCGCAGGATTCCGGTCCATGACAGGCTTGGCGATCGGCTTCAAGCAGGGGCCGGCCAGGTTGGGAGGAAGTTGCAATCCGATGATCGGGAATCCCGATTTATCGCCATCTGCCGTCTCGCGCAGTCGCCGATCGCCGATCCATCCGGCGCTCAACTCCTCATGCTGTTTCAATCATCGACAGGCCGGGGACGTCACCCAGACGCCTGGCCACGCATCTGCCGGCGCATCAAGCGATCGCCGCCGGCGGTCGAACCCATCCGATCGCTTATTGCAAGGAGGCTCTTCGTGAAGAAAATTTCCATTCTCATGACCGCGGCGGTTCTCGCCTTGACGACCGGCATCGCCAATGCGGGCGAAAAAATCGTCATCGCCACTGAAGGCGCCTATGCGCCGTTTAATTTTGTTGCCAGCGACGGCAGCCTGCAGGGCTTCGACGTCGATATCGCCAAGGCGCTGTGTGAAAAGATGAAGGCCGATTGCACGATCGTGAAGCAGGACTGGGATGGTATGATCCCGGCATTGCTGGCAAAGAAGTTCGATGCGATCGCTGCCTCGATGTCCATCACCCCGGCACGTGAAGAAAAGATCTCCTTCTCTGACAAGTATTACAACACGCCGGCCGTCATCGTTGCCGCCAAGACAGCGAAGATCACCCTTGGTGCTGATGGCAATCCGACGCCGGATTCCTTCAAGGGCCTGCGCGTTGGCGTGCAGCGTTCGACCATTCACGAGAACTATGCCCGCGCCCATTTCACCGGTGCGGAAATCGTCGTCTACGACACGGCGGATAATGCCAATCTCGATCTCACCAATGGCCGCATCGATGCCCGCATGGATGATATCCTTGCCTTGCAGGAAGGTATCTTGAAGGGCCAGGGCGGCGATCAATACCAGATCTGGGGCAAGGGCTATGTCGGCGGCGAGCTTGGCAAAGGCGTCGGCATCGGTGTCCGCAAGGAAGACACCAAGCTGCTGGAAGAATTCAATGCCGCGATCAAGGCGATCCGCGCCGACGGCACCTACAAGAAGATCAACGACAAATACTTCACCTTCGACGTCTATGGCGGCCCGACTTCCTAAGTCGGTGTGACGAAGATGGCCGCCGGTTTCTGGGACGACCGGCGGCCATTTTTGTGGTCGATGATGACCGACCGGATACCCCATCAATAAGGAAGCTCGGGATGGATGCTCTCTTCGGCCTTAAAGGTTATGGCCACCTGCTCGTTGACGGCGTCCTGACCACGGTCGAAGTATCAATTTGCGCCTTCATCGTGTCGATTGCTCTGGGCCTGGTCGGCTCCGCCGGCAAATTGTCAAAGAACCCCATCGCCCGGGGCCTCGCCGATGCCTATACCGTCATTATCCGCGGTGTGCCTGAATTGGTCTTGCTCTTGCTGATCTATTATGGCGGCACGGTATTGATGCAGAATCTTGCCTCGGCCGTTTCCGGGCAGGACGTCAGAATCGACATCAACAATTTCGTCGCCGGTGTCCTGGTGGTGGGCTTCGTCTACGGCGCCTTTGCGACCGAAGTGTTTCGCGGGGCCTTTCAATCAATTCCCAAAGGCCAGATTGAGGCAGCGATGGCCTGCGGCATGAGCACATTCAAAGTCTTCTGGCGCATCAAGCTGCCACAGGTTTGGCGTTTTGCCATTCCTGGTCTTGGCAATGTCAGCCTGGTCGAAGTGAAGGCAACAGCCATCATTTCTGCCATCGGCCTTGCTGAATTGACACGTCAGGCCGACGTGATCAAACAACCCACTCATCTACCCTTCACGGTCTTCTTCTTGGCGTCGATTGCTTATCTCATCATGACGATGATCTTGAACACTTTTTGGCACAGCCTTGAGCGCCGCGCCGCACTCGGCGTTCGGCGCGCGTGAGGGGGAAGTCATGAATTTCGATTTCCCCCTGATCTGGCAAAGCCTGCCATCCTTGCTCAACGGTCTTGTCTTGACCGTACAATTGACGGTTATTTCCGTGCCGATTGGCCTCTGCTTGGCGCTGCCGCTTGGCATTATTCGCGCATCGAGCAATAGCTGGGTCTCGCGGCTCATATACCTCTATACCTACGTCTTTCGTGGCACGCCGCTGCTGATCCAGCTCTTCCTGATCTATTATGGCTTGGCGCAATTTGCAGTGATTAAAAGCAGCTTCCTCTGGGTCTTCCTGCGCGAGGGCTATTGGTGTTCACTGCTTGCCTTCGTCCTCAACACGGCAGCTTATACGACTGAGATCATCCGTGGTGCGATCCAGAACGTGTCCTTCGGTGAAGTCGAAGCTGCCCGTGCCATCGGCATGTCGCGCGGTCTCGTGCTACGTCGTGTCGTTCTGCCGCAGGCCTTCCGCATCATGCTGCCGGCCTATTCCAATGAAGTTGTCTTGATGCTGCAGGCAACGTCGGTCGCCAGCCTGGTGACGGTCATGGATCTGACCGGGACGGCGCGCGTAATCATCGCCAAGAGCTTCGCGCCCTATGAGCTCTTCATCACCATCGCGCTCATGTATCTGACGATAACCTATGGCATCATTTGGCTGTTCAAGATCTGGGAACGCCATTTGATGCGGCATCTCGGCGACCGGCCGGTGGCGGCGATGGAAGAAGGGGCGCTCGTCGTTCGCTGAGCCGCATGATGAGATTGGTGATCACTCCTTCGGCATGAACTCGCTGAGCCTGCGGCGTTGCTTGCCCTCGGCGTCGAAGTTCTGCGGATCGAGCCAAGCCTCGAAGGCGGCGCGGCGGGCTGGCCATTCCTGATCGGTGATCGAATACCAGGCGGTGTCGCGATTGCGGCCCTTATAGATCGTTGCCTGGCGGAAGATGCCCTCGAAGCGGAAACCGAGTCGCACCGCAGCGGCGCAGGATGGCGCATTCACGGCATCGCATTTCCATTCATAGCGGCGATAGCCTAATTCGTCGAAGACGCGGCGCATCAACAGGAACATGGCCTCGGTCGCCACCGGCCGGCGCTGCGCCAAAGGCGAGTAGTTGATATGTCCGACCTCAATGACCCCGACCGATGGCTCGATCCGCAGATAGGCGGCGACGCCCACCGCCTTGCCGGTCGCCGTGTCGATGATGGCATGGAATAGCGGGTCTTCGCCGCGACAGGTCTGCTGCATCCAGGCTTGGTAATCAGCCAGCTGGCTGAAGGGGCCATAGGCCAGATAGGTCCAGTTGCGCCCCTCGCGATCGGTCAGATTGGCCGCGTGCAGATCGGCGGCATGGTCGGCGGCCGATAGCATCTCGATCGTGCAATAACGTCCGGCGATTGGCGCCTGTGGCGGCCGTTGGCGCGCTGTCCAATTGGGCACCGGCAGGCCGATCGGCTGACCGAGTTCGTTGACCAGCGGGGCAGGGTTGCTTCTGTCAGCCATGTTCGATGCCTTCTCTGTCAATCTGTGTCCGGCGGCGCCATCGATGGTGATCGGGCGCAACGCTGACGGCAGCATCGGATCTAGCCAATCTCGCCGCCATCGACCAGGACCGGAAAGCCGGGTCGCGCTAGGTCCACCACAATCATTCCCATCGATATTATCCGCGGTCGGGCGGCGTTTTGACATAGGGCATGGGCGGCTCATGAGCCGGTGCGGCGTCCCGGTCGATATCCCAGTCGTCAAAGGCGATGCATTTGCCGGCGCTGCCCGGTTCGCTGACCGGGAAGATGGCGAACTCCACCTGATACAGGTAGCCGGATGGGGTCGGCCAGCGATAGGTGCCATAGACAGGCTGCTGCTGCGTCCAGGCTTGACGATAGGCGGCGATGCCCTGCTGGGTGAAAGTGGCGCCGTCATCCTCGTCCAGCGTATCAAGATAACGGCCGGTCAGTTCGATGCCATTCATCTCGACCACCCTTGTGCCGGCCAGCCGGTAAAGTACCCGAAAGGGCTCCGCTTCGATGTCGACGACGATCATGTAGGGAAGAAGTGGTTTCAGCTCGACGGGATCGATATCGCTGCGACGTGGCACGCCCGATCCGGTAATTTTGCCCCGCCAATAAGGGTCAAACTGTCGGATCCGTGGCGAGCGGACCTGGCTGAACTCCAGTAACTGAAACATGACGCAGGAACACCTTGTCCTTTGTGCCTGCCGTCATCGGCCGACCCTCTGCCCTTCTTCCGGCAATCGCCTGAACTCTTAGCAATAATTATACCAGGGATGTGACGTTGCCGCCCCGTCCGATGTTCGGCCAGCGGGTCGTGGGCCCTTTTTCATTGACTCGCGCATAGCTTAATATAAGCTAGCTTATATTATATGGTGGCAAGTAACATGCAATTACCCGAAAAATCCTTTGGTTTCCTTCTCTATGATGCCGCGCGTCTCTATCGCCGCGATTTCGAGCGTCGGGCGAAGCAGCTTGGCCTCACGCGAGCACAGTGGTCGGTCCTGGCGCATCTCGCGCGTAATGAAGGAACCAACCAAGCCGCCGCTGCCGATGTGCTGGAAATCGAACCGATCACGCTGGTCCGCCTCCTGGACCGGTTGGAAGCTTCCGGCTGGGTCGAGCGTCGGGCCGATCCCAATGACCGCCGCGCCCGGCTGCTCTATCTGACCGACAAGGCACATCCGATCCTGGATCAGATGTACGGCTTGTCGCTGGAGACCCGCGATCTCGCCCTAACCGGGGTCAAGGAGCCGGACCGTGAAACCATGATCGCCATGCTGATCCAGATCCGCCAGAACCTCTCGAACCGTGAACCTTTGGTCGATCAAGCAACCGAAAGCGTGGGCGTGGTGAAGGCAACCAACCATGTCTGACTCGAGCGCTCCCCTGGAGCCCGCTGCCACCTCGCAGCGTTCCATCCGTCGTCGTCGCTGGCGCCGGCGCATTCTTCTCCTGCTCGGGCCGCTCGTCGTCGCGCTCGGCGCCGGCTATGTCTATCTCAGTGGCGGCCGCTATGTCGGTACCGAAGATGCGTATCTGCGCAGCCACAAGATTCAGGTCAGCGCCGATATTTCGGCCCGCGTGGTCGCGGTTCTGGTCCATGAAAATGAACCGGTAAAGGCCGGTCAGGTCCTGTTCCGCCTCGATCCCGAACCGCTGCAGATCGCCATTGAGCAGGCCAAGGCGGATCTCGATCAGGCGCGCAACGACATTGCCGCCCTGAAGGCCAGCTATCGCCAGCGCCAGGAAGATCTGCGCGGCGCCCAGGCCAATCTCAATCTTGCCACCAGTGAATTCCATCGCCGCGACGCCTTGGTGAAGAGCGGTGCCATCTCGCAATCGGAATATGAAAAGGCCCGTAACGAATACAATGTGGCGCAACAGGACGTTGCTGGCATCGAGCAGAATATCAGCCGCATCCTCTCGCAATTAGCGGGCAATCCGACCATCGATCCGGACCAGCATCCATCGGTCCGCGCCGCTCAAGCCAAAGTGGATCAGGCTGAGCTCGATTTGCGGCATGCCACCGTCGAGGCGCCCAGCGATGGTGTCGTGACCCAGGTCGATAATCTGCGGGTCGGCAACTATCTGCGGTCCGGCACGCCGGCCTTCATGTTGATGACGACGCAGGATGTCTGGGTCGAAGCCAATATGAAGGAGACCGACCTCACTTTCGTGCAGCCGGGTCAGACAGCCACGGTGGAGATCGACACTTATCCCGGCCGTGAATTTACCGCCATCGTCGACAGCATCGGCGCTGGCACAGGTGCCGAGTTCAGCGCCCTGCCAGCGCAGAACGCAACCGGCAATTGGGTCAAGGTGGTGCAGCGCATTCCCGTGCGTCTGGTCATTCGTCCATCGGCGGACCAGCCGGCTTTGCGGGCCGGCATGAGCGCCGTGATCGAGATCGATACACATCACCGGCGCGAAATGCCGGGCATCGTCAAATCGGCCATGGCCTGGGTTGGCGCTGTATCGGCTGAATCAAAGTGAGTGTCTGCGACGAGCGGGTTGATTGAGATCGTCCAACCCGTTCGATCAGCATGATCGGATAGAGCCTGATGAAAAAGACCACTGCCTCGCCGGCCTTGATCACCATTCCGATCATGCTGGCCACCATCATGCAGGCCTTGGACACCACCATCGCCAATGTCGCCTTGCCGCATATGCAGGGCAGCCTGTCGGCAACCCAGGATCAGATCTCCTGGGTGTTGACCTCCTATATCGTTGCGGCTGCCATCATGACGGCGCCCAGCGGCTTCATCTCGGCGCGGATCGGGCGCAAGAAGCTCTTCGTCATTTCGGTGATCGGCTTCACCATCGCTTCGATGCTCTGCGGCATCGCCACGTCGCTCGACCAGATGGTGCTCTATCGCCTGCTCCAAGGCATCTTCGGTGCCGCCTTGGTGCCGCTCTCGCAAGCGACCTTGCTCGACATCTATCCGCGCGAGAAGCACGGCTCGGCGATGGCGATGTGGGGGGTCGGCGTCATGTTAGGCCCGATTCTGGGGCCCACTTTGGGTGGTTATCTGACGGAATACTATAATTGGCGCTGGGTGTTTTTCATCAATCTGCCGATCGGCGCCCTCGCCTTGTTCGGTATCCTGGCCTTGGTGCCAGAGACCGAGATCGATCGCACGCGGCCCTTTGACGCCTTCGGCTTTGCCTGGCTCAGCCTGGCGCTTGGCGCCATGCAGATGATGCTCGATCGTGGTGAATTGAAAGACTGGTTTTCCTCGACCGAGGTGGTGATCGAAGCGACCTTGTCGGGGCTCGGCTTCTATATGTTCATCGTGCATATGATGACGCGCCCCCATCCGTTCCTGACACCACGTTTGTTCAAAGACCGCAATTTCGTCATCGGCCTGCTGTTCATTTTCGTGATCGGCATCATCCTGCTGGCGACCATGGCATTGCTGCCGCCCTTCCTGCAGAACCTGAAACATTATCCAGTGGTGACGACCGGCTATGTGATGGCGCCGCGCGGCGTTGGCACCATGATCTCGATGTTGGTGGTCGGCCGCCTGGTCGGCAAGTTTGATGTGCGCCTGTTGATCTTCATCGGCCTCGCGCTGGCCATCATCTCGCTCTGGCAGATGAGCAATTACAGCTTCGATACCGATGTTGCCTCGTTGACAATCTCGGGTGTGATACAAGGTCTCGGCCTCGGCTTCATCTTCGTGCCGCTCAGCGCCATCACCTTCGCGACCTTGGAGGCATCTTTACGCACTGAGGCGACCGCCTTGTTCAGCCTGATGCGCAATCTCGGTTCGGCGATCGGCATTTCCGTCGTCAACTGGCTGCTGGCCCGCAATACCCAGATCAATCACGCCGAACTCAGCCAGCACATCAACGTGCTCAATCCAATGTTGCAGGCGCCTTATGCACCGGAGAGTTGGTCACCGGGTCAAGCCAGTGGCTTGATTGCGCTGGATCAGATGGTCAATGCGCAAGCCAGCATGATCTCCTATCTCAATGATTTCCTCTTCATGATGTGGATCACCATCGCCGCGATCCCCATGCTGCTGCTGCTCCACAAGCCGACCCGCAAGCGCGATCAGGCCGAAGAGGAAATGGAGACGGCGGCGGCCATCGCCGATTAAACGCTCGAAGCTTCAGCTTGATTTCAGAATGGCGCGGAATTGCGGATCGAAGGTACGCGAAATCGGCGCCATGGCGGCCCCCTGGGCGACTGCCCAGAGATCGGCCGTGCCCAAGGTCAGGCGCGGCAGGTTGCGGGCGGCCCGATCCGCCACCGAGGGCAGCAGCGGGGCGACATGGCGAGCGATGTCGTGCAGCAGGCCCTGCGGCAACTGACCGCCCAGCACGACGGTTTGCGGGTCGAACATCGCCTCGATAATCTGGATCGCCTGACGGAGATGTTGGCCGGCCTCGGCGCTCCAGTGCAGCAGGGTCTTGTCGCGCCGGGCCAGCAAGGAATCGAGCCTGGCGAACAGGCCGGTCATGCCGGGGTCGAGGCCGAGCGTGCGGCAGACTGCCAGCATGGAGACATAATGTTCCAAGGTTTGCGGTGCGGCACCCGCCTTCTTGCCTGCGGCCGGGCCGACAGCGGCGGGCAACTGCCCGATCTCGCCGGCATTGCCGGCACCACCGGCATAGACCTCGCCCTGGATGATCAGACCGGCACCCAGACCATAGCCGAAAAACAGATAGACGAAATTGTCGAGACCGCTGGCGACCCCGTACATTTTCTCAGCGACGGCGGCGGCCCCGGCATCGTTCTGCAGGCCGGCTTCCAGGCCGGTTTCGCTTTCGAGGCGCGCCAGCAGCGGGAAATCATGCCATTCCTGCATCACCCAGGGATCGACCAACGGATCGCTGGGCGGGTTCTGCGGATCAAGACGCTGACCGAACGGACCCGGCATGGCGATGCCGAGGCCGAGCAGCCGGTCCTTGCTGCGCTCGTCGGCAGCCGTCAGGTCACGCTGGATCGCCGCGATCAAGTTAAGAACAACGGTAAGACCTTTCTTCGGTCCCCCTTTGGGCAGGCGGTGCTGTTGGCGGCTCAAGGTTCGACCACTCAGATCGGCGCCAATTCCTAGAACTTGATGCCGGTCGATCTGGATGCCGATCGAATAGGCGCCGTTCGGCACGATACGATAAGGTGTGGCTGGTTGGCCGCGGCCGCCCCGCACCGGCGCATCGGGCGCCACCAAGCCGGTTTCGGCGAACTGGTCGATGATATTGCTGACGGTCTGGGCGGTGAGCTGGGTGGCGCGGGCGATCTCGGCGCGAGACAGGGCACCGTTCAGGCGCAGGGCATCAAAGACCACGCGTCGGTTATGCGCGCTGGCACCGCCCAGATTGGTTCCCGCCGTAGCGACAATCGCGCGTTTCACCGCCTGCCTTCCCCTCTCATTGCCGCTCCTGCCCCGACTTCTTTGTCCCTGCCCCAATCGTCCGCGGGGCTCACCGCACAGGGCCATTGACAGGGTGGACAAATTGCCGGAAACTCATTAAGTCAAACAAATTGATTTAATTCGAGAGGCGATGCAAGCCTTTCCTGCGTTAAGGTCGCAAACGCCAGGCCAGCAGCTGGACCTGGCTCATCTTGGGAGGAACAAATGTCACAGAATTTGCATGGACTGATGGTGCGGGCCCTCATGGTCGGTACCGCGCTGGCCGGCCTGCAGGGGCTTGGTCATGCTGCTTTGGCCGACACCACGATCAATGCCCTCTTCATGGCCCAGGCCGCCTATAGCGAAGCCGATGTCCGCGCCATGACGGCGGATTTCGAGAAGGCCAATCCGGGGATCAAGGTCAAGGCCGAATTCGTTCCCTATGAAGGTCTGCATGACAAGATCACTTTGG
>WNFM01191852.1_pt1 | contig 15350 bp, 10 predicted proteins | sample 5400271 | NCBI WGS metagenome assembly WNFM01 (sample SAMN13153352, study PRJNA577476) | soil metagenome | isolation source: 60 cm saprolite on Douglas fir-dominated hillslope | place: USA:California | collected 2013-09-17
GTTCCTCGTGCGCGTCAAGCAGCTCGTCGAGGATCCGGGAGCGCTCCTGCTCGAATAATGAAATCCGCCTGGTGACGTGGTCGCTCGTGCCGGTGATGGGAAATGGCAGATGCTGAAGTGCTAAGATCCCAGTTCGGCATTCGCCATTCTCCAGTGGCCACATACACAGCGAAAGACATCACCGTCCTCGAAGGACTCGAGCCCGTCCGCAAGCGTCCCGGCATGTACATCGGAGGCGTGGGCAGCACGGGACTGCATCACCTCGTCTGGGAGATCCTCGACAACTCGATCGACGAGGCGATGAACGGCTACGCCTCCACCATCTCCGTCACGCTCCATGACGACGGCGCGTCGATCACGGTCGCGGACGACGGACGCGGGATCCCGGTCGACAAGCATCCGAAGACAAAAAACAGCGCGCTCGAGGTCATTTTCACGACGCTTCACGCCGGCGGCAAGTTCAACGCGGGCAGTTACAAGACCGCCGGCGGCCTGCACGGCGTCGGCGCGAGCGTCGTCAACGCGCTGTCGAGAGAGCTCGTCGCGACCGTGAAACGCGATGGCGCCACCTTCGAGCAGCGGTTCAAGCAGGGGGTCCCGGTCGGAGCGGTCAAGAGGCTCGGGCCCGCCCGCGGCACGGGCACAACGGTCTTTTTCCGCCCCGACACGACCATCTTCCCGAAAGTCGAATTCGATCCGGAAGTCATAAAAGACCGGCTCGAGGTCGCGAGCTACCTGCACAAGGGTGTGCGGATCGCGTTCGAGGACGAAGGCAAGGACGAGAAGGTGGTGTTCCAGCATTCCGAGGGGCTGGTCGACTACCTGAAGAAGATCCTGGGCGAGCGATCGGCCACACCCGTGCACGAGGCGCCGTTCGCGCTCGCGCGGGAGAACGACGAGAGCGGGATCCGGCTCGACATGGTGCTGCAGTGGACGCAGTCGACCGACGAGCACGTGCGCAGCTACGTGAACGGCATCCCGACCGGCTCGGGGGGCACCCACGAGAACGGCTTTCGCAGCGGCCTCGGCAAGGCCGTGCGGAACTTCATCGAAACCCACAACCTGTCGCCGAAGGGCGTCACGCTCACCGCCGAAGACCTCCGCGAGGGACTCGCCGGCGTGCTGAGCGTGTTCATGCAGGATCCGCAGTTCCAGGGGCAGACGAAGGATCGCCTCAACAATCCCGAAGCGATGGCGGCCATCGACTCTCAGGTCAGGCCGGCGCTCGAGCACTGGCTCAACACGAACATTTCCGTGGCCGAGTCGATCGTGGCGCGCATCATCCTGTCGGCGCGCGCGCGCGAGGCGAGCCGCGCCGCGCAGCAGGAAGTGACGCGGAAGAGCGCGACGTCAGGCCGGCTGACGCTGCCCGGCAAGCTGAGCGACTGCTCGTCGCCGGGCCGGGACGACAGCGAGATCTTCATCGTCGAAGGGGACTCCGCCGGAGGATCCGCCAAACAGGGGCGCGATCGGACCCGGCAGGCGATTCTCCCGCTTCGCGGCAAGGTGCTGAACACCGAGAGCGCCTCGCTCGTGAAAGTCCTCGAGAACAAGGAGCTCACCGATCTGGTCACCGCGCTCGGCTGCGGCCTCGGAAAGAACTTCGACATCTCGCGCGTCCGCTACGGCAAGATCATCATCCTCGCCGACGCGGACTCCGACGGGCACCATATCGCCACGCTGCTGATGACGTTCATCTACCGGCACATGCAGCCGCTGATCGCGGCCGGCCGGGTGTTCCTGGCGCAGCCGCCGCTGTACCGCATCGATATCGGCCGGGAGACGTACTGGGCGCTCGACGAGGCGCACAAAGCGCGCCTGTTGAAGCTGCACGGGAACGGGCGCGCCAGCCCGGAGATCACACGCTTCAAGGGGCTTGGCGAGATGATGCCCAAAGTGCTCTGGGAAACGACGATGAACCCGCGCACGCGGCGCCTGCTGCGCGTCGACATCGCGGACCAGATCGTCACCGACCGCGTGATCAACGAGCTGATGGGGAAGGATCCCTCGGCGCGGTTCCGCTTCATCATGGAGCGCGCGGAAGAAGCCGTCGAGCTCGACGTCTAACAACCAACTCGGCGAAACCGGGGTCAAACTCCTCGCCAGCCAATTTGGAGGAGTGGACATGCGGATCCTCGGCAACACGAGCACGCTCGTCACGGTGCCGTTACGGGACCAGCACCAGCTTCCCGATCACGCCCCCGGACTCCAACTCCCGGTGCGCATCGGCGGCCCGCTCGAGGGGGAGCTCGGCCTGGACGACCGGACGGACGTCGCCGCGATCGAGCAGCGGCCAGACCGCGCGCTCCAGCGCCCGTGCGATGGCGCCCTTTTCGGCGACCGTGCGCGCGCGCAGCGTCGAGCCGGTAAGCGTCAAGCGCTTGTGGAGAATCGCGCGCAGGTCCAGTAACGCCTTGGAGCCCCCGATCAGGCCGATCTGCACCAGGCGCCCGTTCAGGCGGAGGCAGTCGAGATTGCGCGGCAGGTAATCACCGCCGACGATATCGAGGATGACGTCCACGCCTTCGCCGGCCGTCTCCTTCCGGACCACCGCCACGAAATCCTCCGCGTGGTAGTCGATCGCCCGGGCCGCGCCCAGACGCCGGCAGGCCTCGCACTTCTCGTCCGACCCGGCCGTCGCGAACACGGCCGCGCCGAAGGCGCGCGCGAGCTGGATCGCGGTGGTCCCGATTCCACTCGTGCCGCCGTGGATGAGGACGCGCTCGCCTGCCTGCAGGCCGCCTCGCTCGAAGAGATTCGTCCAGACCGTGAAGAACGTTTCCGGAATCGCCGCCGCATGACGCTCCGTGACCGCTTTCGGAATGCGCAGGCACTGTTCCGCCGGGGCCGCGCAGTACTCCGCATACCCGCCACCCGTCACCAGCGCGCAGACGCGGTCCCCGGCGCGGAGACCGTCCACGTCGCGGACGGCCACGATTTCGCCACTGATCTCGAGGCCGGGAATATCCGACGCGCCAGGCGGCGGCGGATACTTCCCCTGCCGCTGCATGAGGTCGGGCCGGTTGACGCCGGCGGCCGCGACGCGGACGAGGACTTCGCCGGCCCGCGGCTCCGGAGCCGGCCGCTCGACGACCCTGAGGACGTCCGGGCCGCCCGGCGCCGCGATCTCAATCGCGCGCACGACCGCTCACCTGGACCTCGCCGACTCGCACACCATGATTGTCTTCCCGGACGACGCTCGTCCTGATGTCAATCCGCCGCACGCGGCGGGACCCGCGCGGCGGCAGGGGAATGGTCAGCGGGTGCCAGGCGTCATCGGTGAGCAGCACGCGGCCCGCGCGCGCGTCATCCACGAAAACGCTGACGACCATCGGCGCCGTCCCGCGGGCGTCGAACGTGGTGGAAACAGGAATCTGAACGGCTCCCGCATCCGACGGCACGAAGAACGACGCGTGCCCGCCGGACCAGCGGAACACAGTTCCGTCGGCGGCCTTTTCCGGCGGGCGTAGACCGGTCGACTGATCGATCAGCCACGCCGGATCGCGAAGGTACCACGCTGCGCAGGCCAGGGCCGCCAGCACGATCAAGAGCGATGCGCGCCGTCTCACCACCAGCCCCGCAGGAACACCGACCGGTACTTCGGCCAGGTCATGTCGCTCATCGGCAGGACGCCGTGCCAGTACTGCAGCATTTGAAACACCGACAGCGCGCACAACGTCACGACCGCAACCGTCAGCACGAGCCGGTGACGTGGCACGCCGGCCGCGCGATCGAAGGCCGACGCCAGGCCGAGCGCAAGCACCGGATAGACATCGACGAACCCGCGATGGCCGTAGCTGGCCCCGAACTGCCAGTCCCACCAGCTCGAGATGATGTAGGTATCCACCACCAGCATCACCACTGCCGGCACGCGCCACCGCCGGAGGGACGCCGGCAGCCAGGCGAAACCGGCGACGGCGACCAGGAGCAGCGGCGCCCAGAAGAACACGCCCTTCGTCGGACTGCCGAGGACACCCCACAGATGCGGCGCGGCGAAGGTGAATCCCAGCTGCCCATACGAGCTGACCAGCCAGTGGCCGGTCGCCCGATGGTACAGCCAGAGCTGAGGCAGCACGACCAGCCCCGCAATCCCGATCGTCGTGATCGCCAGCCGGCGCGACCGCACCGCGGCGACGAAGCATAGCGGCACGAGGAGGTTCGTGTGACGCACGAGGATCAGGAGCCCGGTGAGCACGCCGATGACGATGTCGTCCCGCGTCCGCCCTGGCTGCCACGCGTCCAGTCGATCGAGGAGCGCGGCGCAAAGGGCGAAGGAGAACGCGTGGCTCCAGGCGCTGTCGAACGTTGCGTAGTGAAAAAGGCTCGTGCCGAAGAGGAGCGCCAGCAGACTGGCGTCGGTGACGCGCGCGGAAAAATGACGGCTCAGAAGGCGTCGCAGAAACCACAGGCCGGTGACGACATAGAAGAGGCCCGCCAGACCGGCGGCGTGCTGGTAGTAGGGTGTGAAGCCGTCAGGCGAAAGGTTGCTCCAGCGCGTCAGCGCGTGCGCGATGCCGAAGAAGGGCGCGATGAGGATGGCCTCGCCGATCGGATGCGCATCGACCCAGTGGTGCGAGACCGGCCAACGGATGATCGCCGTCCAGGCGGGAAACTCTCCGCCGCAACAGTCATCGGCGACAGCCTCGAGCGACGGATCGTGATACAGAAACCACGCCGGCAGGTAGACGTAGTACGAGTAGGCGTCGGAGCGGATCGGCGTTCCCGCGCGGCCCGCGGTGTAGGCGTACACGTAGCCGGTCAGGCAGGCGACGGCCGCGAACAGGACAACGCGAGATCTCACCGAAGGCCGGAGGGCAGGCGCGGTGACGAGAGCAGCTTCTCGAACTCCTGCCATCGGCGATCGGGGTGGTCCGGAGTGCCTCCGCGGGCCTCGATGAATCTCCTGACCAGGTCCTTGCCGTAGTTGTAGTTGATCACGTAGCTGCGGTACTGATCGAAGAACCTGACGCGCTGCGCCGCGCGATCGCGCGGCATCAGCGCATAGCGCTCGAGCCACGCCGTCGCGGCCGCCGCGTCCAGCTGCCCGTTGATGTACCGGCGCGCGGCCTCGTTGCCCGCGTACGACAACTGATCCACCAGCGCCATCACGTCGTAGTACCCGGCCGCGCGCGAGCCGTCGAGCCCGGCGAGCGGAAACAGCGTGCTCTGCTCGTAGGCGACCCGCTCGCGTCCCGGGAACGCGACTTCGATCCCGAAGTTCGCCGTGCCTTCGGCGATCAGCGATTGCGGCGAAAAGAGCGGATAAACCGTGAACTCGGCCCAGCCGCGCTCCCTGACCAGGTGCTGTTCGAGCAGCGCATTGTAGACATGGTGGCCCGGATAGCCCTCGTGGCAGGCGAGATCGACCGCGCGATCGATGTAGATCGGCAGATCGGTGTTCACCTGGATCAGGCTGCGGTAGTTGCCCTGGTACCAGTTGTAGCCGCTCCAGGACTTGTTCGTGACGTATTCGACCGTGAAGTGCTCGTCCGCCGGCAGCTTCACGTGGGCGAGGGTCCGCTCACGGCAGGCGCCGACGGCGGCCTGGAACACGATGTCGAGCTTGTCGCGAGGAATGACGAACGCGCGCCGCCACGCGTCGTACCGTTCGACGAGCGAGCCGGATCCCGGGAAGCGCTTGTCGAGACGGTCGAGCACTTCCTGGAAATGCGCGTCGGGATACGTGGGCGCGATCGCGTCGTAGAGCGCCTTTGACTCCTCATCGAAGGAAAGGCGCTCGCCCTTGAGCATGCGCACGCGCGCGCTCAGCGCGGACAACTGCTTCTCGAGGTACTGGTGACGCAGCTGTCCGAGCTCGTCGGCGGGACGAGCCACGGTCCCGATCTGCGCCTGGAGCGATTTCGCGCCCGCCCCGATGGCGTCCAGCGTCAGCTTCGCCGCTTCGGCCTCCTTCTTCAGGTCGTCGGGGCCGTAATACGCGTCGACGTAGTCCTTGTCGTGCTGGCCCATCGCGAGGACGAGCCGCACGTACTCACGGGCAATCCTGGCCATTGAATCCGTTCGCTGCGCCGGCGCCGCCACGGCGATCGCCCCGCAGAGGCACACAATCGCCAGTCCATTTGACTTCCGAGTCCGCTCAAGGGTCCCAGAGTTCCTCATTTGTGCCCTGTTCTCGAACTACTACCAGTCATCGTTTCAAAGTTCCCGCCGCCAGACCCAGCGCCGTCTGCCGGCGTGCGCCCGCGGTCAGCATCGGGGAGTCATCGTTTCAGATCCGCCGTCCAGTTGACGACGACAATGAACGGCGTGGGTCGGTGTCATTGTTTCCGCAGCGCGGCCATCCAGTCGATGACCACGGTGAGCGACGCAGGAACAGATTCGCCGACGGGCCGCGTGACCAGGAACTTCGATCCGAGCAGTGAGTCGAAACCCCTTAGATCCTCCGCCAGTGTCGCGAGGGGGTGTGGCGGCCCGGTATGGAACGGCGGCCCCGCATTGACGTCGACGGTGAACCATTGCCGATCCCGGGCGCGAGCAAACAAGATGCGGCCGGCCGCCGTCCACCAGCCGACGAGCACCCCCTCCGTCGTCACGCGATATTTCTCGCCTGGCGTCGGGAATGACTGGACGTACAGCTCCGGTGTGCCGCTGTCGTCGGAGGTATATGCGACCCATCGTCCGTCGGGCGAGAACGACGCGTCCCGTTCGTGGAATCGGGTGTTCAGGTACGGCGTCGCCCGCGACGAGCCATCGAGCGGAAGGACCCAGACATCGTTCCCCGTTTCCTCATCGAGCTGGTCGAACAGAATGTAGCGCCCGTCGCGCGACCAATCGTCCAGGTTTCTGAAGATGTTCGGGGACAACTGCACCGGCTGCTCCGGAGCGGCGCCGTTGGCAGATTTGATGTAGAGATCGCCCCCGCCGTTCCGGCGGCTGATGAACGCGATGCGCGTACCGCCGGGGGACCATACGGGCTTCGTGCCGTCCGCCTCATTGGTGAAGCGCACCGCGCCACCCCGTTCGAGATCGACAATCCAGATCTCTCCTTCGGTCGCGGAGACCTCGCGCAAGACGGCGGCATGCCGAGCATCGGGCGCGATCCGGACGTATCCATAAGAGCCTGGTGGCACTTCGACCGCACCGACTTCCTTTCCGGAGATGCCGTCGATCCAGACAAGCTTCGAGTTCTGCCTCCGAGCCGCAAGGTACGCCAGAGTGCCCGTGTCCGACGCGCTCACCGGCCGGGCGCCGGTGTAGTTGTACCCGGCGTAGCCGGGTGCATCGCCGATCGCGAGCGGTTCACCGGCCACGTCGAGACGGCGTGGGTCGAAATGCAGCGCGGCGACACCATTTCGCGACATGAACAGCAGGTATCCCGGCTCCGCGTAGATAGCGGCGCTTTCAGCCGTCATCAGGACCTTTGTGTCGGACCCGTCCAACGATCCGACCCACGTCTCGAACTTCCCGTTGCGGGACGGCAGCGCGGTGAACAGGAAGTGACGGCCGTCTGGCAGGAACCACGGAAAGCGATGCGCCACCTGATGCCGGCCGGCATCGAGCGTCGTCACCGGCTGCGGCTCACCACCGTTCGCGGAGACGCGCATCAGCCTGCCCTGCGCGTTCGGCGCGAACACGATCACGTCGGAGGCGTTCCACGTCGCCCCGCGACCCTCCGTAGTGTCGCAGACAATGGTAATCGCGCCGGTATCGAGCGCGACCGTCTTCAGCTTCCCCTGCATGAAGAACCCGATACGGCGGCTGTCCGGCGCCCAGAACGGCAGGAACGCCTCTTCGGTGCCGGCGATCACCCGGACCGACGTCGCGTCGAGAGAACGGAGCCACAGGTGGGATCCGGTGCCGGCCTGGCCCGGTCCCGCGCTCTGGCCCGTGCGAAAGACAATCAGCCGCCCGTCGGGTGAAATGGCGCTCTCGCTCGCGTCGTCGAACAACGTCGATCCCGGCGGCGGCAGCACGGACAGCCGACGTGCCGACGCCTCGGGCACGTGGCGCCACGCCGGGATCGCGAACAATAGCGCCATCGCCGTCAGCGCCGCGCCGACGACCACTCCCGCGACGCCCGGCAGCACACTAGCGCGCCCGGCGCCTTCCCGCACGTTGGCGCGCCCGGAGGACGTGGAAACAGCAGTCGCACTCGGATCTGAGCTCACGCCCGATCCCGACAGCGCCTCGAGCGCGAACGCCAGGTCGCGGGCGGACTGGAAGCGCTCCGACGGGGACTTCTCGAGGCAGTGACGGATGATCCGGCCGATCGAGGCGGGCACCTTCGGATTCGCGACGGCGAGATCGGGCGGATCCTCCTTGAGGATCGCGTTCATCGTCTCGACGGCCGAGTCTCCCTGGAACGGCCGCGCGCCCGTGACCATCTCGAACAGGACGACGCCCGCGCTGAAGATGTCCGAGCGGCCGTCCACGGGCAGCGCGCGCACTTGCTCGGGCGACATGTAGCCGACGGTGCCCAGGACGACCCCCGCCTCCGTCGACAGGCGGGTCGCGCTGCCGCCGCTCGACTCGTCGCGCACCTTGGCGAGTCCGAAATCGAGGATCTTCACGCGCCCGTCCGCGGTGACGAAGACGTTCTCGGGCTTGATGTCGCGATGCGTGATCCCCTTCGCGTGGGCCGCGGCCAGGCCGAGCGCCGTCTGCCGCGCACAGTCGATCGCCTTCGAGAGCGGGAGCGCCGCGCCCTCCATCTGCGCGCGGAGGGTTTCTCCCTCAAGCAGTTCCGAGACGACGTAGGACGTCGCCCCGTCGCGGCCGATGTCGAGGATGTGCAGGATGTTGGGATGATTCAGCGCCGCGGCCGCGCGGGCTTCCTGCTCGAAGCGGCGGAGGCGGTCGGGATCATCGGAGAACGCCGCGGGGAGGACCTTGATGGCGACGTTGCGCCCCAGGCGCGCGTCGTGGGCCCGATACACCTCTCCCATGCCGCCGCTGCCAATCAGCGCCAGGATGTCGTAGGGACCCAGTCGGGAACCGGGGTTCAATGAACACAGGTTACAGCGAAAAGCGATAGCGGAGCGTCGCGGCGACCCCCCCGAATGGCTCCAGCAGCGACCCGTCCTCGATAAAGGTGACGCGCGCGCGGGTCTGATGCGCTTTCCTGACCAGCTCGTCCGCGAGCTGCGCCGTGACCGCGTCCACCGCCGCGGGCTCGCCGGCGGCAGCGGGCGCGACCGCCGTCCTCACCACCGCATCATCGATGGCCATCGCCATCTCCGACGCGGGCGTGCGGCGCAGTCTGGAAATCTTCTCCGGCGAGCCGGTCAACAGCAGCTCGTCCACCTGCCCGTTGTCGAGCGCCAGCAGCGTCGCGTCCGGTCCGACCACTCCCAATCGGCCGGCCCGGTAGGCGCCGACCGCCGCGTCCACTTTCTGGCGATCGGTACGCTCGTCCAGCTTGCGCATCGACCGCAGCGTCGTCGCGATGACCTCTCGTTCCGGCGACTCCGGCGGCAGGGACAATTCGTCGACGACGCGCTGGGCGAGCCACTTCGGCAACTGCTCGTGCAGCAGCGGAAGCACGGCGACGTCGCCCGACAGGATGACGCGCGTCACGTGGTCGTCAAGCACGATCCGCTCGAGCGTGTCGACGACGTCCTTGACGTGGTGGAGATGGTAGTTCTCCACGCGACGCTGATATCGTGTCTGCGACAGCGCCCCTTGATCCGTCCGGTGCGTCTGCCTTCCCTGGACCGCCGTGCTCGCGGCGATCTGCCCGTCGGCGACGACGATGATCCGCGTCATGGTGGTGTCGGCGAGCACCACGACGTAGGGCGGGTACTTCGATGCGAGGCGCGCCAGTGGATACAAGTGCGGCCGGTCGCCGATGTACAGCCAGTGCCGCTCGACCGGCAGCTCGAACTGCACGGTTTCGAACAGCCCCGCCTGGTGACAGGCGAACACGGCGACACCATTGACGGCCGGTCGCACACCAGTTTCGAGGAATGTGGAAATGCGGTCCAGGTCGTAGCCGAGGCTCTGCCGCTCCGGGCTGCGCAGCGGATAAGTGTGCAGCCTCGCCTTGAATTCCTTCCGCGTGAACACATTGTAGTGGTCCCGGCCGTGCTCGTCCGGCTGGGCATTCAGGTAGAGGCTGACGACGGGCAAGGATACCGGCTCGAATTCGGCTAGCCGGTCGAGGTGTTCGATGATGGTCATGAGATGGGCCTAGCAAATCTCGTGCTGCGCGGCGAACGACCGGTTAAGGTTAGAATTCCCCCGCGCATGCGGCCCGTCCCGTACTTCCTCGACACATTCCCGCGCACCCGTCGTCCCGACTATTCGCGACACCGCGGCGATCTGCGCGTGCCGGTCGCGATCGTGGGCGGGGGGCTGACGGGGTGCGCGTGCGCGGCGGCGTTCACGGCCGCGGGCGTGAAAGTCATCCTTCTCGAGGCCGACCGAATCGGCGCGGCCGCCACGGCCGGCAGTGCGGGCCTGCTGCGGCAGGATCTCGACGCGTCATACCAGGCTGCGGCCGCCGAGCACGGCCTGAGGACGGCGCGTCACGTGTGGCAGGGGTTCCGGCGCGCCTCGCTCGAGCTCCCGGCCGCGCTCCGCCGGCTCGGGATTCGCGCCGATCTCGCGCCGCAGGACTTGCTGTTCTTCACCAGGGACGGCCCGGAGTCCGCGCGCCAGCTCCAGCGTGAATGCAATGCGCGCCGGGACTCCGGCCTCGAGTGTTCCTGGCTCAGCGCGCGCGGCGTATCGCAGGAAACAGGCATCGCCGCGAACGGAGCGATCCGGACCAGGGGAGAGGCCCTCGATCCGTATCGCGCGTGCCTCGGCCTGGCGGCGGCCGCGGCCTCCAAGGGGGCGCGGATCCACGAACGGACGGCCGTCCGCCGCGTACGCGCCGGGCGCAGGTCCGTCGAGATCAGGACCGACGGCGGCGTTATCACCGCGGACGCGGTGATCATGGCGACCGGCGGGCTCCTCGACGACGTGAGTGCGCTGAGGCGGCATTTCGCGCCGACGCAGTCCTACGCCGTCGTGACCGAGACCCTGCCCGCGGCGGTGCGCCGCGAAGTCGGGAAGCGCGCCGCCGCGCTGCGCGATTCTGCGTCCCCGCCGCACGTGCTGCGGTGGCTGAAGGACGATCGCGTCCTTTTCTCCGGCGCCGATCAACCGCCCGTCGTCGCGCGCCTGCGCGATAAGACCCTGGTCCAGCGGACGAACCAGCTCATGTACGAACTGACGACTCTCTATCCGGCCATTTCGGGTCTTCAGCCGCAGTGGGGCTGGGACTTTCTCCACTACGGATCCCCCGACGGTCTTCCTGTCGTCGGCCCGCACCGCAACTTCCCGAGGCACCTGTTCGCGCTCGGCCACGGCCGTCACGGCGCCGGGATGGCGTGGCTGGCCGCGCGGGTCCTTCTGCGCGAGTTCCTGGGGGAACCCGCCAAAGGGGATGAGCTGTTCGGTTTCGTACGAGTTTTGTAAGTTTTACTCCAGGCTCGCTGATCCGGTCTAAAATGCGACCGGGAGGGCCCCATGGCGGCGCGAGACCTACTTATTGAGCACCTGCTGCGGCGGATCGGCTTCGGGGCCGGGCCCGGAGAAGTCGAGCAATACGCGGAGCTCGGTTACGCGACCGCGCTCGACCGGCTGATCAACTACGAGTCCGTCTACGACGGGGTCGATGACCTGATCGGCAAGCCCGGGTACGTGTTGCTGACCGTCACGGGCCGGTTGTCCCCCGAGAGCAACATCTTCCACGCCCGCCAGCGCTGGCTGTTCCGGATGGTCCACACCCAGCGTCCCCTCCAGGAGAAGATGACGCTCTTCTGGCACAACCATTTTGCGACCGCCTACAGCAAGGTTTCGGGAAATACCAGCGCGCTCGACGGCACGCGCGCGATGGCCGCGAAGGCGTCGGAGACTCCATCGGGCATCCCCGGACAGATCGAGCTCTTCCGGCAGTACGCCGTGGGCAACTTCCGGGACCTCCTGCTCGCGGTCGCTCAGGACCCCGCCATGCTCGTGTGGCTGGACGGCCGAACCAACGTCAAAGCGAAGCCGCAGGAAAACTTCGCGCGCGAGGTGATGGAGCTCTTCACGATCGGCGTCGGCAACTATGCCGAAGCCGACGTCTACGCGGGCGCGCGGGTGTTCACCGGATGGAACCTGCCGCGCGTCGGCGGCGCCGCGGACACCGGCTACTACAAGTTTGGGTACGACTCGCGGAATCACGAAACGACCGCGAAGGACTTCACGTTCCCGATCTACGCGAACGGCGGCAAGACGATCCCGGCGCGGTCCGCGGCCGACGGCATGCAGGACGGCATCGATCTCATAGACGCCGTCGTCCGGCACCCGGCGACGGGCCCGCGGCTGGCGCGCAAGCTGTACGAGTACTTCGTCAACGAAGTCGACCCGGCCGACAGCACCCTGATCGCGAACATGGCGTCGGACTACTACCGCAGCGGCTTCGAGATCAAGCCGATGCTCATCCGGCTGTTCGTCTCGCCGCAGTTCACCGATCCGTCGAACTACTTCAAGCGCTACTCGTGGCCGGCGGAGTTCGTCGTCCGCTCGATCAAGGAGATGGGCTGGGCCGGGTTCTCGGTCAACGACGCGCTGAACCCGTTGATCACGATGGGGCAGCAGCTCTTCGAGCCGCCTGACGTGTCGGGGTGGGATCTCGGCGAGAGCTGGTTCACGAGCGGGGCGATGCTCGGGCGCATGAACTTCGCGGCTTTTCTCGCGGGGACCCAGAAGTTCGAGTTGCGGAATGCCGCGAGAGGATCGGTCAAGTCCCCCGAGGGGCTCGTCTCGTGGGCGCTGGACCGCATGAGCACGCCGCCGTTTCCCTCGGACTCGTATAACGCCCTCATCGACTACGCGCGCGCCGGCGGAGCCTGGACCGGTTCCGACACGCAGCTCGCGACCAAGGCGTCGGGCGTTGCGCACCTGATCGTCGGATCCGGCGAATACCAGCTAGTTTGATGCGACGCGAACGAGCGACAGCGAATGAGCCACGTGAGCGGAGTGGGGTCGGGGTCCCCGCGAGCGAGCGTGCAGGGGGGTCCGGCGGGGCGAAGCCCCCCGGATCTAGATAGGAAGCCGCCCATGCCATTTACCCGACGCGAATTCATCCGTGGCGGCGTCTCGGCGTTCACCTTCAGCTTCGCCGCGCCGGCCTTCCTTTCCGACCTCGCGCGCGCGCAGGGGACGGCCCGGCGCAACCTGGTGGTCCTCTATCTGAGCGGCGGCAACGACGCGCTCAGCATGCTGATTCCGTACACCGACGCGCAGTACTACGCGCGGCGCCCCGTGCTGGGAATCCCCGCGGCCAACGTGATTCAGATCGGCTCGGACAAGGCGGGGAACGCGCTCGGCCTCAACCCGCGGCTGGCCGGCCTGAAGACAATTTTCGACACGGGCAAGCTCGCCCTGATTCAGCGCACCGGCTACGAGAATTCGAGCCGCTCGCACTTCCAGGGCACCGACATCTGGTCGACGGCGAACGTCGCCAACACGCAGGGCCCCGGCTGGCTCGGGCGCTACCTCGACACGCTCCCGTCGCCGGTCGATCCGCTGGTCGGGTGGTCGACGACCAGAGATGTGCCGCACCTGCTGCAGGCCAACCACGTCGGCGTGGCGGCGATTCCGAGCGTGGCCGGCTACGCGTTCACGACCCCCAACGGCAATACCGGCACCGAGGCGCTGTTCTCACGGCAGACCGCGACGCGCATCGCGTCGCACATCCCGGTCGACATGCCGCACCTGGCGTTCGTCAACGGCACGGCGCAGCAGGCGTTCGCGACCCTCGACAAGGTCGCCGCCGTCGGGTCGTACCGGCCGGTCGTGACGTATCCGAACAACGGCTTCGGGCAGGCGCTCCAGGCGGTGGCCGGCGCGATGGTGAACGGCGTCGGCACGCGCGTGTTCTTCGTCCAGACGGGCGGGTTCGACACCCACGCCGGGCAGAACACCAACCAGGCCAACGGCGCGTATACGCAGTTGATGACGACGCTCAACGACGGGCTGTTCGCGTTCTACAACGACCTCACGCGCCAGGGGCTGTTCGGCGACACGCTGGTCCTGCAGTTCTCCGAGTTCGGGCGGCGCATCACCGAGAACGCCAGCGCCGGCACGGACCACGGCGCCGCGAGCGTGATGATGGCGCTCGGCGGCGGCGTCAAAGGCGGAATCTTCGGCACCGCGCCCAACCTGCGCATCGCCAGCGACAACCCGACCCTGGAGAACAGCGGCGGGGACGTGAAGTACGAGACCGACTTCCGCGCGGTCTACGCGAAGGCGATCGACTCGTGGCTGGGCGGGAGCTCGGTGCAGGTCCTCGGCGCGGACTTCCGAGCGGGCGCGCCGCAGATTCTGTGATCGGATCGATCGGATCCCTAATCCCTGATCCCTCATCCCGAATCCCTTATCCCGGATCCGGGATTCGAGTCAGTCCCCGAAGATCCCTCTGAACGCGATATCGATCTCCGGATAGCGGAAGTGGTACCCGTGCGCGAGCGGGACCGCCGGGAGGGCGCGCTGGCCGGTGAGGGCGGCGTCGGCCATTTCGCCCAGCACAATCTTCAGCGCGAACCCTGGCGCGGGGAGGATCGCCGGGCGGTGCAGTGCGCGGCCGAGCGCGCGCGACAGCTCGGCGTTCGTGACCGGATGCGGCGCCGTGACGTTGACGGGGCCGGCGATCGCCGGCGTGTCCACGATCCACCGCACCATCTCGATCCAGTCCAGCCGGTGTACCCAGGGCATGAACTGGCGTCCCGATCCGATCGGGCCGCCCGCGAAGAAGCGGAACGGCCGCATCATCTGCGGCAGGACGCCGCCCGACTTCTCGAGGACGAGGCCCGTGCGGAGGAGCACCACGCGGACCGCGGGGCCCGCGGCGCGGCGCGCTTCCGCTTCCCACTCGACGCAGAGGTGCGCGAGGAAGTCGTCGCCCGGCGAGGACTCTTCGGTGAGCGGCTCGCTGCCCCGATCGCCGTAATAGCCGACGGCGCTGCCGCTGACGAATGCGGCCGGCGGGTTGGGGGTCTGCGCGACTGCCGCCGCCAGCGACCGCGTCGCCAGGATCCGGCTGTCGCGCAGCGCCTGCTTGCGGGCGGCGCTCCAGCGACGGCCGGCGATCGACTCCCCGGCGAGGTTGACGACCGCCGAGGCGCCGTCGAGCTCTTTCGCGAGGTCCCCCGCATGTCCATCAGGCGTCCAGCCGATACGGGTAATGCCAGGTTTGCCGGTTCCGGACTCGTGCTGCGCCTGTCCGGGCGGGAGCGATCGGGTCAGCACACGGACGTCATGGCTCTCTTCGGCCCACGCCCAGGCGAGGGCATTGCCGAGGAACCCCGTGCCGCCGGCGATGACCACCTTCATCGTGCTGTTGTTGGACGTGTGGG
>WNFM01088564.1_pt1 | contig 15345 bp, 12 predicted proteins | sample 5400271 | NCBI WGS metagenome assembly WNFM01 (sample SAMN13153352, study PRJNA577476) | soil metagenome | isolation source: 60 cm saprolite on Douglas fir-dominated hillslope | place: USA:California | collected 2013-09-17
TACCGGCGCATTCTCTACCCTGGGTCCAATCCAGACCGTCTGGATATTCACAAACTCCTGGATGCCGAAGGAAGAAAGCTCGCGCCCATAGCCACTGCGTTTGACCCCGCCAAAGGGCAGCCGGGGGTCCGACGCGGTCATAGCATTAATGAACAGACCGCCTGCCCCTACCTGGGCCGCCAGCTTACGAGCCTGCTCGATATCGCGCGTCCACAGGTTGCAGCTCAGGCCATATTCTGAATCGTTCGCCAGCTCTATCGCGTGCTCGGTATCACGAGCGTGAATGACCGCGGCTGCTGGCCCAAACGTTTCTTCGCGGAACATCGGCATCTCTGGTGTCACATCAGTCACGATGGTGGGAGCATAAAAATACCCTTTGCCTTCCAGCGCCTTTCCTCCGAGCAGCACGCGTGCGCCCATCTTGACGGAAGCCTGTACCTGCCTGTCCAGCGCGTCGCGCAGATCGCCCCGCGCCACCGGTCCGATTTGTGTCTCGTGCTTGAGTGGATCGCCTACACGCAGCTTCGCCGCAGCTTCTACGAATTTGCGCTCAAATGCCTCAGCAACCGGCTCGACGACGATGAAGCGCTTGGCCGCGATGCAGCTCTGCCCATTATTCTGGAAGCGGGCCGTAACGGCGACCTGTGCCGCCTGGTCCAGGTCCGCATCTGCCAGGACAATAAAAGCATCTGAACCGCCCAGTTCCAGCACCGTCTTCTTCAAGACGTGCCCGCTGGCCGTAGCCACTTCAACGCCAGCAACATCGCTCCCGGTGAGCGTTACCGCTGCAATCCTTGGGTCGGCAATCAGTTTTCCGGCCTCGGCCCCTGGGACGAGAACGGTTTTCAAGATGCCCCGGGGCAGTCCCGCTTCTTGAAAGATACGTTCAATCTCCAGGGCAACACGCGAAACGTTGGAGGCGTGTTTAAGGACGGCGGTATTGCCTGCCATCAGCGCGGGAGCGGCGAAGCGGAAGACCTGCCAGTAGGGGAAATTCCAGGGCATCACCGCTAAAATAACGCCCAGTGGGTGGAATGCCACATAGCTCTCAGTGGCGTTCGTGGCAATCTTTTCATCCGCCAGGAAGCTTTCGGCATTGTCGGCAAAATAGTCGCAGTTCCAGGCGCATTTCTCAACCTCGGCCTCGGCCTCTGTGATGGATTTGCCCATCTCGAGCACAGCCGTCCGCGCCAGTTCGTGTTTATGGTCCCGCAGGTGGCTCGCTACGCTGTGCAAGTGTTTCGCCCGTTCGCTGAACGAGGCCATACGCCACCGCAGAAAGGCCTGGTGCGCCTGCTCCAGGGCTTCATTAATCTGCTCCTGTTTGTATGCTTCAAATGTTTCCAGCACCTCTCCGGTGGTGGGGTTGATTGTTTGAATGCTCATGGTGCTCCTCCCGTTAGAGAACAAAGAATAACAGGACTTTATTATATCCCATATTCTAAGGAGGGCCTTTATGCAACCTCCTCCTCCCCCGCAGCCAGTACAGCCACAAATCCTTCCCCAGGTCGGTAGTCCGGCGACTGGTGGCGGAAGTACGTATTGTAAAGCTGGGCATAGTGACCACCCTGGCTCATCAACGACTCGTGGCTCCCCTCCTCCACTATGCGGCCGCGTCTCATTACAATGATGCGGTCGGCATCGCGAATGGTGGATAGTCTGTGAGCAATGACGATAGCCGTACGACCCTTCAATACCAGGTCGAGGCCCTCCTGAATCTGCGCCTCGGTCAGCGGGTCAACGCTCGCCGTCGCCTCGTCCAGCACAATGATCGATGGGTCTTGCAGCAGCACACGCGCCAGCGCCACAAGCTGGCGCTGCCCCATCGACAGGGCCCTGCCAGTCTCGCCTACCAGCGTCTGTAAATCCTCCGGCAGTGCTTCGATCCAGTCTCCGTTGCCGATGCGCGCGGCCACCGCCTCTACCTCCTCCTCGGTCGCGCCCGGTTGAGCGTAGCGGATGTTATCTGCGACCGTGCCGGAGAAGAGGAAGGGCACCTGCGGCACAATCCCCAGGCGGCGGTGGTAGTCGTGCAGGTCGAAAGTGCGGATGTTGTGCCCATCGATCAGCAATTGCCCGCCCTGGAACTCGTAGAAGCGCGCAATGAGCCGCGCCAGGCTAGTCTTCCCCGCGCCCGTGTGTCCCACAATCGCCACCGTCTCGCCCGCTTTGATCGTCAGGCTGAAGTCTGCCAGCACCGTTTGCCTGTCGTCGTAGCTGAAGAACACATCCTTGAACTCGATGCGACCATCCAGGTGTCCCACAGGCTGGGAGTCAACCTGTGTCACGCGCGGCTCAGCGTCCAGCAGGGCAAAGACGCGTTCGCTTGCCGCCAGCCCCAGTTGAAACTGGCTCCAGAACGACGCAATGCTCGTCAGCGGGAACCAGAGCAGGCGAATGGCCTGCACAAAGAGGAACCAGTCTCCTGCCGTGATGCTCTTGTCGAGGACGTTTAACCCGCCGAAGTAGACCACAATCACCGTGCCGATATTCGCCACCAGCACCAGCAGCGGAAAGACGCCATTATAGATGAAGCCCGACCGTACATTCACCTGGTACGACTGCTCGTTCACCTTTTTGAACTCATCGTACATATTCTGTTCCTGCCGGAAGTTCTTGGCGACCGTGATGCCGCTGACCACCTCCTGCACGTTGGCGTTGACACGTGCCATCGAGCGCTGCGCCTTCTGTGTGATGCTGCGTGCGATGCGCCGGAATACCAGCGCAATCAGGATGATGAACGGCATGATCGTCGTCGCCAGCAGCGCAAGCCGCAGATTGACCACAAACAGCACACCTGCTACGAGGAAGAACAGCAAGAACTGGCTGAGCAGGTTGAGCGTCAGGGTCACAACCGTGGCAAATTCCTCGGTGTCGGAGGTCACGCGGCTGACGATTTTGCCGGATGGAAACTCATCGTAAAATGACATGTCGCGCGCCGTGACGGAGGCAAAGGCATCTTCGCGCAGGTTCAGCACCACGTCACCGACAGAGCGTGCAGTGTACCGCTGGCGGAAGAAGTTGCACGTCCAGGATAGAACACCTGTGACGAGGATAATCGCAATCAGCATGCCCGCCGAGGAAAGCGTCTTTGACGCTACCAGTGTATCGATGCTCTTTGAGATCAAGATCGGAAAAGCTGTGTCCAGCAGCGAGTTCAGGACAATCAGCACCGCGACCACGATCATGATCGGCAACTTGGGCCGGAAGTAGCCGATGATACGGGCAATGAGGGCGCGGTCAGAATAGCTTCGATCGTATGCCTCGGCTTCCAGCCCATCCATGATAAAGCCCACGTGGTTTCCTCCTTGCTATTCGCCGCTGCTGGCAGTGGCCGCCGCTGGCAGTGCGCTATCATAGTGCGCAAAGATACGCCGGTAGGTATCACTACGTTCCAATAGTTCGGCATGTGTGCCCTGGTCGATCAATTCGCCCCGCCGCAGCACCAGTACCTTGTCGGCCCAGCGTATCTGCGAGAGACGGTGGGTAATCAGCAGGGTCGTGCGCCCCTGCAAGAGGCGGCGGATCGCCTTCTGAATCTCGTCTTCGGTGGCGCTGTCAATCGCGCTAGTCGAGTCGTCCAGGATGAGGATGCGCGGATCGGTCAGCAGGGCGCGCGCAATGGCGACGCGCTGCCGTTGTCCGCCAGAAAGGGTCACACCGCGCTCGCCAATCAGTGTGTCGTAACCATCCTTGAAGCTCAGGATGAAGTCGTGCGCCTGGGCATCTTTTGCTGCCTGCTCAATCGCCGCCTCATCCGCCCGCTGTCCCAGTCCATAGGCGATATTCTCCCTGATGGAGCGCGAGAAGAGGAAGATATCCTGCTCGATGGTCGAAACTTGCGAGCGCAGCGCGTCCAGGCTCCACTCGCGCACGTCGACGCCGTCAACCAGGATGCGGCCCTCGTCGACGTCATAAATGCGATTGACCAGCTTCGTAAGCGTGCTCTTGCCTGCCCCTGTTTGTCCCACGATGGCAATAGTCTGCCCTGGCTCTGCGTGGAATGAGAGGTTCTTCAGCACCGGGATGCTGCCATAGCTGAATGTAACGTTCTCAAACACGATATCGCCGCGCATTCCTGTATCGCCCCCACGATACCCGGCCTCGTTCTCGTCCAGCTCCGTCTCCTCCTTCAAGATTGCCAGGATGCGCTCCGACCCCGCCACGCCCAACTGCACCAGGCTGAAGGTCCAGTAGGAGATGAAGGCAGGAAAATGCAGCGCCACCATCAGGCCCATGTAGGCTATCAGGCTGCCGACTGAAAGCTGGTTGTGCACTACCAGGTAAAGACCATGCAAGAAGGCTCCCACAGTTGCAATCGAGAGCAGCAGCGGCGGCAGGTACCATGCCTGCACATAACCATTCTGCACGTAGTAATCGCGATAGCGACCCGCGTTCAAGTCAAATTTCGTGCGTTCCTGACTTTCCTGGGCAGTGGCTTTTACCACCTCGATGCCGCTAACTGCCTCGGTCAGTCCGGCGTTCATCTCGCCAAACTGTTCACGCATCCGGTCGGACACCGGGTTGAGTTTGCGCGAGTAATCCCACAGCGCCACCAGGAAGCCCGCTGTGAAGAGCAGCGGCGCGAGCAAGAGCTGTGGCGAGATGAACCCGATGAAGGTGATTGTAATAACCAGGCTTGAGAAGGAGTCAAAGATGGCATCAAAGCCCGGGACCACCATATTGCTCAACTGGCTCATATCGTTGGCGGCTCGTGCCATGATATCCCCGACGCGCTGCCGGTTATGAAAGGTCTGGCTCTTGCCTAGCAGGCTCAAATATAGCTCTGCGCGAGCATCGCGCGCAAAACGCTTGCCCAGCAGCTCGGGAAAGAAGCGCGCGCTCAAATCGGTGCATCCAGCTACCAGCACCACCGCCAGGAGAATGAGCGAAATTTTCAGGAGTTGATCATGGGCCGCTGTACCTGCCAGCACAGCATTAAAGGCCATTCCTGTCAGTACGGGGATGGCCGAGAACAAGATATTTACCAGAATCGCAGCCAGCATGAAACTGATAGCAAGATGTTTATACCGCAGTAAGTGAGAGATGATCCAGCGCACGGGGCTGGATTGATTGTAGTAATACTCGTCTGCAACAGTGAATTCTCGCTTGATCAAGAGAACCTCCAGCGGGTGCCAAAGACAAACAAAACCCGTTGTTAACGGGTGACATTATCATAACATACTATTCTTGACGTCTTGTGTCAGTATTCTAACCTTTAGCAAGGTTCAATTCATGTTTCAGTGTATAATAAACTTTTTCTATTTTCGTTCATTTGTTCTTAGTTTGTCAAGATGGAAGATGGGCCACCTTACGCCTACCTGAAGGATAAGGGGACGGGGCAGCCCTCATTCTCAAAGAAAGTGGGTACCCGAAGGTACCCATACATTACTGGAACGTCTCCATATCGCTTTATTACTCGTCCTACGACACAGCAGGCTCGCTGTTCCGTTCAAGCTGCTTCAGCCACATACCTGCCTTCACCAGAAGTATACCAAAGCTCGCAACCACATGCTGCCCTGTTCGCTGCCGGGGAAGACCGGCCAGCATACGACTTCGTTCCACCTCGCGCCGGAGCTCCTCGTGACGCGCTGCAACCAACTTCTCGTAGAGGTACATGTTAGGATCCATCAGCTTTCTCCTATCTCGTACTAGTTCATCTCGTCATCTATACAAAGTATAACATGATAAGAGGTTATAACCTGTCCTGATTTGGTCCCAATTTTTCTCTCTCTCACAAATCCTTACATCGTTTCTTCCAGCCGTTTGACGAAGCGGACCGTCGCACCCTGGCGTTGAAAGCCGAGCTTCTCATTCAGTGCTAGCATTGCGGTGTTTATCGAGTCGTTGACAGTCCACAGCTCGCGATTGCCATGCGCCTGCGCGTAGCGAATATCACACAGTTTCAGTACCGTTGCTACGCCCTTGCCCCGGTACGCGGGCAGCACGCCTGTCATCTCTATATCAAAGTAATTGCCTGTCTGCGTCAGATTGGAATACCCAACGAACTCATCTCCATGCACGGCAATGAAGCACGCCTCGGGAATGAATTTCGCTGCCAGCACTTCCTCCTTTTCGAACTGCTCGAGCGACCTGTCCGTGATGGTTTCACCGAACGGTACGTCCCGCCAGAGCGTCCTGTCGAGTTTATAGAGCTTCGCGAGCCGGTCGTGTTCGAGTTCGAGTTCCGCGTAGGTTGTTATCTTCAGATCAGAAGCTCGAACCTGCTCTTCAAGCTCCGCGTACGGCGTGAAATCGAAGTGAGAGACATCCAGGCGATAATCGAGGCGCCGCCACGCCTCGACAAAACCCCGCTCTGTGACGAAGCGAACGGCACGCGGATGTGCTGCCCAGACCTCCGTGTACAGTTCACATGGGGCGAAAGGTCCGAGGTGATACAGGAGTTCCTGGTAGAGGCGCGCACCCACGCCCCGACCTTGCATATCGGGGTGAACCCGCATATTTATTTTGAATTTACCCTCGCGATGGGCCAGGAAATCGTGCCCAACGCTCGCCATACCAATGATTCGCTTTTCACCGGAGGATGTCTCCTCGGCAACAAAGACCGTCCAGTGGAACTTCGGGTCTCGCATGGCATCACTATGCGCGAGATCTTGGACAGTGGTCGGCCATTCCGGGTTCTCGGCGGTCAGCACCCTGGCGATAGCGGGATAGTCCTGGGGTACGCTGGCGTGACGAATTACGAAATGCAGCAGTGGACGCTATCCTCCGGCAAAATAGCGCCACACCTGGGACATTGCATAATGATGGCTCCTTCCCAGCAGAAGCACAACAACGCCTGCTCTGCCAATAAAAATACTAGTCTGCTCATTTTTGTGCCGTCAGTATAGCATAGGTTAAAACGTTCGACTATATTTTACCTGTGAGCAGCTGCAGGTTCCCTGGGGGATTCCTCTACAGGAGCGGGACTGGGCGGCCATACCTGCTCGCCATGGTCTCGTTTCCGTTCAAGTCGCTGGCGCAGCCTCTCGCCAAACGCCATCCCCGGCTTCTCGATCAGAAGGTAGGAGAGTGCTGAGAAAGGAACGATGACCAGGAACGCCCACAGCCAGTACAGGCTAAAAGCCACGGCTGGGTTCCACCCTTGCAGGTGATTCGCAATGTTGTACCTGAAAAAGAGCAGCAGGGGCAGGTGCCACATATACAGGCTGAAAGAAATCAGGCCTATCCAGCGCAGTGGCCGCCACTCGAAGGGACGTTTCAAAGTAGCAGAGTCTCCAAAAAGGAGCGCAAAAATGCAGAGCCCGAATCCGAGCGAAAAGCCGAGTTCGCTCAGCCAGTAGTAGGAAGACATAAGTGGCTGTAAAAACGGCCACCAGGGATGCTTGATGTTGAAACGCCACATGGCCATGAAAACCAGCAGCAGTATGCCTGCTGCCCACAGCCACGGACTGAGACGCAGCGTGTGCCTTTTAAAGGCGCTCTCTACAGGTGCTTGCTGTAAGTAGATAAACAGTAGACTGATCAACATGCCAATGGCAAAATCTTCCAGAAATTTCCCATACATGCCGTGAACAAAGAACAAAATTCCGTCCATTACGGGGCGAGGAACCAGGAACGTCTCCGCTGGATGCGTTAAAAAATAGTTTCGCCAGATGCGTGTGAATAGTCCCCAGGCAATCACTCCTAAGAGGCAACATACAACCGACCATAAACGCCGCTTAGTCGAGCCATGCATAGAGACTCGCCGGACTAGAAAAATCATACCCAGAGCAATCAGCGGCAGCAACATATAAAATTGCCACTCAACGCCCAGCGTCCAGAATGGACCATTGATCTTCTGGTATGTCGAAGCTCCCGATTCCATGAAAAAAGCCAGAAACAGCCCTAAATCTGCCCAGTGGGCCGGCTGCAGGTATTCTGTGTGAGAAAGAAAGACAAGCAAGAACAGGCACAGGTAATAGGCCGGAATGATACGGAATGCCCGGCGCAAGTAGAAAGACCGGGCCGAAGGCCAGTTTGCCTTTACGGATAGGAGCGCTTTCGCATAGGGCATGAACAACAGGAAGCCTGATAGGACAAAGAAAAGGGTGACGCCCATTGCTCCGGCATATACGATCGAACCGAAAAGAGGATATGACGGGGAAAACGGGCCCCACAGGTGTGTGTCGGCCCCTATTAGGCTGATGTGATACGACATAACGATTAGGCAGGCGATGGCACGCACGCCATCGAGCACGGCTATGTTATTTTTCTGCTGTATGTTTTCAGATCGATCGCCCGGCCTCGGGCGTACCGGTATTAGTGCACCATGAATTCTGTAGTAAAGCCGTTGTATCTCCTGTAACAAAACGTGCAAAACGATGCTATACTCCATCTAGCTCCATACATTGACGGAGGAATGCTACTCTTTCCACAAGAAGAGCCGGGTGCCCGCATGGGGCGCGGTCTGGGGGACTGTGTGGTCCCTACACTTCATATAATCATCGGCAATCTATTGCTAGCGTACAAGGGTGTAACGAAAAACAAAGGTGAAAAGTTTAGGTTGAGGTTGAAGAGTGCGGCTTTGATCATGACCCCATGACCGCACTTATCCCTGTGAAAGTACCCACGAAAATATAGCTGCCCGCAAGGGCCGGGGTAGCGAAACGCGATGCCTGCCCTACCGGCGTCCTGGCAATCACAGCGCCCGTGTCCATGTTGAAGGCATAGAGTATGCCATCATGGAAGTCGAGGTTGTAGACCGTGTGGCCGCCAACAACTGGTGAGCCAGCCACCAGGTGAGGCGCTTTCCAGCCAGGCTTCAAGCGGATTCCCGGGCCTACCTGTGCCTGCATCATACCATTGCTACAGGGAATGAAGATAATCGAGCCCACCGCTGCCGCTCCGCCATAGGCGTGACAAATAGTCATTACCAGGGCCTGGCCACCTATGCCGCCCAAATCGTCTGCTTTGAGCAAATAGCCCTTGCCAGATTTGCCATCGGCGAAGACCAACCCGCCCGGCAGCAGCAGCGGACCCATTGAGCCCAGGTCGGCATCCACGGCATTCTCCCGCTGCCATCCCGTGGGAGCGAAGCCGTCCTCCAGCTGCAGCTTGGGCGACAACCGCAATATCGAGTCGCTGTGATCCCAACTGCCCTGGGTAGCTGCACCATTGCCTACTGCAACATAGATATTGCCTTTAGCGTCCACGGCCGGCCCGGCAGGCGCCCAGATGCCGCCCTGGCGCGTCGTCGGAACCTGGAAGACGCGCATCGCTCCTTGGCCGTCGGTGCGCAGACCGACGACCCAGCCGTGGTAGTTGCCACAGTCGCCCGCCAGGCCGCCATAAGTAATGTAGACTATACCCTGCGACAGTAGCAGCGCGGAACGCTGCTGCTGTGGTCGTGGCTCCATCCCCGGCGCGTCGGCCGAACGGCGTACCTTTACCTGTCCCGTGTTGACATCGACACCCACCAGGATGTGCGCGGGTCCGCTCACCTCGGCCGCGGCAAAGACCAGGCCGGTCGCCGGATCGTAGACAGGTGTGCCGGTGATGCCAAGTGGATCGATGTCGCCGCAGGGCAGCGTTGACCGTGGGACGGGAGTGCCAACATGGGTGTGCCACTGTGTCTGTCCCGTGTGCATGTCCAGGGAGTAGAGCGAGTCTCCTTCAGTAACGACGATCACGTGCCCGCCAACAACCAGGGGCGAGGCGTACACGGCTCCATCCAGTTGCACTTTCCAGGTGCGCGTAAGCTTATGGGGATCAGGCATGTTTGCCACATAGCCTGTGCGCATGTTGTTGCCGTGGTAGGTGGTCCAGTCCGCGTCAGGCAGAGTAGCAGGTGTAGTAGGTGTAAGTGGTGTAGTGGCTATGGGTGTCGCAGGCTTTGATTCTGTAGAGGTACCAGGCGAGACACTGCTGCATCCAACAATGACCAGCATACAAATAGCGACTAGCATAGAGGACCGTGTGTGCGCGGCCAATATGCGCTTGCCCCTGCTCCACTGGGGGTAGATTAAAGAAGGTTGCATCCTTTTATACTCGAACTTATTATGCCTTGCATCGATCAATACAGACCTTACACAGTTTAGCAAATTGCTGTGCTCGTTACCTGTGTATAGCAGGAAAGTACCAGGAGAGCTCCCCTTCAATTCCGCATTGACAGGTAGAACATCAGTTCGGTATACTACATATATGTTAGTGCAAACGCTTCCTGACACCATAACAAAGCTGACCCAGGTGAGCGATGCTACGGCCTACGAGCCAGCAGGTGACCAGCCGCAGAACGAGCGGCGGCGTGCTCCCTATCAATCGCACAGTCTTGCCGAGTGCATCACGAATGTATCGACACCAAAGGGGCAGTTGCCAATACTAAAGACCATGCTGACCACTGCCTGCGAGCGTAATTGCTACTACTGCCCCTTTCGCGCGGGGCGCAGCATGACGAAGCGTATCACCTTCGGCCCGGATGAACTGGCGCGGGGCTTTAATACGCTCGAGTCAACAGGCCAGGCGCAGGGACTGTTTTTATCTTCAGGCATCATCCGGGGCAGCGTCACCACCCAGGATAAAATCATTGATACCGTAGAGATCATTCGCAATCGCTACAGCTACCGGGGTTACGTCCACCTAAGGATTGCGACACAATAAGCGCCTCCATGATGGAGGGTGGAGCTAAATCCAACGTAAAACGGTGTTTGCTTCCTGCCGGATATATTGTTCCTGTAATACCAAGAATAACGACCGCTCTTCTTTTCTCGGCATAGGTGGGAACATAATCGGGGTCGTCAATAAATGGTCTGACTTTGTCACACCATACCAGAAACTCATCAATAGCTTTGGTAATTTTACACTGTTTCTCCTCCTCGTTTTCAATATCAACAAGCAGCCTTTCAAGATCGCGCTTCTGCTTTTGATGGGTTGCAATCCTTCCTTTAATGTTTTCGATTTCATCTTTGTCGTTTGCATCCTCTGCCAAAGACAGAAGATTATTAATTTTCTTTTTTACCTCCTCCAGTGATCTCTTAATGGTCCGGCTATCATCGTCCTGCTTACGCTCTGCCATAATCTCGTTAATGCGGGCAAGGACAAGCTGGGGAGTTCTAATATGCTCAACTGCCATCATCCAGGCTTCTTCATCAACGCTGTCAATACGAAGGCTCACATTGCAACGCTTTCCGTTTTTACCGATATCACAACACTCATAGGCATGTACGTGATATCCATGAGGCGCGGCATGGTGCAGAATACAATTTCCATGGCATAAAGCGCATTTGGCGAGCCCATATTTCAAAAGTCCGGTTTCCGGCCATTTGCTGTTTCTCGTGGATTCCTGCTTATTCTGCGCAAACTGTTTCTGGACACGCTCAAACTGCTCAACCGAGACAATAGCAGGTATGGTTCCGTCGGGCAAAGGAATGTGGTCTGCTTCGTCACGAAGAACCATACCTTTTTTCCCTTCAACTTTCTGCCAGCGAAATGCTACCGCTTTTCCGGTGTAGTTGGGATTGCTTGCAATCTGATGAATGGTTTGCCTCTGCCACACAGGTTTTCCCCTCCTGGTTGGGATACCCTTATCTAATAGATAGTTTCTGACGCGCCGGAGTGACCATCCTTCGTCAAGCCTGTCGAAAATGAATACAACTACTTTGTACTCGCTCCACTCAACGCCGTCAGGATCAACGTAGAATATGACGTCATTGATGGCATACGCGGATCTTGTTTCATCAGCCCATTTGTAACCGTATCCCGCATGACCCATACCGAGCAATCGTTTGCTCAGTCTTGCTCTGTCCCGTTTTCCTCTGGCAGTTCTCTGTGCTATCTTGGCTGCTTCAATCTCGCTCTGGAAGGCAAAGGCGGCTCTCATAAAATTCCCGATGGGCGTTTCATCAAACTGCTCCGTACAGGAAATCACTTGTACGCCATATTCCTTAAACATCTCAATGAGTACTGCTTGCTCTACCTGTTTTCTGGCAAGCCTTCCATACTCATTAACCAGAAGGACATGAAAAACTCCGCGTTTTGCAGCATCTAATGCTTCCAGAACTTTCGGGCGCTGGCGGTAAGACAACTTGGTTGAACTTAATGCTTCTGTGTAAATGAGGTCTTCTGACAACTCCCAGCCATTTTTCGCGCAGAAATCCCGGATGGCTTGTTTCTGGCTATCCATTGTGGCAGAAAATTCAAGGGACTGGTCTGACTCGCGAACATACGCTGCGTAAATGATGTGCTTCCGCATTGGATAAATCTCCTCACATGCGGCATACATAGAGGTATCTGGCAAAGTGCTAACTCACTTTCCTTACTTTGTCGTGAGTTAGACAAGGGGGTACTGGTTAGCCTATATTGTGGTATAATATGGCTAATCGTACTGCATGCTAACTCATGACAGACGGGAGGGTGATGTTGTCTGCTCGTAACAGCAACACACCCGCTTTTCCTTTTTTCTACCCCTAAGTATACCCCATCTTTAAGCATTTTTTCTAGTGTTCTACTGCTAAATCCTACAATTGATCCTACAATTTCTCTTGCTTGTTTCTGGGATTGTAAACGCGCTACGACTGCCTTCGTCGATTTTGTGTGGTTCTCGACGAGGTGTTAGAAATTGTTGTTTCCAATCTCGCCGCAGCTAAGTGATTTGATACTGAGCTTTGTTCCTTAATCTTCAACATCCTTGCTCTGATACCGCGTCTTTCTGTATCCCTAATGGGTATATGCAATTTGACAACCGGGTAATATCAGATCAATCCATATACAATACAACAATGGTGATGCGTCTTGAGTCTTCTGGGAGCGTCTGGTTCCCTCCTTTCGTTGTTATCTGTACTCTCCGTATTCCTGGCACTGACAACAGGTTGTAGATCGCGGTTGTTTTCGGCTTCCCTGCGATCAGGTGTAGAAAATGTTGCTGTGTGCTTAAAGTGATCTGATATGCCCAGATTCCAGAGATTTGAACAACCAAACGTACTAAGCCCTGGTGGGCGTTGAAGACCGTTGCATGGATAACGTTGACCTGGATAGCTCCAATGAGGCTGTAGTTTGCTCCAAGCGTTGTTGTTACTTGCATTGTTATCAACTGCGCAGCATTTTGTTGGAGAGCTTGAGCAGCAAAAGTGATGCCGGAGCAAGTTTCAGAAACTGTCACGCTGACCTGTTTCGCCTCGTCTCCTGAGCGATGGTCACTTGAAGCGCTTGGAGTGCAAAGTAAGGCCATTAATGCTTCACCTGAGTGAAGTTGCGCGAGAAGCGCTGCGTGTTCGATTTGGGAAAGTATCGCTTTTAGCGGTAACTCAGCGTTTTGAATATTTTCCCTGGTAACTACGGTATAATTCCTGGCTGCAGCTCCATGAATAAACGGTTGTGTATTCTTGGCAAGTACTGAGGTTGCACAACAGGCGGTGTTAATGTCGTATGCTGGTATGTTTCCTTGTGAGCCTGCAAGGACTGCGTGTGCTGATACTGTGACTTGTCCATATGTCGGGGGGTTTCCAGCTGGTATAACAGCTGCTTGGTCGGTGATTACTGCTACTCTGTCACGTCCGGTGAGGATTGTTCCGGCTGCGATGGTCTGCATGGAAAACGAGCCATTATACAATGTGACGGTACCAACTGCTCTGGTCGCGTCCTGGCGTCTTTTTCCTGTAGCTGAAACGCTGGTGCTTTGCGAGAGTGTAAGTAGCGCTAACGATCTGCCTCGTACCTGGATCGCGGTTATGGCTGATAGACTTTGTTCGACAGGAACAAGCGTTACTATTGCCGATGGACTAAAGAGTGGCAGAAGAAGAGAGACACCAAGGAAAGAAAGACAGAGCAAGATGGTCAAGGGAATAAGTAACCAGTATGGCTTCTGCTTTGGAGGTGTAAGATCTGCTAGTGGCTCAATTTCGACAACCTCCCCCTCGATCACATCCGGTTCTGTAGGAACAAGCGCAGTTACTTCCTGCTTCTGTATTTCTGGCTGCGCTGGCTCTTGGGTGTCTTGCTGTGGCTCGTTCTCCGTCAATTCCTTTTCCTCAAGCGTTCCTGTGTTTCGCATCCAAGACTCTCTTTCTGACAGTGAGAAGCGGTAGCAATACCGCTCCTCCTGGGTGGCTATAGCTTGGGAACAAAGGTTGTTCCGTTGTTGAACCATATCCACTGTGTACTATTGAATGTGACAACCATATCTGGCTTGCCATCGCCGTTCATATCAGCGAAAGACACCGTGACCGGCACTAAATCACTTCCCTGCATCGCAAGCCGGGCAATCAGGTACAGATGCCTGATCTTATTGTGCGTACTGGTATTCGTATAGCCTGTGATACACACCCTGGCGGTTGAGCAGCTCCTCGTGAGAGCCTTCCTCCACGATGCGCCCCTTGTGCAGCACGATGATGCGATCGACATTGCGGATTCGACATTGCGGATTGTCGAGAGCCGATGGGCGATGATGATGGAGGTGCGATTCGTCATCAGCTTGTTCAAAGCATCTTGAATCAGCACCTCCGTCTCGGTATCCACGCTGGAAGTAGCTTCATCCAGGATCAATAGAATCTCCGGGTTGAAGGCGATAGCCCTGGCAAATGCCAGTAACTGTTTCTGTCCCACGGAAAGACCCGCCCCGCGTTCGCGCACCTCTTCAGCGTAACCATGTGGCAGCTGCTCGATGAAGTGGGCTGCATTGACGTATTCCGCCGCCTCGTGCATGCGCTCATCGCTGATATCCTCGTCATGCAAGCGAATATTGCTGGCTACCGTGCCGGAAAAGATGAATGGGTCCTGTAACACGGTTCCGACGTGCCGGCGCAGTTCTTTCTGGCACACCTCTCGTATGTCGATGCCATCGATGAGAATGGCTCCCTTTTGCACATCGTAGAAGCGCGAGATCAGGCTGATGATCGAGGTCTTGCCTGCCCCTGTTGCCCCCACCAGCGCCACTCGCTCACCAGGCCGGATCTTCAGAGAGATGCCCTTGAGCACCCACTCGCCCGGGTTATAGGCGAACCACACGTCGCGGAACTCAATTTCGCCCTTCACCTCGTCGAATTTCCTGGGCTCCGGCGCATCTTGTATCATGATTGGCTCGTCGATGACCTTGAAGATGCGTTCAGAACTGGCCATCGCCGATTGCAGGATATTGTACTTCTCGGCCAGGTCGCGGATTGGCAGGAAGAAGCGATCGACGTATTGCAGGTACGCCACCAGCGCTCCTAGCGAAAGCGCGCCGATGAGTACTCGCCCGCCGCCGTACCAGATGATCAATGCCACCGCCAGCGCGCTGAAGAAGCTGGTGATGGAGCCGAACAGGATGAAGTACAGGATCGAACGGATCGTCTCTTTCAGGTAATCACGATTCAACTCGTCGAAGCGCTCATAGTTGCGCCGTTCCCGGTTGAACAACTGCACAATAGACAT
>WNFM01169024.1_pt1 | contig 15342 bp, 15 predicted proteins | sample 5400271 | NCBI WGS metagenome assembly WNFM01 (sample SAMN13153352, study PRJNA577476) | soil metagenome | isolation source: 60 cm saprolite on Douglas fir-dominated hillslope | place: USA:California | collected 2013-09-17
CGATCGAGTGCCGGAGTGCAGATCGCGAAACGCGCGCGCTGCTCGCAGCAATCGACGATCCGGCCACGCGCGCAGGCATCGGCGTCGAGCGCGCGCTGCTCGCGGAACGCGGCGGCGGCTGCCACCAGCGCTTCGGCGCGACGCAGGTGCAGGTCGACGGGCTGGGCCCGCTGCTCTATCTGCGCGAGGCCGGCGAACAGGGCCCAATGACGTCTGAAATACGCTGGTCGGCGCCCGCCGGCCCGCGCACGCCCGTCTGTCCCTGGGATGGGAGCCTCCAGCCGGTGCCAGCGCTGGAGCCGGTCCCCGGGATCGCGGCCGAGGCGGCGCGGCGACTTGCCGCGGTGAGAGCCGCATTCATTGCCCACCGCCGTGCGCTGCCCGAGCTGCCGGCCGCCGCTGTCAATCGCTGTCCGCATCTTTGGGTGTCCGGGACCGAAAGCTGGTTTGCGCTGGCTGCGCGTGGCGTGTGGGTGGAAGGCTGCGCCGAGAGCCTGGGCTTCGGGGCGCTGCGTGCGACGCTGGCCTCCCCGCTCCTGGCGCTGCCACCCCTGCGCGAGTGGCTTGCGCTTACGAACCAGGAAGCCGCCGCCGGCTGGGCGCAAGTGCCGGTGCTGGCAACCTACCGGCATGTCGGCGAGAGTGGTGGGGCGGGTGCACCAAGCCCGGCGGGTCCCCCTCCGGAAGCGATGCAACTGTGGTGGCACAGCGGCGTACAGTTCGAACGCTGGGGTGCGCAGGCGCAGGGCAGCTGTCAGCATGCCTGCGGGCCCGGCAAGACCGCCGAAGCGCTGTGCCGCCGGGGCGTGCAGGATCTGACGGTCTTTCCCTCGGTGCAGCATTGGCGGGAGTGGTTGCGCACATGATCGTGAAGGCGGGACAGGGGAGCCTGAGTGTGATGCCCGCTCGGCGCACGCGCCTGATCGCCGTGCTGGCCGCGGTCTGGATTGCCCTGGTGCTCAGCCTCGGCGCCTGGTGGGTCACGCTGGTGATACGCCAGGCGCGGCAGATCGGCGAGTTGCAGTCCCTCGCCGGCAGTGCCGATAGCGCGGTGGCGGCGCAATGGGCCAGCACCCGGCGCATGGTGGTTGGTGAGTCCAGTGTGTTCCTGCTGCTGCTGCTGGCGGTGACCGCGCTGCTCGGCTGGCTGTATTGGCGCGCGCCGCATTCACCCACGAACTGCGCACCCCGCTTACGAGCATCCGCCTGCAGGCAGAGGCGATCGCCGAGGGCGATCAGCGCGCCGAACTGGCGCGCCGCCTGCTCGAGGATTCGCACCGCCTGGAATCGCAGATCGACAAGACCCTCGAACTCGCGCGCATCGAGGGCGGCGGGCCGCTGGCCGAGCAGTCCGTGCCGCTGCGCGGCTGGCTCGATCGTTCCCTGTCCAGCATCACGGGCGCGCACGGCGAGCGTGTGGAGCTGCGCATGCACCTCGACGATTCGCTCCCGCCGATCCTGGCTGACGCCGCCGCGGTGCAGATGATTCTGCGTAACCTGCTCGAGAATTCAGTGCGCCACGCGCGTCTCGAGCGCGTGCAGGTGCGCCTGACGGCACGCGCCCTCGACGGGAAGGTGATGCTCGAATATCACGACAATGGCGCCGGCACGGGCGTGCAGGGGCGCGAGCTCGGGCGTCTGTTCGGCCGCGGCGCCGCTTCCGGCGGCAGCGGAGTGGGCCTGTACCTGGTGCGGACCCTGATGCAGCGCATGGGCGGGCGTGCCGATTTCTACAGTGCACCCGGCGAAGGGTTTCGTGCCGAGCTGTGCTTCGTGGCCAGCACCGAGGAGCCGGCTTCGTGACCAGTGGCGCGCATCTGCTGGTGGTCGAAGACGAACGCAATGTCGGGGAGACGCTCGCCGAGCGGTTGCAGGCGGCCGGCTACCGCGTGACGCTCGCCCCGAGCGCTGCGCGCGCGCGCCAGGCCTGGCGGGCCCAGGCCCCGCAGCTCACGCTGCTCGATGTCGGGCTTCCCGACGGCAATGGCTTCGATCTGGCGGGCGAGTTGCGCGCCGCCGTGCCGCAATCCGCGATCATTTTCCTCACCGCCCACGGCAATCCGGAAGAGCGCGTGCACGGCCTGGAGCTCGGCGCCGACGACTACCTGACCAAGCCGTTTCATTTTCGCGAGCTGCTGCTGCGCATCCAGAACTGCCTGAAGCGCGCCCAGGACCTGGCCGACCTCCCGGGCGAGATGCGCGGCGTGGTGCGCATCGGCCGCGCGCGGGTGGATTTCGAGCGCTTCAGCGCCGAAGTGGACGGCGTCGCGCATGCGCTGACGCACAAGGAGTGCGCCGTATTGCGGCTCCTGGCGAGCCGTGTCGGCAAGGCGGTCAGCCGCGATGAAATCCTCGATCGTGCCTGGTCCGCGGATGAGTTCCCCACTTCGCGCACCGTCGATAATTTCATCGTGCGGCTGCGCAAGCTCGTTGAGCCGGACGCGAACGAGCCGCGCCTCATTCGCAGCATCCGCGGCGTGGGCTACCTGCTCACCGAGGTGCTGCGTGACTGAAACGCTGCTGAGCGCCGCGCTGGCGCGGCGCAACACCCGCCGGCCCCCGGTGTGGTTCATGCGCCAGGCTGGCCGCTATCACCGCCACTACCAGCGACTGCGTGCCCGGCACGAGTTCATCGATCTGTGCAAGCAGCCGGAGCTGGCCGCCCAGGTCACGATGGGCCCGATCGACGACTTCGGCTTCGATGCCGCCATCCTGTTCTCGGACCTGCTGTTTCCGCTCGAGGCGATGGGCTTCGGCCTGCGCTACGAGCCCGGGCCGAAGCTCGGCTGGTATCTGCGCAGCGCCGCCCAGCTGCCGCGCCTGCGCGGTGGACGCGAGGCGGCCGCCGACATGGAATTTCAGGCGGAGGCGATCCGCCTGCTGCGCGGATGCCTCGGGAGCGAGCGCGCCCTGATCGGATTCGTCGGCGGCCCGTTTACGCTCTACGCCTACGCCGTCGCCGGGGCGCACGAGGGCTTCACGCGCCAGAGCCTCCCCGGGCTGGAGGACGGCCTTTACACGGGCTTTTGCGAGCGGCTGACCGGTCTGCTCGCGGGCAACATGGTGCTGCAGGCCCAGGCCGGCGCCGACTGCGTCGCCATCTTCGACACCGCGGCCGGCGCGCTCGATGCGGCGCACTTTGCGCGCCACGCCGTCGGTCCGCTGGCCCAGGTCGTGGCGCAGTTTCGCGCCGCCTGCCCGGACACACCGCTGATCTACTATTCACGCGACACCGGGCCCGATCACTGGCGCGCGCTCGAGCCGCTGGACGACCTTGAGCGCGCAGACGCCGCGCTGGTCCTTGCAGGGCAATCTGAATCCGGGTTGGCTGCTGCTGCCGGCCGCCGAGCTCGAGGCGAAAGTCCGGGGCGCATTCACCATGGTCGCTGCGCTTCCGGCGGCGGCGCGCGCGGGCTGGGTGTGCGGCCTGGGGCACGGGGTCCTGCAGCAGACGCCCGAGGAAAATATCCGGCTGGTGCTCAAGATCGAGCGGGAAATGTTCGCATGAACACCGAACAGCTGCGCGCGCGGCTCGCCAAGTACGACGTGCCAGGCCCGCGCTACACGAGCTATCCGACGGTGCCGTACTGGGAGGACACGCCCAGCGAGGCACAGTGGCTCGAGCGCCTGGGTGCCGCACTGGGCGGCGGCCGGCAGGCCGGCCACGGCGCCTCCCTGTACGTCCACGTGCCGTTCTGCCGCGCCCTGTGCACTTTCTGCGGCTGCAATACGCGGGTGACGCGCACTCACGCGATCGTCGGCCCCTACGTACAGGCGGTGCTGGCCGAGTACGCGCTGTATCGCGAACGCCTCAGCGTTCCTCGATGAAGCCGAGCTCTCAGAGCTGATCGGTGGCCTGCTCAAGGCCTCGCGGCTGCGCCCGGACGCGGTGCTGTCCATCGAGGTCGATCCACGGGTCACGGCCCCGGGGCAGCTGACTCTCCTGGCGGCCCACGGTTTTCGCCGCATCAGTCTTGGTGTGCAGGATTTCGATCCGAAAGTGCAGAACATCGTCAATCGCGTGCAGAGCGTCGCGCAGGTGCAGGCGGTCACCGAGCAGGCGCGGGCGGCGGGTTTCAGTAGCGTCAATTTTGATCTCATCTATGGGCTGCCGCTCCAGACGCTGGACAGCATCGAAGGGACGATGGACGCGGTCTGCAGCCTGCGCCCCGATCGCATCGCGCTCTACGGCTACGCGCATGTCCCGTGGATCAAGCCCGGGCAGCGCCGCTTCACGGATTCCGACGTGCCCGAGGGTGCGGCCAAGCGCGTGCTTTATGAACGTGGCCGCGAGCGCCTCGAGCAGGCGGGCTACCACGAAATCGGTCTCGACCATTTTGCGCTGCCGTCCGATAGCCTGTGGCAGGCGGCGCATGCCGGGACCCTGCACCGCAATTTCATGGGTTACACCGACCGCTTTGCCCTGCCCCTGCTGGGCCTGGGCGTCTCGGCAATCGGTGATTCAGGGGATGGCTACGTGCAGAACGAAAAAGATCTGCAGCAGTACCACGAGCGGCTCGCACGCGGCGAGCTGCCGATCCACCGCGGGCACCTGCTCGACGCCGAGGATCTGGTGCTGCGCCGGCACGTGCTCCGCCTGATGACGCGCCTGGAGACCGACTGGAGCGGCGCCGGCCACACCCCGTTTCTCGACGATATCGGGGCGCGACTGGCGGAATTTGCCGCCGACGGGCTCATCGAACTCAGCCCCGAATCGTGCCGGGTCACCGCGGCGGGCCGCGGGTTCCTGCGCAACATCTGCATGGCTTTTGATGCGCGCCTGTCGCGGCGCAGTCCCGAGCGAGTGCTCTTCAGCCGAACGGCTTGACGATCGCCAGGATCACGATCGGCACCACCAGCAGCAGCGCCCCCTCGTTGAACCAGCGCAGCGCGTGACCGCTGGGCACCGGGGCGTTCGCGCGCAGTCGCTGCACCAGCACACGGCAGGCCAGGTGGTAACCGATCAGGCCCAGCACGAACAGCAGTTTCCAGCGCAACCACAGGCCCGAGTAGGCGTAGGCCTGCCACAGCCACACTCCCAGCCCCAGCGCGAACAGTGCCATCAGCGTCATGAAGCCGTACAGGCGCCCGGCCATGATGACCAGTCGGCGCACGTCCTCGCCTGCGGCGCGTCCCTCGGCGTAGTGCACGAAGATGCGCGGCAGGTAGAAAATTCCAGCCATCCAGGCCATGACCGCCAGCACGTGGAAACCCTTGATCCAGAGCATAGGCCGCATTATCGCGGCCGGCGGCGCCCGGCGCCACGGGAGCGGCAGGGCGCTGTTAGACTGATGCGCGCATGGAGTCCCAGCCGGCCGTTGAAGCACTACCTGCCAGACCGGCGTGGTGGCTGCGCGTGCTCGGCCGGGTGCCGCTGCCGTTCATGTACGCGCTGGCCGGAATCGTGTCCGCTACCGCGTCCGCGTGGTGCGCGACAACCTGCGCGGTGCCCTGCCCGAGCTGGCGGAGAGCGCGCGGCGGCAGATCCTGCGCCGCCACTATTGCGCGCTTGCCGAGGTGCTGTTCGAACTGCCGCGTCTGGCGGTGATGCCGGCGGCGGAAGTGCGCGCGCGCGTGCTCATCCCCGACATGCCCGCGGTGCACGCCGAGCTGGCGCGCGGACGGCCGGTACTGGTGGTCACGGGGCATCAATGCAACTGGGAGTGGCTCCTGCAGGCCCTCGCGCTCGACCTGGGGGTGCCGTTCCTCGCGGCTTACAAGCCGCCGCACAGCGCCGGTGCTGACCGCCTGATGCAGGCCCTGCGCGGCCGTTTCGGCGTCCGCATGGTGCCCGGCAAGCGCCTGGTGCGCGAAGTGATGCGTCGTCGTGGCCAGCCGCACACGATCGGCATGGTTGCGGATCAGGCGCCCACCAGCAGCGCCGGGCGGGTCTGGCTGAAGTTCCTCGGCCGCGATACGGCGTTTTTTCCGGGCCCGGCGGAGGTGGCGCGGCTGGGCGCCTACAGCGCCTATTTCCTGGCGCTGCGGCGAGTGCGACGCGGTTACTACGAGGTGCGCTTCGAGCCGTTGGCGGCGGCGGGGGAGAACCTCGAGGTGCCGACCTTCACGGCGCGCTATGCCGCCCGCCTGGAGGCGCTGATCCGGGCGCATCCGGCCGACTGGGCCTGGACGCACCGGCGCTGGAAACTGCAGTCGCCCGCGGCCGAAGCCGCTCCTAGAGTCTGACCACGGCAGTTCCGAGCCCGGCAAAAAAGACGCTGACGGACTGCTCAGCCTGCACGTAGCGCACGCCGGCGCAGCTTCCCGTGGTCACGAGTTCACCGGCGCGCAGCCGCTGCCCGTGCTCCAGAAGGTGATTGGCAAGCCAGATGACCGGCAGCAGCGGGTCACCCAGCGGATGGCCACCGCGCCCCTGGAACACCGGCTTGTCGTCCACCCTGATCTCGAAGGGCAGGTCGGACAATGCCAGCGCACGCCAGGCGGTGAGCGAAGGCCCGACGATCAGCAGTTCGTTCATGAAACTGTCGGCGATGCGCTCGAGCTGCGTCACGGCCTCGGAATTGGCGAAACGGCTCACCATGACTTCGATGACCGCATGCGCGCTGACGAGGGCCGCGCTGACCGCCTCGCGCTCGTAGCGCGCGCCACCCGGGAGGGGCGGGAGATCCTCGCCCAGACGGAACGCAATCTCGGGCTCGATGCCGAAACGCGTGTTATTGCGCGTCGGCAGGCGACTGGGCAGCAGGAAGGCCGGCGCGTCCAGCACCGAGCTGGCGGCGAGCGGCGCGCACAGGCCCGTGGTGGCATCGAACAGCGTGGATTTCCAGCCGGCGATGCTGGTGCCGAGTTCGCGCAGCACTTCGTGCTGAATGGCGTAGGCGTCCGCCAGCGTTCGCGGCGCCAGCGCCGGCGGAAACGCGGTGAGCCGCGGCGTGGCGCCGCGCCGCACGGCCACCAGCAACTGGGCGGCGGCGGCGATGGGGGCTGGAGCTGCGGCGATCATTGGGTTGAATCGCGTGCCGACAGGCGCGCCTCGAGGAAATGCGCCAGCTCGGCCACGCTCGGGTGATCAAAGAGATCGCTGAGCTCGAGCAGCCCGGGCCAGCGCTGTTCGATGCGCTCATGGATGCCCATCAGCTTGAGTGAGCTCACGCCAATGTCGAACAGGCTGTCATGTGGACCGAATCGCCGGCCCTCGAGCGCGCTGTCACAGATCTGCTGCAGCTGCGCCTCGATCGCGCTGCCGCCATCGAGGCGCACGCCCTGCTGGCCGGCCAAGGCGCGCAGCGAGGCGAGATCTGCATCATTGAGTCCGCCCAGATACTCCTCCTCGAGCAGGTGGCGCTGCACCTTGCCGCTGGTGGTCTTCGGAATGCGGCGCACCGGCACCACGGCAGCGACCTCGAGCCCGGCGTGCACCGCAATGCGGCGCGCCACCTGCTGCGCAATCGGCAGGAAATCCGCCAGATCGCCACGGTGCAGAACGAAGATCACGAGCTCATCGGTGTCGGCGCCCGCCGCGCGCACGCCACTGACCACCACCTTGCCCAGCTCTATGCCTGGCAGGTCGAGGGTGAGCGCCTCCAGGTCATGCGGATAGTAGTTCTGGCCATTGACGAACACGATCTCCTTGTGGCGGCCCGTGATGTACAGCTCGCCCGCGTGTATCGCGCCCAGATCGCCCGTGCGCAGCCAGCCGTCGGCGCTGTGCATCGCCGCGTTCACCTCGGGCGCATCCAGGTAACCGGCCGTGACGTTGGCGCCGCGGATCTGGATATGGCCCACGTGTTCGTCAGCCAGCGGCCGATCATCGTCGGCTGCGATGCGCAGCTCGCACTCGGGCACGGCGCCGCCCACGGCGACCAGGGACAGGGCGTTACGCTCGCCGGCCGGCAAGATGACCACGCGCTGCCCGCTGCCGAGCTGATGACGATCGAAGTGAGTCGCGTGATAGGGCTGGCCAATGGGCGGAAAGCTGACCGCGACGCTCGCTTCCGCCAGGCCGTACACCGGAAACATGGCGTTGCGGGCGAGGCGTGCTGAGGCCATTCGATCCATGAATTCATCGCACAGCGACAGGCTGATCGGTTCGGCCCCGTTGAAGATCAGGCGCACCGCGCTGAGATCCAGATCGCTCACCGGCCGATCGCCCAGCACCTTGAGGTAATGGCGGTAGCCGAAGTTGGGCGAGCACAGGAGCGTCGCACCGATGCGCGCGGCCAGCTGCAGCCACAGCACGGGGCGGCGCACGAACAGCTCGGTGGCCATCTGGTGCACCGTGGCGCGATTGGCGATCTGGTAGATGTGAAAGCCGATCAGGCCCATGTCGTGCGTGAGCGGCATCCACGACAGAGCGACATCCTGATCGTTGAAGCCGGCCCCGGCCGTGGAACCGCGCAGGTTGGCGAGAAGGTTGGCGTGGGTGAGCACCACGCCCTTGGGGCTGCTGGTCGAACCGGAGGAGTATTGAATGAAGGCCACGTCGTCCGTCCGGACTGCGTGGGTACGACCGGCACGCCCGATGTCCACCAGATCATCCGTGACGAAGGCCCGCCGCTCGAGCCGCGCATACGCCGCCTGCAACTGCTGCTGCTCAGCGAAATGGCGCAGCCGCTCGCGGAGGCGATTGTCCGTGTACAGGAAGGGATCGCCGAGCTGGCCGGCGATACGCAGCAGCTTGTGGCGATGCTCGTCGCTGATGCCGGGGGCCACCGGCACCGGCACGATCCCGCCGAGGATTGCCGCCCAGAATGCGTCGATGAACGCTTCGTTGTTCGTGAGGAACAGCAGCAGCCGATCGCCTGGACGGGCGCCCAGGCGCTGCAGATGATGGAGAATGCCGAGCGCACGCTCGTAGAGTTCGCCAAAACTGACGCTGCGCTGTTCCTGCTCGCCATCGTGATAGGTGATCGTGCGGCGGGCATGGCGGTGGGTCTGCAGCAGCTCGCTCAACGAATTGGTATTCATGAGTGATCGGAACGGTTGACGCTGCCGGGCAAACCAAGGATTGTTAGGCGGGTGAACCGTGTCATTCTAGCCTACTCACAGCTGCGCGGGGATTTGCCGGCCGCGCAACGCGAGCGGCTGCGCGCGCAACTGCCGTATGCGCGCCGTCTCCGCATGCCATTTGATGCGGGCCGCCAATCGCAGACTTACCTCGGGCTGGCGCTCGCCTTGAACCATCGGCGTTGCGCTTTGCGCGCACCGGCAAGCCCTACGTGCCGGGCGGTCCGGATTTCAGCATCACGCATGCGGGTGAGTGGGTGCTGTGCGCGCTGGCGGCCGAGGGCGAGGTCGGGATCGATGCGGAGGAATTCGGCGCGGCGTGCCCGAATGCCGCCACGCTCGCGGCCTGGACGGCGAAAGAGGCGACCGTCAAGGCCGCCCGCGCGACGCTGGCGGAACTCGACCAGGTGCAACTGCAGGGGCGCCGCATCGCTTTCCGCGGCCGCAGCTGGTATTGCACCACGCCGCGCCTCGGGTTGCCCCTGACCGTGCGCGTGGTCACGGCGCGGCGTGTCACGCAGTGGCTGTTGCAGGCCCTGCCATCCGAGTCGGCGCTGGCGGCATGAGCCGGCCGCCCGAGCCTGGCGATGGCGGCCTGCGTGGCGGGCTGTATGGGCAGATCGCCATCTCCGGCCAGCGCCTGGGCATCGCCCGCCGCCTAATCTACGGCCTGGCCGCCCCGCTCCTGGCGGGCCTCATGCGCCTGTGGTGGCGCAGTTGCCGTGTCGTCGCGGTCGTCGGCACCGAGCATCTGGACGCCGTGCTCGCGCGCCACCCTTCCTTCCTGCCGGTGTACTGGCACCAGCATCATCTGTTCTGCGGCCAGTACCTGCTGGCGCAGCAGGGCGCGCGCGCGCTGCGCACCGGCTTTCTGATCAGCCCGTCGCGCGACGGCGAACTCGGCGCCGCGATCATGCGCCGGCTCGGCGGGCATGTGATTCGCGGCTCCTCGACCCGCACCGGGGCGCTGGCGATGAAGGAGTATTTCCAGGCGCTGATGCGCGAGCGGGTCTCGCCGGTGCTGAATCCCGACGGGCCTCGCGGTCCGCGCTTCGTGTGCAAGCCGGGAGCCGTGCTGCTGGCCCAGATGTCCGGCCGGGCGTTGCTGCCGCTGGCGTATGCCGCCTCGCGCGCCTGGCTGGTGCACTGGGACAAGTTTGTCCTGCCCTGGCCGTTTGCGCGCGTGGCGATCGCGATCGGGCCGCCCTGCGAGGTGCCGCGCGGGACGGATGCGGCGGGCGTGGAGCGCATCCAGCGCGAGCTGGAGCAGCGCCTGCACGCGACTTTCCGGGCCGCTCGCCAGGCACTGCAGACTAGCTGATACTGGGTTAATGTGTGTAGTGGCACGCACTTAGCTTGCCTTCCTCGGGCAGTATGGGAGAATCCGGCGCTGGTTCAGAGGCTCGCTGATGTCTAAACCGCCCCCAACCCGGACTCCCGAGCACTCGGCCTCCGACGTGCTCGCGCCGCAGTTCTGGACGGGGCGATCCGAACGGCCGGCACCGGGGCTGGACGTGGCCTGCACCAAGATCGCGGTCGACTTCCAGAACCTGCAGCGCACCAACGCCGATGAGTGCATCAAGCAGAGCCTGGCGACGCTTCGCGAGGCCACCTCGGCGGATGGCGCCTTCAGCGCCTTCCTGGGCGCCAGCGGTTCGCACATCGAGTCGGTGATGGTGGCGGGCGGCCAGTTTGCTCAGCTTCATCCCGAGGGCCTGCGCGGCATGACCCTCGAGCGCCTGCCCTACCTGGCGGCGCGCACCGAGCACCTGCGCTTGAGTGAATTTCGCGATACCGCCGCGCCGCGCCGTGACCAGGTGGCGGACGCGAATCTGCTGGCCGAGCTCTCGATCGGCGCGGCACTGCTGGTGGCCTTCCGGATCCGCGGCAAGCCGGCCGGATTCTTGGGGCTCCTGTTCGGATTGCCACGCGCCACCTTCGACGTGAACCTGCAGTTGCTCCTGAAACTGCTGGGCAGCAGCCTGGGCCTGGGACTGGAGCGGGTGCGCCTCCAACGACGGCCTCTGGGACTTCGACGTCGAGGCCCAGGAAACCTATTTTTCCCCGCGCTGGCGCGCGATGCTGGGCTACGACACCGTGGAACTGCATCGCAATTTCGACTGGCGCACGCTGGTGCACGTCGAGGATGCCCAGCGGGTGCAGAACGCGATCCGCGATCACGTCGCGGGCAAGACGCCGATGTTCGAGAGCGTGCATCGCATGCACCACCGCAACGGCGAGTGGCGCTGGGTGCAAAGCCGCGCCAAGGCCACCGTCGACCCGCACGGCCGCCTGCTGCGCCTCGTCGGCGTCGAGCTCGACATCACCGAGCGCCGGCTCTATGAAGAGGCCCTGTTCCGCGAGAAGGAAAGTGCGCAGATCACCTTGCAGTCGATCGGCGATGGCGTGGTCACCACCAACGCCGCGTCGGTGATCGATTACATCAACCCGGTGGCGGAGGAACTCACCGGCTGGCGGCTCGAGGACGCGATGGGCAAGCCGGTCGAGGAAATCTTCCGCGCCTTCCACGAGGAGACCTGCCCGCGCGATCAAGTCGGTGCGGCCGATGCTGCTGATCCGGCGCGACGGCAACGAGCTGTACGTGGAGAGCACGGCGGCGCCGATACGCGATGGCGCGGGGCGCACGGCCGGCGGCGTGTTGGTGTTCCACGACGTCAGCGAGTCGCGCGAACTGAACCGGCGATTGAGCTACCACGCCAGCCACGACCTGCTCACCGGACTGGTCAACCGCCGCGAATTCGAGAACCGGATGGAGCGCGCGCTCAAGAGCGCCAAGGCGCGCGAGTCCTCCTACGCGCTGTGTTACCTGGACCTCGACCAGTTCAAGATCGTCAACGACAGCTGCGGCCACAGCGCCGGCGACGCGCTGCTCGGCCAGGTCGGCGCGCTGCTGAAATCAAAGGTGCGCTGGCGCGACACGCTCTCGCGCCTTGGCGGGGATGAATTTGGCATCCTGCTGGAGAGCTGTTCGCTCGACGAGGCGATGCGCATGGCCGAGACGCTCCGCGAGACGGTGCGTAATTTCCGCTTCACCTGGGAGGAACGCGTGTTCCGGCTGGGCGCCAGCATCGGTGTGGTGCCGATCACCGCCGACAACGAGGACGTGGCCTCGATCATCTCCGCGGCCGACAGCGCCTGCCAGGCGGCCAAGGAGCAGGGTCGCAACCGCGTGCACAGTTTCGCCGAGAATGACATCGAACTCATGCGCCGCCGCCGCGAAATGCAGTGGGCGGCGCGCATCAATGCCGCGCTCGAGGAAGGACGCTTCGAGCTGTTCCGCATGACGATCCAGCCGCTGCAGAAGCCCTCGACCGGCGCGCACTACGAGCTGCTGCTGCGCATGCGCGACGAGGCTGGCCGCATCGTCTCGCCGGACAATTTCATCGTCGCGGCCGAGCGCTATGGCATTACGCCGAATATCGATCGCTGGGTGATCGAGAATGCGTTCCGCTGGCTGGTGTCGGACGCCGACGAGCGCAAGCACCTGGAGATGTGCTCGATCAATCTTTCGGGGCAGAGCCTGGGCGACGACAAGTTCCTGCCCTTCGTCATCGACCAGTTCCAGAAAAGCGGCATTGATGCCAGCAAGATCTGCTTCGAGATCACCGAGACCGCCGCGGTCGCCAGCTTCTCGCAGGCCAACCGCTTCATCCAGGCCCTCAAGGAACTCGGCTGCAAGTTCGCGCTCGATGATTTCGGCACCGGCCTGTCCTCCTTCGGCTACCTCAAGCACTTCCCGGTCGATTTCCTCAAAATCGACGGCAGCTTCGTGCGCGAGATCCTCCATGACCCGATCGATCGGGAGATGGTGCGCTCGATCAACGAGATCGGCCATCTGACCGGCAAGCAGACCATCGCCGAATTTGCCGAGAACGCCGAGATCATCCAGATGCTCACCAGCATCGGCGTGGATTACGCCCAGGGCTACGGAATCGCGCAGCCGCAACGGGTGCTCAAGGCGGTCAACACCTGACCCGCGCTCAGCGCTGCAGCAGGAAGACGCACTCGCGCCGGTTCTGCAGCCCGCGCTGCTGCAGGTGAGGCTCGCTCACCGCATGGTCGCGGGCCGCGAGCACAGTAATGGTGAACGCTGGCGCGAACAGCGTGCGGACTTCAGACCCGGGGACGGAAAAGGGAGGCCCGCTCATCAGCTCCTGCGGATAGTCCATCGTCACCAGCAGGATGGGGCAGCCCTCCGGCAGGATCCTGGTGAGGTGGCGCGCGTAGCGGGCCCGCACGGGCGGCGGCAAGGCGATCAGCGCCGCACGGTCGTAGACGCCTGCGATGCCGGCGAGGGCGGCGGCGTCCAGATCGAAGATATCACCGACGAGAATCCGGTAGCCGTCCGCCTCCCAGCACTCCAGTGCACCGGCGGGGTGGCGCCGTGGGACGAGCTGCTGCTCCGCGTAGAACTCCTGCACGGCCAGTGCGGAGAGTTCCACTCCCAGGATGGGGTGGCCCCGGGCATGCAGCCAGCACATGTCGGTGCTCTTACCGCACAAGGGGACCAGCACGGGTGCAGTGGGCGCGCAGCCGACGCTTGGCCAGTACGCCTGCAGGTCCGCATTGATTTGCGCCTGGTGGAAACCGATCTCATGGCGCTGCCAGCGATCCAGCCAGAATTCGGGTTCCATGTTCAGTCCGGCAGCGCGTAGGGCAGCGCCAGTGGCAGGCAATCCAGCCGCGGAGCGGCGGCGGCCGCAGCGGCCGCGGCGGGAGCGGCGGATTCACTGTCGCCGGAATCGGTCGCAGCGCCGGCCCGGGGCTGGAGCGCGGCGACGGCCAGGAACTCCGTGTGCCCGTTGGCGTGGCGGACGGCATCGACGATCTGTGCCGTGCGGCCGTCGCTCAAGGTGACGGATTGGCCAGGTGCTAGAGCGGGGGCGGAGGCCGTTTCGAAACGCTGCATGCGGCGCTTCATGCGACCGCGGTAGTGCGCGCGGGCAATGATCTCCTGGCCGGTGTAGCAGCCCTTGGTGAAGGAGATTCCGCCCACGCAATCGAGGTTGAGCATCTGCGCCACGAAGGTGCCGCTGGTCGCGCTGTAGACCTGGGGGAGGCCCGCGGCAATGTTGCGCGCACGAGCCCCCGGTTGCAGGGCTTGCGCTGCAGCGGGAAGCTGCGCGGCGAGGGCGGCCAGCGCGACGGCCGTCGAATAGTTGCTGATCGTCAGCTTGGCGCGCAGCACGTAGCGGCGCAGCGTTGCCAGGGTGAGTTCGGCGAGTTCCACCGGCAGCAGCGCCACGATGTGATCGGCCTCCAGGGCGGCCAGCTGCAGCAGCGCCAGGACGCGCCCCTGCGGATTGTGCAGCCCGGCCAGCATGAGCCGGTCGGCGCCCAGCGCGCCCATGTCGTTGGAGAGCTGGCCCTGGAGAAATTTCACGGCGTCAGGGCCGCGAAAACGCAGCAGTCCCGCCGCCGGCGCCGGACCGGGAATTGTTGCATCAGCCGCTGATTCCGTCGCCATTGCCGTCACTGAAACCTCGGCCCCGGAGGCCGTCCTTGGTGGTCGTGAATGCGGGATTCTGGCACACTCGCGCGCCATGCCGGTCCCTGCAGAATTGACGCCCGCCCCACCCGGATCGGCGGGAGGCCGCAAGCCGCCGACGCCGGCAAGGACGCGCGGCGCGAAATCGGAGGGCCCGCGGGGCCGGAACCGACGCGGTACGGCGATTGGGAACACGCAGGCCGCTGCATTGACTTCTAAAGCGCACGATCCTTCGCCCGGACGCGCGCGACCGCTGTCGCCGCACCTGTTCATTTACCGCTTCGCGTACACGATGGTGCTGTCGATCCTGCACCGGATGACCGGCCTGCTGCTCGCCCTCGGCCTGTGTGCGCTGGTGTACTGGCTCGCGAGCGCCGCCGCGGGCGAGACGGCCTACGGGCACGCCGCAGGGCTCCTGCGCGGCTGGCCCCTTCGCGCCCTGCTGTACGCCTGGCTCGCCAGCTTTTGCTATCACTTCCTCAATGGCCTGCGCCACCTGGCCTGGGATGCGGGCTACGGGCTGGAGCGTACCCACGCGCGCCGCAGTGGCAGGCTCGTGGTCGTGCTCGCGCTGCTGGCCTTCCTCATCGCCGCCTGGGTGCTGTTCTGGCCGCGCGCAGGTGCGCCGTGAGCCTGCGCTCCCCACTGGCGGTAGTGCTGGGCCGCGGGGCGGCGGGCGAAGGCGCGGCGCACTGGTGGGCACAGCGCGCCTCGGCGCTGGCGCTGGTGCCACTGACCCTCTGGTTCCTGCTGGCCCTGAGCCGCCTGCCGCTGGACGATTTCGTGGCCGTGACCCTGTGGATGAGCGACGGCGCCAATTCACTCTGGCTGGCGCTGCTGGTGGTGGTCCTGTGCGTGCATTCGCG
>WNFM01218371.1_pt2 | contig 15342 bp, 14 predicted proteins | sample 5400271 | NCBI WGS metagenome assembly WNFM01 (sample SAMN13153352, study PRJNA577476) | soil metagenome | isolation source: 60 cm saprolite on Douglas fir-dominated hillslope | place: USA:California | collected 2013-09-17
GCGGAATTTCCTGCACGGGCACACCGCCAGCATCGCGATCGTCCGGCCGCGCTGAGCGGTGGAGCCCGGCGCCGGGCCGCCCCCCGGCTGGAGGTCGCCGCCAGGGCTGCCGATAACGCCCCCCACGGGCCCCGTGCCGCCACCCCGAAGGGAGGCCGTATGCTCCAACGCGAATCGACCGGCTCCGGTTGGCAGGTGACGCTCCACTCGCACGGAATGTTGCGCTTCCTCCCTGCAGCGTTTCTCGGCGTGTGGCTCTGCGGATGGGCACTCGGGGAATACTTCGCGCTCACGCTCCTCGGCTCGGCGCTGCAGGGCGTGTTCGGTCCCGGCTTCCTCGCGGGCGTGATGCCCACGATGCGCAGCACGCCCCCGTCGCGCGAGGGGCTGCCGCTCCTCTTTGCCTTCCTCGGCGTGTGGCTCCCGCTCTGGACGCTCGGCGGCTTCGGGGCGCTGTCGCGACTTCTGAGCCTGCTGTTTGGTCGCGAGGTGATCCGCTGCGGCATCGAGGGGCTCGAGATCGAGCGCTTCACGTTGTTCCCCGCCTCGCACGCCCGCCTCGACCCCCGGCAGGTGGCCGGCTTCCGCACACGCGGGCCCATCGTGCTCGCCGACACTCCCGCTCGGGCCGTGCTCGTGGCGCAGCTCGGCACGCCGGCCGAGCGGGCCGAACTCGTCGCGGCTTTGGAGGAGTGGCGGAAGAGCTTCGGGCCGACGCTCGCGCCGGCAGCGGATCAATCACCGGTCCCCGGCTGGCAGGTGGTGACGGACGATTCGGGCGCGCTCGCGCTCACGCCCTCGCCCCGCACGCAGCACGTGATCGGCGGCGTGCTGCTCGGGCTCGGGGCGGCGTGCGCGGGATCGCTCGCGGCGATCGCCGCGCAGACGCAGGACGTGCGCCTGCTCGTGGCGTGCGCGGCGCTCGGCCTGCCCGGGGCGCTCTGCCTCTACGGCGGCGTGTGGCTCGTCGCGGTGCGCGAGAGCTGGCATCCCCGGGCGGGCACGCTCGAGCGCCGCCGGGTGGGTTTCGGGCGCGTGTGGCGCCGTGAGTTTCGTCCGCTCGGGCTCGAGCTGCGGGTCTCCACCGGCAGCGAGGGCGACTCGCGATGGACGCTGGTGGTGAGCGGCGAGGGCGGCGAGCAGCTGCTCGCGAGCTCGACCCGCGACGCGAACCTGCCCTCGTCGCTCGGCCGCTGGCTCGCCGAGCGGACCGGCGTCGAGCTGGTCCAGAAGGGGCAGGAGAGCCGCTTGCAGATGGCCGGCTGAAGCCGTCGAGCCGCACGAGACGCGTGCTCGTCGCGGGTGCCGCCTCGCGCGGGTTCGTGTAGTATCCGCGCGTTTCGGCACACCCGGCTCGCGCCATCCCAAGCCACGAGGCATCCCGATGTCCAGCACTCCCGACGTGTTCATCGTGGGCGCGGCCCGCACGCCCATCGGCAAGTTCCTCGGCGGTCTCTCCACGCTCAAGGCCTCCGACCTGGGCGCTGCGGCCATCCGCGAGGCCATGAGGCGCGCGAACGTGACCGGCACACAGGTGGACGAGGTCATCATGGGCCACGTCGTGCAGGGCGGTCAGGGCCAGGCGCCCGCACGCCAGGCGCAGATCAAGGCCGGGATCGATCCCCGGGTCGGCGCGCTCACCGTGAACAAGGTGTGCGGCTCGGGCTTGAAGGCGGTGATGCTGGCCGCGCAGGCCATCAAGGCCGGCGACGCGGACTGCATCGTCGCGGGGGGCCAGGAGAGCATGAGCACCGCGCCGCACTACCTCTTCAGCGGCCGGCTCGGGCAGCGCCTCGGGGACACCACGCTGCGCGACGGGGTCGTGCTGGACGGACTCTGGTGCTCGTTCAACGATTGCCACATGATCGAGGTGGCGCAGTACACCGCGGAGAAGGCGAAGCTCACCCGCGCGCGCATCGACGAGTTCTCGGTCCGGAGCCAGCAGAAGGCCGCGGCCGCGCAGGCCGAATGCCGGTTCTCGAAGGAGATCGTCACGGTCTCGATCCCGCAGCGGAAGGGCGACCCGCTCGTCGTGAGCAAGGACGAGTCCGTGCGCGCCGACACGACGCTGGAACCCCTCGCCAAGCTCGCGCCCGTGACCCGTGACAAGGGTGGGGTCATTACCGCCGGCAACGCCCCTGGCCTGAACGACGGCGGCGCGGCCACGGTGGTGATGAGCGGCGCGCGGGTGAGGGAGTCGGGGGCGAAGCCGCTCGCGCGCATCGTGGCGTACGCCACCGGCGGCGGCGAGCCCAAGGACCTGTTCTTCGCGCCCATCGACGCCATCCAGAATCTCATGAAAAAAATGGGCGTCGGGATCGACCACTTCGACCTGATCGAGGCCAACGAGGCATTCGCCGCGCAGGCGCTGGCCGACGGCGACGCGCTCGGCTGGGACTGGGACCGCGTCAACGTGAACGGCGGCGCGGTGGCGCTCGGCCACCCGATCGGCGCCTCCGGCGCGCGCGTGCTCACGACGCTGCTCTATGCGCTGGAAGCGCGCGGCAAGAAGACCGGCCTCGCGACGCTGTGCCTCGGTGGCGGCAACGCCGTGGCGCTCGCCGTGGAGCGTGGGTGATGGCCGCGCCGGCTGCCGAACCCGCCGTGACCGCGAGCGCACACGTCAAGCGAGTCGCCGTCGTGGGCGGCGGCACGATGGGCAACGGCATCGCGCAGGTGTTCGCCACGAGCGGATTCGACGTGGAGCTGGTGGCAAGAACCTCGACCGGGTGGCGAAAAAGCAGGGCTGGGAGGAGGCGAAGGTGAAGGCCATCCTCGCGCGCATCCGCGGCGGCACGTCGCTGGACGCGGCGCGCGACTGCCAGCTCGCGGTCGAGGCGGTCACCGAGAGCCTCGAACTCAAGCGGCAGATCTTCACGGCGCTCGATCAAGCGGCGCCGAGCGGGGCGATCCTCGCGAGCAACACCTCGAGCATCTCGATCACCGAGCTCGCCGCCATCACCCGGCGCCCGGCGCAGGTGATCGGCATGCACTTCATGAACCCGGTGCCGGTCATGGCGCTGGTCGAGATCATCCGCGGCCTCGCCACGAGCGACGCGACGTACGCGCTCACGGAGGAGCTCGCGCGCCGGCTGGGGAAAACCCCGGTCGAGGTGCGCGACTTCCCGGGATTCGTCTCGAACCGCATCCTCATGCCGATGATCAACGAGGCCTGCTTCACGCTCATGGAGGGCGTGGCGACCCGGGAGGCCATCGACACCGTGATGAAGCTGGGCATGAACCATCCGATGGGTCCGCTCCAGCTCGCGGATCTCATCGGCCTCGACACCTGCCTCAGCATCATGAACGTGCTGCACGAGGGGCTCGGAGACTCCAAGTACCGGCCGTGCCCGCTGCTCCGCAAGATGGTGGCCGCCGGCTGGCTCGGGCGAAAGACGGGGCGCGGCTTCTACGAGTACGCGCAGGGCTGACCAGCCCAGGGAGCGCCCTCCCGATCGGGTGCCAGGCGCCGCAACGCTGACCGACGACCCATCGCCGGAGAAAGTCACGATGTCCGAGATCCTCACCGCCGCGACCGGTATCTCGTTCGATCTCCCGGAGGACGCGCAGAGCGTCCGCGAGATGGTGCGCGACTTTGCCGAGAGCGAAATCCGGCCGATCGCCGCGCAGCTCGACGAGACGCACGAGTTCCCGGCCGAGACCACGAAGAAGATGGCCGAGCTGGGGCTCCTCGGCATGTTCGTGCCGGAGGAGTGGGGCGGTGCCGGCATGAGCTACCTGGCCTACGTGGTCGCGATCGAGGAGCTGTCGCGCGTGTGCGCGAGCCACGGCGTGATCGCGTCGGTGAACAACTCGCTCGTCTGCTTTCCGCTGCTCCAGTACGCGAACGACGCCCAGAAGCAGCGCTGGCTGGTCCCGCTCGCGAAGGGCGAGCTTCTCGGGGCCTACTGCCTCACCGAGCCGCAGGCGGGGAGCAATGCGGCGAACCAGCAGACCACGGCGGTGCTGGACGGCGACCACTGGGTCTTGAACGGGTCCAAGATCTTCATCACGAACGCCGGTCCGGCCGACGTGTTCATCACTTACGCGGCGACCGACAAGAGCCTCGGACCCAAGGGGATCTCCGCGTTCATCGTTCCCGCGGATACGCCCGGCGTCCGGAAGGGCAAGAGGGAGCTGAAGCTCGGGATCCACGCCTCGGACACGCGCGAGATCTACTACGAGAACGCGCGCATCCCGAAAGATCATCTGTTGGGTGAAATCAACAAAGGCTACACCGTGGCGCTCGCGACGCTGGGCGGCGGCCGCATCGGGATTGCGGCGCAGGCGCTCGGGATCGCGCAGGCCGCGGTCGAGGCGTCGGTCCGGTACGCGGGCGAGCGGACCCAGTTCGACCGGAAGATCGGCGAGTTCGACGCCGTCCGCGCCATGCTCGCGGACAGCGCCGTGGAGGTCGAAACGGCGCGTCTGCTCGTCTACCAGGCGGCGTGGCTTCGCGACGTGGGACGGCCGCACGTGAAGGAGGCCTCGCTCGCCAAGTGGCATGCCTCCGAGGCGGCCACGCGCTGCGCGAACCTCGCCATCCAGGTGCATGGCGGCTACGGTTACATGAGCGAGCACCACGTCGAGCGCTACTGGCGCGACGCACGCATCTGCGAGATCTACGAAGGCACGACCGAAGTGCAGAAAATGGTGGTCGCCGGCCAGGTGCTCAAGGAGCACGCGCTCGGCGCGTGACCGGCGAACGAACCCAGGAGGAACGACCCGATGAAGCGTCCCGTCCGTCCCGTGGCCCTGGTGATCCTCACGCTCTGCGCGCTCTACCCGGGGCTCACGTCGGTGTTCCAGGGGCTCTACCCCTGGGTCGCCCGCCAGGAGTTCGCGCTGGTGGGCCAGCAGGGCGTGTTCGTGGACCTGGCGCTCAGGTTCGGGCTCCCGATCTGGCTCCCGAACCTGGTGAAGGCCGCCGTCGGGCTCGCCTGGCTGGGCGGCGTGCCCGGGCTCTGGGCGGGCGACTGGCGGGCGTGGCCGCTCGTGCTCCTCGGGGCGCTCGGTTCGCTGCTGCTCGGCCCCGGTCCGGGCGTCATGGGAATCATCGCGATCATCTGCCTCACCGTGTTCCGCGAAACCCCTCAGCATCAGCCGGCCTGAGTTCTCGCACCGGACGACCATGAACCTCGACCTCACCGAAGACCAGGTCCAGATCCGCGATGCGGTGCGCGCCCTCTGCCGCGGCGAGTTCGCGTCGCAGGCCGCGGGCTGGGATCGCGACGACGCGATCCCGCCGTCGGCCATCGAAAAGCTGGCCGAGATGGGGCTCCTCGGCATGAACATCCCGGAGGAGTGGGGCGGGCTCGGCTACGACGCGCGCACGGTCGTCACGGTGATCGAGGAGATCGCGCGCGTGTCCGCGGCGCTCGCCATCATGGTGGCGGTGCACAACTCGGTCGGCGCCTATCCGATTTACGCCTACGGGACCGACGAGCAGCGGAGGAAGTACCTGCCGCGGCTCACCACGGGCGCGGTGGGCGCGTTCTCGCTCTCCGAGCCGGGAGCGGGCTCGGATGCCTCGTCGCTCACCACCACGGCGCGCCGGGACGGCGACCATTACGTCCTGAACGGCGAGAAGAACTGGGTCACGAACGGGCGTCACGTGTGGACGTTCCTGGTGTTCGCGCGCACCGGCGGGNNNNGGCCCAAGGGGATCAGCGGATTCATCGTCGAGAAGGATACGCCCGGGCTCACGATCGGGAAGTCGGAGGACAAGATGGGGCTCCGCGGCTCGGACACCGTGACCCTGTCGTTCGACGGCGCGCGACTGCCGGTGTCGCAGCGGCTGGGCGCGGAGGGCGAGGGCTTCAAGATCGCGCTCTCGAGCCTCGACTCCGGCCGCATGGGCGTGGCCGCGCAGGCGCTCGGGGTGATGACCGCGGCCTTCCACGAGGCCGCGCGGTACGCCCAGCAGCGCCAGGCGTGGGGTGCGCCGATCGCCCGGCTCCAGGCCGTCCAGTTCAAGCTCGCCGAGATGGAGCGCCGCGTCACGGCCGCGCGCCTGCTCATCCAGCGCGCTGCGTGGCTCAAGGACACGGGACAGGATTTCATCCGCGCCTCCAGCATCGCCAAGCTTTACGCAACCGAGGCCGCGACCTACGTGACGCACCAGGCCGTTCAGGTCCATGGCGGCTACGGTTACGTGAAGGAGTACGCGGTCGAGCGCTACTACCGCGACGCGCGCGTCATGGAGATCTACGAGGGCACGTCGGAGATCCAGCGCCTGGTGATCGCGCGCAGCCTGCTCCGGGACGGTGTGAAGATCTGAGCCCCTTGCCACCGATCCCGACTCCGCGCCCGCGCGCCGTCCGGCCCGCGGCCGCACGATCCCCCGGAGAACCCGCATGAGCCTCGTCTTTCGGCATGCCATCGTCGTCGGCGCCAGTTCCGGCATCGGCGCCGAGATCGCGCGCCAGCTCGCAGCCGGGGGCGCGAGCGTGGCGCTGCTCGGGCGGCGCGCGGACGAGCTCGAGCAGGTCGCCGCCGGGATCGTGCGCACGGGGCGGGGCCGCGCCATCGTCGCCGCGCACGACGTGACCGCGTACGACACCGTGCCGGCACTGCTCGAGCGGCTCGTGCGGGAGCTGGGCGGACTGGACCTCCTGGTCTACGCCGCGGGCACGATGTTCGTGCCGGGGGAGGGCGAATACGACTTCACGCGGGAGCGCGCCGGGATCGAAGTCAACCTGCTCGGCGCCGTGGCCTGGACCATTCCCGTGGCGGCGATGTTCGAGGCCCGGCGCGCCGGCACGATCGTCGGCATCTCGAGCATCGCCGGCGAGCGCGGACGGCGGACGTTTCCCGGTTACTCCACCTCCAAGGCGGGACTCAGCACTTGGCTCGAGGCGCTGCGCAATCGGGTCGCGCGGCACGGCGTGAATGTGGTGACGGCGAAGCCCGGCTTCGTCGACACCCCCATGACCGCGCACCTCGAGCAGAAGCCCATGGTGATCTCCGCAACGCAGGCCGCCAGGCTGATCCTGGCCGCCGCGCGGCGGGGCGGCAGCCCCAGCGTGTTCGTGCCGGGCCGCTGGTGGCTCGTGGCCATGGTGCTCCGGCATCTGCCGTCGACCGTGTTTCGGCGGCTCAACATTTAGATGGCCTCGTTGCGGACCTCGGCGGGCTGGCGCGTCCTGGATGGGTTCGGGGGCTCCGTGCGGGCGCTGTCGCGCTCGGTGTGCCCCACGAGCGTCGACGAGCTGGCGCGGGTGTTCGCCGCGGCGCGCGCGGAGGGCCTCTCGGTCTCGTTCCGCGGCGCGGGCAGGAGCTACGGGGACGCCTCGCTCAACAGCGGGCAGCTCGCCGTCGACGGTCGCGGCATGCGCCGCATCCTCGCGTTCGACCGCGAGACCGGCGTCGTCGAGGCCGAGGGTGGCGCCAGCATCGCCGAAGTGTGGCGGCGCACGCTGCCCGAGGGCTGGTGGCCCACCGTGGTCCCCGGCACGATGTTTCCCACGCTCGCGGGCTGCACGACCATGAACATCCACGGCAAGAACTGCTTCAAGGTGGGTCCGTTCGGCGACCACGTGCTGGAGCTCGACCTGCTGAGCGCGGAGGGCGAGCGCCTGACGCTCTCCCGCGAGCGCGATCCCGAGCTCTTCCGCGCCACGATCGCCGGGCTCGGCCTCCTCGGCGCGGTGACGCGCGTCAAGCTCCATTTGAAGCACGTGGAAACCGGCCGGCTGCGGGTGCGGCCCGTCGTCTCGCCCACGCTGGCGCACATGTTCGACACGTTCGTGGAGCGCATGCCGGGCTCGGACTACCTGGTCGGATGGGTCGACTGCTTCGCCGCCGGCCCGGCGCTGGGGCGGGGACTCGTCCACCAGGCGAACCACATCACCGCCGCCGAGGACCCGAATGGGCGCCGCACGCTGGCACTCTCCGAGCAGGATCTGCCGCCGACGCTGTTCGGCATTCCCAAGTCCCTGCTCTGGATGCTGCTCAAGCCGTTCACGAACGACACCGGGATGCGGTTCGTGAACAGCGTCAAGTACACGCTGCCGGAGCCGGTCGCGAAGGACGGCACCTACCGCGATTCCCACGCGGGCTACGCGTTCCTGCTCGACTACATCCCGAACTGGCGCCTCGCCTACGGCGACGGCGGCTTCATCCAGGTGCAGCTGTTCGTGCCCGACGCCCATGCGCGCGACGCGTTTGCCGAGGCGCTGCGCCTCTGCCAGCGGCGTGGGGTCGTCTCCTACCTGGGCGTCTTCAAGCGTCACCGCCCGGACGAGTACCTGCTCTCGCACGGGCTCGATGGCTGGTCGCTGGCGCTCGATTTCAAGGTGCCGCGCCACGCGCAGAAGCTCTGGGACACGGCGGCCGACCTCACCCGGCTCGTGCTCGAGGCCGGCGGCACGTTCTACCCGGCCAAGGACCAGGTCGTGGACGCCGCGTCGTTCGCGCGCGCGTTCGGCGAGCGCCTCGTGCGCTTTCGCGAGCTGCGCCAGCGCATGGACCCGGGCGGACTCTTCGCGAACGACCAGGCGCGGCGGCTGGGGCTCGCTTAGCGGAAGCTCACGCCCCGCCGGGCCCTGCGGCCGCGACGCCCCACCCGGCCACCCGCCTCACGCCGCGCGGGACTCGGGCTCCTCCGGCGGGCGCGCCGGCGCCGGGCGGTCGAGCACCTCGCGCACCTTCGAGACGAACGACTCGTAGCTGAACGGCTTTTGGAGGAACGCGGTGTCGGCTTGCGACACGCCGCAGCGCACGATCGCGTCGTCGCTGTAGCCCGAGATGTAGAGCACGCGCACGCCCGGCCGCAGCCGCATGAAGCGGCTCGCGAGCTCGCCGCCGCTCATGCCCGGCATGACGACGTCGGTGACGAGCAGGTGGATCGGCCCGGCGTGGCGCGCGGCGACCCCGAGCGCCTGCTCACCGTGCGCGGCCTCGAGCACGGTGTAGCCTTCGCTCGCGAGCAGCTCGAGCACGAGCGCCCGGACCGGAGCCTCGTCCTCGACCAGCAGCAGCGTCTCGGCGCCGGCGGCACGGGCGGCGGACGCCGGCTTCTCCTCGGCGCCGTCGGGCTCGCCCTCGGTCCGCGGCAGGTAGATCTCGAACGTCGTGCCGGCGCCGAGCGCGCTCTGGACGAACACCTGCCCGCCGTTCTGCTGCACGATTCCGTGCACCATTGCGAGCCCCAGCCCGGTCCCCTTGCCGCGCTCCTTGTTGGTGAAGAACGGCTCGAACACGCGCGCCAGCGTCTCGCGATCCATGCCGGAGCCCGTGTCGCGGACGGTCAGGACCACGTATGCGCCCGGCGGAACCGTCTCCGCGCCGACCGCGAGCGACGCCTCCAGGACGCGCACCGCAATCTCGACGTCGAGCCGTCCGCCCCGCGGCATGGCGTCGCGTGCGTTCACGACCAGGTTCATGAGCATCTGCTCGAGCTGCCCGGGATCGGCCCGGACCAGCGCCGGCGGCGCGGAATGCGTGAACACGAACTCGATGTCCTCGCCGATCAGCCGCCGGAGCATCTCCTCCATCTCGGCGACCACCTGATTCATGTCGGAGATCCGGGGCTCGATCGCCTGCTTACGGCTGAACGCGAGCAGTTGCCGGGTCAGCCCCGCCGCCCGCTCCGCTGCGCGCTTGATCTCCACGATCCGTTTGTCCGGCGGGTGGTCCGCGCCCTGAGCCTGGAGCAGGAGCGTGCTGTAGCCGAGCACGGTCGTGAGCAGGTTGTTGAAGTCGTGCGCGATGCCGCCGGCGAGGCGACCCACCGCTTCCATTTTCTGCGATTGGAGCAGCTGGCCCTCGAGCCGTCGCCGCTCGGTGACGTCGGTCGCCACCCCGATCAGGCCGACGACCACACCCGCCTCGTCGCGGAGTGGCGTGTAGCAGGTGTCGAACGCGAGCGGCCCCACTTCGACCACGGCGGAGAACTCCTCCCCGGCGAGCGCGCGCCGCAAGCTCGAGACAACCTGGGGCGCGTCGGGGTAGAGATCGAACGCCGAGCGGCCGACGACCTCGCCGGGGGTGAGCCCCAGCGTCGCCAGCCCGCGACCCTCCGAGAGCGTGAACACGCCGTCGCGGTCGGTCGCGAACAGCACGATCGGGGTGTTCGAGACCACCATCCGCAGGCGCTCCTGCGCGCGCTTGAGCTCGATCTCCGCCCGCCGCCGGTCGGTGATGTCGCGGATCACCCCCGTGAACAGACGCCGGCCTCCCGAGCCGAACTCGCCGAACGAGATCTCGATCGTCAGCTCGCGCCCGCTCGCGTGCAGCGCCGGGACCTGCACGCCTTCCCAGCTCATGCGCTTCTCCCCCGTCCTGAGATAGCGGGTGAAGCCGGTCGAATGTCGCCCCGCCAGCGCCGGCGGCATGAGCCGCGTGAGTGGCTGGCCGATCATCTCGCTCGCGCGGTGGCCGAAGATCCGTTCCGCCGCGGCATTCGCGAAGACGATGAGCCCGTCCTCGCCGATCGTGACGATGCCGTCCGAGGCCGCCTGGGTGATGACGCGGTAGCGCTCCTCGCTCTCGCGGAGCGTCTCCAGGTCGCTCAAGTCCTGCATCATCACCAGCACTTCCTGCGGCTGTCCGTCGAGGCCCTTGATGGGCAGCGCGCTCAGGTAGAGCGTGCGCACCTGCCCGTCTGCGGCTTCGCGGAACTCGTGGTGGACCACCTCGTTGTTCGCCACGGCGCGGGCCACGGGACAGTTCGCGCACACCGACGGGGAGGGCCCCGACGCCAGGCGCGCGCACACCTCGTTGCAGCGCCTGCCGACCCACGTCGTCTCTCCGTCGGGTGGCCAGCGCAAGCCCATCGCCCGGTTGGTCCAGCGGATGGATCCGCCGGGATCGGTGACGAACATGTACGTGCCGCTCTGGTTCACGATCGCGGCGAACTTCTGCCGCTCACCGTCCAGTACGCGCACCTGCCGGTCGAGCCGGCGGAACAGTCGTTCCTGCTCGATCACCCCCGAGCGTGGCTCGAGCGCGCGCTCGTGTCGCGCGAGCGCCTCGGCGACGAATCGTGTCGCGCGTTCCAGCCGGCGCTCGAACGCCACGCCCCGGCGGGGAGCGTTCGGAAGCACGAGCGCGGCCACACCGAGCAATTGCCCGCCGGCACACAGGGTCCAGGATCGGGCCGTGCCGGCCGCGCCGCGGGCCGGCGCCGCGGGAGGAGGCTGCTGGAGGGACGCCAGCGCGAACGAGCGGAGCGACTCGCCGTGCGAGCCGGTCGCCGCCCCCGGGCCCGGGAACCAGCCCTCGAGCACCGCCCCGCCCGGGTCCGCGCGGAGCGCCACGGCGACCGGCACACCTGCGAGGTTCGCGAGGAGGGCTGCGCCCTCGGCGAGCGTCCGTTCCGCCGAGTCGGTGGAGAAGAGCGCGAGGATCCGGCGCTCGAACGAGTCCCCGTCGATCGGGGAGCGCCGCCGGATCGCCATCGGGGTCCGAACCGATCAGATCCGGTCGGCGGAGCTGCCACGCGCGGCATAGGCGCGGGCCAGCCAGTCGGCGACGCGCTGCACCTTCGCGACCGCGTCGTCGTCGAACGCCGCGAGCTCGTGGCTGTCGATATCGATCTGGGCGTGGATAACGTCGCCCGATCGGATCAGCACCACCAGCTCGGACTTGGTCTCGCTGCTGCAGGCGAGGTAGTTCGTGTGCCGGCTCACGTCGGGAATGTTCATGTTGCGCTTCTCGGCGACGGCCGATCCGCACACCCCCTTCCCGACCCCGATGAAGCAGTGCTCGGTGGGGGCGCCGATGAACGGGCCGAGGCGAAGCAGATCCGCGCCGAAGAGCTCGTAGATGCCGGTCCAATGGAATCGAGCATCGAGCGCGTGGACGCCACGCACCGCCGCCTCGAGCACCTCGTCGAAGTCCGCACCGCGGACCCTGAGGCCGTCGAGCTCCGCGATCATCTGGTCAATCGCCATTCGCCCCTCGGGTTCGGAGTCCCGCCGCACCCTGGCCGAGGGGGAGGGGATCCAGATGCACCGGGAGCGTTATCGACCCGACGAGGGGTGCGCTTGACCCGGACCGGTCGAGGGCGCCTGGCAAAGCTCCAGCAGTACGCCGCCGAAGCTCCGGGGGTGAAGGAACGCCACCTGGGTGCCATGCGCACCGGGGCGGGGGGTCTCGTCGATCAGGCGCGCGCCGGCGGCCTTCGCCTGGGCCAGCTGCCCCACCAGGTCCTGGACCTCGAGGCTCACGTGGTGGAGACCCGGGCCGCGGGACTCGAGGAACTTCGCCACCGGATGCCCGGGGGAGCGCGGCTCGAGCAGCTCCAGCGTGACGGGGCCCAGGTGGAGGAACACGACGCGGAGTGCGCCATCGTCGAGCAGCTCCTCTTCGCCGCGCCTCGCACCCAGCGCGGACACGAGCACCTCCGCCAGCGCGTCGGCCTCGCGCACGGCGATGGCGACGTGGGAGAGCGCGGCGACGCTCGCCGGCCCGGCGCCTCGAGGCGTCCCGGCGCCCGCGGCCGGGCGGGGGCCGGCCGCGCCCTGGGGCGGGAGTTTTTCGCTCACAGCTTCTCCCCGGGGCGGTGGACGCCGAACACCGCACGCAGCGTGTCGCACACCTCGCCGAGCGTGGCGCGCGCGGTGAGCGCCGCCAGGATCGGCGGCACGAGGTTCGCGGTGCCGCGCGCGGCGGCGTCCAGCGCGAGGAGCGCCGCATCGCACGCCATGCGGTCGCGCGTCGCGCGCCATTCCGCGAGGAAGCCGGCGCGGCCGCGCTCGACCTCCGGATCGTGCTGGAACGGCGGGGCGGGCACCGGCTGGTCGTCGCCGAACCGGTTGACGCCCACCACCACCCGCTCGCCGCTCTCCACGTCGCGCTGCCAGCGATACGCGGCCTCGTGGATCTGCTCCTGCACCCAGCCGTCGGCGATCGCCTGCAGCATGCCACCGCGAGCGTCCACCTCGGCGAGCAGGGCGCGGGCCCGGCGTTCGAGCTCGGCGGTCATGGCCTCGACCCAGTAGGATCCGGCGAGCGGGTCCACCGTGTCGGCGGCGCCGCTCTCGTGGGCCAGCACCTGCTGGGTGCGAAGCGCGAGCAGCGCCGACTCGCGCGAGGGCAGGCCGAGGGCCTCGTCGAAGCTGTTCGTGTGGAGGGACTGCGTGCCGCCCAGCACGCCGGCGAGCCCCTGCAGCGTCACCCGCACCACGTTGTTGAGCGGCTGCTGCGCGGTGAGCATCGAGCCGGCGGTCTGGGTGTGGAAGCGAAGCTTCCGCGCCTCGGGATCGCGGATGCCGAAACGCTCCGTGAGGAGCTCGGCCCACAGCTTCCTCGCGGCGCGGAACTTGGCCACCTCCTCGAACAGATGGTTGTGCGCGTTCAGGAAGAACGACATCCGGCGCGCGATGGTCACGAGGTCGAGACCGCGCTCGCGCGCCGCCTCGAGGTAGGCGAGCCCGTCCGCGAGCGTGAACGCCAGCTCCTGCACCGCGGTCGAGCCGGCCTCGCGCATGTGGTAGCCGGAGACCGAGATGCTGTTCCACTGCGGCACCTCGCGCGCGGTGAACTCGAACACGTCGGTGATGAGCCGCAGCGAGGCGCGCGGCGGGTAGATGTAGGTGCCGCGGGCGATGTATTCCTTGAGCACGTCGTTCTGTACCGTGCCGCCGAGTGATTCGCGCGGGGTGCCGCGCGCGTCCGCCACCGCGACGTAGAACGCGAGCAGGAGCGGTGCCGTGGCGTTGATCGTCATGGAGGTCGTGACGCGGTCGAGCGGCAGCTCCGCGAGCAGCTCCTCCATGTCGGCAATGCACGAGATCGTCACCCCGACGCGCCCCACCTCGCCGCGCGCGAGCGGGTGATCGCTGTCGTAGCCCATCTGCGTCGGCAGGTCGAACGCCACCGACAGCCCGGTCTGCCCCTGCGCCAGCAGGTATTGGAACCGCTCGTTCGTCTGCCGCGCCGACCCGAACCCCGCGTACTGCCGCATGGTCCACAGCCGTGACCGGTACATCCCCGGATGGATCCCCCGCGTATAAGGCGCCTCCCCCGCCGCCGGCGTACGCCGCCCCAGATCTCGCGGCAGGTCTGACGCGAAGTAGGACGCCTTCACCGGCAGATCGGAAGGCGTGGTGCGCGGCGGAACCTGCGGGAGCACCTGCCGCTCCGCAGAGGCACGAGCGGCAGCTGCCTTGGTTCTCGGAGTCGCACGACCGTCAGCGCGGCGGGAAGCCTGCGCCGCAGGGGCGCGAACGGTCGCCGTTTGGTTTTTCGGAGTCGCGCGTCCGTCAGCGGGGCGGGAAGGCCGCGCCGCAGACGGGCGAGGGGTACCCACCGCAGGTGGGTCCAGCGACGGGTCCCGTCGAGGATAGCGGCCTTCCCGTCCCGCGGCAGCGGCAGGCGTGCGCACCCGCGACAACTCCCGCGCTGTCCGCGAGCCCGCGGTACTGACAGGTGTGCGCACTCGCGAAGCCTCTCGCGACAGCTCCCGCTTCATGCAGCACCTCCCGCACCACTGCCAAGAACCGGCGTCAATCGAATCAAGGCCTGCCCCGCCGAAACCGCCGCCCGCTCCGCGACCAGGACTTCGGAAACCACCCCATCATGCGCCACCGCCAGCTCGTTCTGCATCTTCATCGCCTCGACCACCACGACCGCCTGCCCCGCCCTCACCGCATCGCCCGCCTTGACGCGCAGCGCCACGACGACCCCCGGCATCGGCGCCGCCACCGTCTCGCCGCGGCTCGCCCGCCGTCCGCCGCCCACCGCCTGCAGCATCTTCTCGAGCGGGTGCCTCACCTCGACCGGGATCACGGCGCCGCGCAACTCGACCTCGAGCCCGTCCGCCGTCTGCGTCACGCGCACGACGTGCGAGCGGCCCTCGATCAGGAGCGAGTACACCTCGCCGTCCGGCAGGCGCACGAAGTCGGCCTCGATGCGGCGGCGGTCGGCCTCGACCACGACGCGTCCCCCCTCGGTTCGGAACGTCACCTCGGCCTCGTGGCCTTCGAGCGTCACCCACAGCTTCATCTGCGGCCCCGCTCGCGGCCCGCCCACTTCCAGGCCGAGCCGGCACCGGCGGCGTCCTCGCGGCGGCCGACCTGGACGCGCAGGCGTTCGGCGCGCTCGTGAAGCGCCGCGGCGAGGAGCGCCACATTGACGGCCTCCGGTCCGGGCTCGAGCGCCTCGGGCCGCCAGTGCTCCTCGACGAAGCGCGTCGACAGGTTTCCGGCCGCGAACTCGGGGTGAAGCGCGAGCCACGCCTGGAACGCCAGGTTGTGATGCGGGCCCTCGAGCACGAACTCGTCGAGCGCCCGTACGAGCCGCCGGCGCGCCTGCTCGCGGTCCGCGCCCCACACGACCAGCTTGGCGAGCAACGAGTCGTAGAACACCGGCACGTCGTAGCCCCGGTAGATGCCC
>WNFM01096213.1_pt1 | contig 15338 bp, 14 predicted proteins | sample 5400271 | NCBI WGS metagenome assembly WNFM01 (sample SAMN13153352, study PRJNA577476) | soil metagenome | isolation source: 60 cm saprolite on Douglas fir-dominated hillslope | place: USA:California | collected 2013-09-17
GAAGTTAAGCTCGACGGCTATCGCGCTATCGCAGTCAAACCGCCGGAGTGCAACGAGGTCGGACTCGTCAGTGGACGACGGTTGTCATGCCCGACTGTAGTAACTGGGCGAATTGGGCGGCGGACAGGGGCCGGCTGAAAAGGTAGCCTTGTCCTTCCGCGCATTGCTGGGTCTGAAGGTATGCCCTCTGTAGTTGCGTCTCGATGCCCTCGGCAACCACGAGATGCTTGAGGCTCTTTCCCATGTTAATGATGGCGCTCACGATTGTGGAGTCATCGGGATCGGCAGTGATCTGGTGGACAAAGGACTGGTCAATTTTGAGGACATCAATGGGAAATTGCCGAAGATAGCTAAGGCTAGAATAGCCTGTGCCGAAGTCATCCACCGCGAGGTGTACTCCCATCGTCTTAAGTTCTTGAAGTACTGAAGCCGTGGATTCGGCATCGTCCATAAGAACGCCTTCGGTGAGTTCGAGTTCGAGACACTGTGCTGCCAAGCCAGTTTCGGCGAGTATTGTCCGGACACCCTCAACAAAACCCTTATCGCGGAACTCAACAGCGGAAACATTAACGGCAATAGGCAATGGCGGCAGTCCGGCGTCCTGCCAGGCGCGCGCTTGCCTGCATGCTTCACGCAGCACCCAACGGCCGATCTGGAGAATTAGGCCACAATCTTCGGCGATGGGGACGAACTGGGCAGGAGGCAGGAGTCCTCGATCAGGCTGTTGCCAGCGTACCAACGCCTCGACTCCTGTAATCTCACCTGTGTTGAGATTTACCTTCGGCTGATAATGCAGCAAGAACTCTTCTCGTTCGAGGGCGCGGTGCAGGCTGCCTTCGAGCGATTGCCGCTCCACAGCTTTGAGATTCATGTCCGCCTTGAAGAACTGGAAATTGTTGCGCCCGCTTTCCTTTGCGTGGTACATCGCCGTGTCCGCATTCTTGATCAGCGTTTCGGCATCTTCTCCGTCTTCCGGGTAGACGCTAATACCGATGCTGCCATTGATATGGAGGTCTTGTCCCTCAATGGAGCAGGGTGCGCTGAGCGAAAGAAGTATTTTTTTCGCACTCCTGGCCGCGTCTTCCGGATGAGTGATCTCCGAAAGCAGGATGACGAATTCATCTCCGCCCTGACGGCTCACCGTGTCGGAGGCGCGCACGCTAACCAGCAATCGTCTTGAAACGGACTGAAGAAGCTTGTCTCCGGTGGCATGCCCTAGCGAATCGTTGATGTACTTGAAACGATCCAAATCCAGAAAGATCACGGCAATCGGTCTGTGCTGACGGCGCCCCAAGGAAATCGCCTGAGTGATCCGGTCGTTGAGCAACAGCCGATTGGGCAGATTCGTGACCAGATCGTGCTGCGCGGAGTGCGTCATTTGGACGGACATCGCCCGCGCCGCACTTACATCATGGAAAACAATCACCGCTCCGATGACGCGCCCCGCCCGATCGTGGATCGGAGCGGCGGAATCTTCAATGGCGGACTCAAATCCGTCCCGGCGAATGAGGACACAATTAACGGTCAGGCCCACCGTCCTATTCTGCTCCACGGCCATTTCCATCGGGTCTCGGGCGGTCTTGCGCGTAGCGCCGTCAACGATTTTAAACACTTCAGCAAGCGGTTGGCCGACGGCTTCTTCGCGCCGCCACCCTGTCATGCTCTCGGCAACCAGATTGAGATAGGTGATTTTGCCGGAAATGTCGGTACAAAGAACGGCGTCACCAATCGAGTTGAGGGTGACCAGCGCACGCTCTTTTTCTACGTACAACGCATCCTCGACGGCTTTGCGTTCGATGGCATTGCGCAGTGCGCGCGGCAGGGAATAATCGAGGTGACCCGGCAGGAGATAATCCTGCGCCCCGCGTCCCACTGCTTCTTTCGCGAGGGCTTCGGGAACATTTCCGCCGAGGATCAGAATCGGGATGTCGGGCGCGGCGATAAACACCTTGTCGAACGTCTCGATGCCCTGACTATCAGGCAGCGACAAAGCGAGCAAGACAGCCGCAATCCCTCTTTTGCTCAGGCGCTCAAGACCCTCGGAAAGTTGGCGAGCCCATTCCACGTCGAACGAACCGCTGGTTGCTGCGGCGAGCGCCGCGCGAATCTCCTTGGCAGCAACCGGATCACTCTCAATCAGAAGTATTTTTTGGGACAGAATAGGTGTGGTCATTGTGCCTTTTTCCTCAAGCCTCAGAGCCAGTTCCTTCCGCGTTCAAACACAACGCCGCCTGTCGCACTCAACGTAGAGAGAATAGCTGTGAAGGTTGTTTATATCTGTCCCCTACTGAACATCGAGTACTACCGACAACAACATTTTCCGAGTGCCCCAATCTGAAACGGTGACGAAGACGGGTGAAACGATAGAAGATTTCTAATTTGAGATGATCGCTTCAGTCCACTCGAAAAACTCAATCTGGGCGAGTTCCGGGCGTGACGGCAAAGACTCTCGCGGCGTGGTCAAGGAACACTCAGGAGGGGCGCTCTGTGATCATCGGCTCTGCTTTACAACCGTCTCAGTCGCGCAAAGTTTCCGGTCTACATGTGGTTCTTTGCGAATACGGCCTGAATGCAGCACACAACGCTGCCCGGCAGCGACCCCACACGTAGGGCAGGGGACGGATAATAATTGTTTGCGCGTCATGTCTGTGATTCTCATTCAAATATGATGCGATAAAATCGACGTGGGACAGCCCAAAAAGGAACACTGATGTCCAAAACGGGACAGACAGCCTGGTATCAGACCTAGTATCATTCATTAGGATTTTCAGCGGTGCATTTAGGAGCGAAACAACTTGGCAATGAAGATGACGGACCGCGAAGTGGACGGCGCGTTTGTGTTGGCGCTCGACGGTCGCATCGTGCTCGGCGACGAAAGCCAGGCTCTACGTGTGAAATTGAAGAGTCTGATCGCCGAAGGAAAAAAGAAAATCGTCCTGAACGTGGACAACATCAGATATATCGACAGCGCAGGGCTGGGCATCTTGGTCGCCGCGCATGTGAGCGCGAAAACCCAGGGCGCATCGCTCAAGCTCAGTAATCTGGGCAGCAGATTCCGGGAAGTCCTACAAATCACCAAGCTGCTCACGGTTTTCGACGTGTACAACACGGAAGCAGCCGCGACCGCGAGTTTCCCAAAACTGACGGACAAAGCTGGCGCGAAAAAACCAAGCGTCACTCTGCCGGGAACCGTCGAAGAGATCATCGAATCGCCGCACCCGAGCATACCGGAGAAAGCGGAAATCTCTATCCAAGGGGCAGACGAACTGTATCAAGAGATTCGCATCGAAAACACATTGACCGACGAACTCGGCGATGAACTGCGACTGAAAAAGGGTGCCCTCGTTGAGGTCACCGTCGAAGCCGCAGCAGGGGCAACTACGTCAAAGGTCGCCAGCACCTAGCCCCGAAGAGAAGAAAGACATGAGTCAATGGATGTTGACATGTTCGACTTGCGGTAAGGAATTTACTCACAGTTCGATCCCCGAAAATCTACCCTTCGTTCAATTGGACTTGCCTCACAAGCCAGAGTTCCCACAAGGGGGCCTCGCCTTTGATTGCCCTCACTGCCGAGAATCAGCCACCTACCAACGCCACGATTTTGATTTATCGCCTCTCACCAGCCGTTCAGGTCCAATAGTGAATTATTCGAGTTTGGCCCAGCAGCCATTTTTCTTCAAAGTTCCAACCACTACGTCTGCTACGCTTGCCAACTTCTCAATGCCTTCGTCCAAAAGTTCTGAGATTCCAAAGAGGTCATACGAGGTCTGAAGCATAGAGCGCTCTCTGTTTCATCTTTCATGGGTCGAACTTGGCCCAGGCCCGCTCACTTCCCATCGCCGTTCGACCGCCTGAATAGTTTTTCGCCGTCCCGTCCCTCTAAAACTTCAAACTCATCCACCACCTTTCATTTTGGGTGCCGCTGGCTGGAAATGTGATATAAAAAGCGATTCTTAACTTGGTGTACGATTTTCTATTGCTCACGCAGCCAAACTTGAGCGTGGGCGATTGTTTGGGATAACGACGAATCCTGGCAGACATTAAGCCTGGAAAACGAAGAAACCATAAGAGGGGCGGCGACATTTCTTGTTCTCCACTCCGGGCACGGCGACCATGACGAGGCTCAAGGAACAGATTCGCTACGAATTCTCGGAAACGGATCGCGGCGCGCGGATTCGGCTTGTCACGTCCAGTCCGGAGACAACGGACGCCGTGCACGCCTTCCTGCTCTTTCAAATCGTCGACCGCCAGACGCAAGACGCTCCAACGATATCCGACGATCTTCCGAAGAAGTGATTATCCCGCGCGGCATTCATCGCAGGCTTTGCCCTGCAATCCCTCGATTCCTTCTTTCGCGATGATGGGAACCATAATGAGGGCGGCCATTGGGTCGGCCCACCACAGGCCGAAAAGGGCGTTGAGCAGCAAGCCGGCGAGGAGGATCGCGGACAGGTACGTGCAAAACTCTGTTTGTTTGGCGTCCGCGTGCATTGCGGCGCTGCCCAAGGCGCGCCCCACCTTCCGCTTGGCTTTGGAGAGAATGGGCATTACGACCAAGGAGACGCAGGCCAGAACGATTCCCGGAATGCTGTGTTCGGGAGCCCGACGGGACCACAGGTCCAAAAGAGATTCATAGGCGATGTAGGCCGCCAGCAGCAGAAAGCAAACGCCGACAATCCTCAGGGCCCGCCTCTCATTCAGTTCGCGGCGCTGCACTTCGGCGTCAACCGACATCCTCCACAGTAAGACCGACCCGGACGTCACTTCGATGAAGCTATCTATTCCAAAACCTACGAGCGAAATGCTACCGGCGATTGCGCCTGCGACGAGAGCCACCAGACCTTCTAGGGCATTCCACGCGACGGTGAAATATTCGAGCCTTCGTCCATGGAGCACGACAGCTTTGCGTTCCAAGATGGCGGTCTCAGCCATACCTGCAGTGTACAACGTTGTCGAGACGTGTCCTGGTCAGGTTCTCCGCGAATTTTGCCTTGCGTAGTGAATATTAAACACTGGAGATAGAATTCATTCGGAGGTGCCTCATGCGTCGTCCTTTGCTTCTGGTCCCAAGCCTTCTGCTCATCTCGATGCCTGTTTTCGGTCAATCCCTCAAACGATTCACAGACTCTCCAGGCCTTGCTGGCGGAGGTTCGGCAACTGCGGCACGATCTACAAACCACTACAGTAGCCGCGCAAAGGGCACAAATCCTGATCTACCGTGTCCAAGCTCAAGAATCTGTCGTTAGGCGCATGCAGGAGCGCGTTGATGACGCCCGATCACGGCTCGCTCAGGTTCGCTTTGAGCAAAACAACCGTGCGGTCAGTATCAAGCAGATCGAGGAGAAGAAAAGCCACAGTGAGACTCCGCCAACGGAACAAAAGGACCTGGAGGATACCCTCACCCAAATAAAAGTTAGGTTCGATGCGGACGCGAATAAAGAGGGAGAAATACAAGCAACGATAACCGACGCCGAAGATCGATTGAGAATGGAGCAGGCGAAACTTGGCGGGCTGCAGGATCAGCTCGACCGCCTGGACAAAACCCTGGAAAGCGCAGGCCAACAGTCTGCCGGCAAACCGCATTGAGGCAAGCGCCCCAGCTCTATAAAACGCGCCGCTTGACCGCATTTCATTGGGAAGGGTATCGTCAACTAGGAATCGAGAGAAGATACGTAAGGCAGGTCGGTTTTTGAAAAATACTCAAGGGGGATTACGCTCCTTCTAGCGCCGGGTGAGTCATGAGTTGGCTAAAGGAACTGTTCTCGCGCCGCCCGAATAACCATCTCTCCGACGTATCTGTAACCGACGAAGGCAGCCGCAAGGTCTTGCACTGGCCCTCCCTCGACGACCTTTTCATGGATGTCCGCTACGCCGTCCGCGTGCTCCGCAAGAATCCGGCATTCGCGATAGTAGCGATTACCAGCCTCGCATTGGCTATCGGCGCGAACACAGCGATCTTTTCTCTGCTCAACGGACTGGTGCTGCGCGCCCTCCCCGTACAGCACCCGGAGCAACTGGTCCGTTTCGGCGCACAAAGCGGGGACGAATCGTTTGTTGCTTTGTCGTTACCGCTGTTCGAGCAAATCAGCTCAGCCCAGAAGGTGTTCTCTTCGACCTTCGGGTGGTTGGGCGATAGACTCTCGACCGTAGAGATAAATGGCGCGCTATCGAGAAACGACATCTGGGCCGTCACGGCGACGTTCTATTCGGAGCTGGGAGCGACCCCGGAGTTAGGTCGCCTCATTGGTCCTGAAGACGATGACTTAAGGGCAGCCTCGCCCACGCCGGTAGCAGTGCTAGCCTACAATTTCTGGCAACGCCATTACGCCGGGGATCGCAACGTAATCGGGAAGGTGCTGAAGATCGAGGGTGCGGCTTTCACTATCATCGGCGTGACGCGCTCGGGATTCACTGGAATTAGCGCTGACCGTCTCCCGGAAATAACCATCCCTCTGACGGCCGTTCCTTTACTCACCGGAGATAGCGACGTGCAGAAACTTTTGCGACGCGCGGATGTCTTTTTGCTCGAAGCGGCGGGTCGTCTTAAACCGGACATACGCTTCGAGGAAGCGCAAGCGCAACTCGAATCCATTTGGCCTGCGATTCGGGACTCCCTCACGCCTCCAAATCTGCCGCCCACAGAACGCTCCAGGTTCATTGGACTGCATATGAAAGTAGAGCCTGGCGAAAAAGGCGCTTCGGTTTTGCGCAAGCAATTTAGCAAGCCCCTCTACGTCTTACTGGCGATTTCGGGTTTGGTGCTGCTGGTCGCCTGCGTGAATCTCGCGACACTGATGCTCGCGCGCGCCGCAGCGCGTAGTCACGAGATTGCCGTCCGTATCGCGCTGGGCGCAAGCCGCGCGCGCCTGGTCCGCCAGGCGCTTACCGAGAGCCTCCTGCTATCCATGGCAGGCACGGTCGCAGGATTCTTCTTGGCCTATTGGTGGAGCCGCACCCTAGCCGATTTCATTCTTGGCCAATTCTTCAACGCGCCCGCCCAGTTGAACCTGTCACCTGACATGCGAGTGCTCCTCTCGACGGCAACGGTTGCAGCCCTCACAGGAGTGCTGTTCGGCTTGGCTCCCGCATGGCGCGCGACTCGCGAAGATCCCAATTTTGCCCTGCAAAAGAATGCGCAGAAGTTCTCCCGAAGCACCGGGCGTCTCGGTAAGAGCCTGATCGTCACCCAAGTGGCGCTTTCGCTGGTGCTATTGGCGGCTGCTGGGCTCTTCATCCGGACCCTGAAGAAATTGCGCACCATTGAGCCGGGATACCAAGCACAAGGCGTACTGGATGCGTCCCTTTATCCGAAGCCGGGCGGCTACAAGAATCTCGATTGGGTGAACTACTACCAAGAACTAACGTCGCGCGTCTCCCGCCTTCCCGGAGTCGAGTCCGCAGGGATCGCAAAGATGTCGCTGGGATGGAGGGCTTGGAAAGAGGACATTCGAGCCAATGAGGCAACTGAGGCGCAGGCCAAGGTGGACTTCGCCTTGGTGATGCCCGGATTTTTTCACACCGTGGGGATTTATCCGGAAAGAGGCAGAATCTTTACCTGGCGCGATGACGATCGGGCACCGCGGGTTGCGGTAGTGAGCCAGAGTCTGGCCAAGAAGCTTTTTGCCGGACGCGACGCCATCGGACGGCGCTTGGAGATCACGTCGGAGCCCACGTGGCAGAAAGTCGAAATTGTGGGCATTGTTTCCGATGCGAGTCTCTATGACATTCGTGAACAAGCGTCGCACACCGTGTATGTGCCGTCCACGCAATACGGAGAGATCATGGGCTGGTCGCAACTGATGCTGCGGACCAAAGCCGGACCCGGCGCCATGGCGAATGCAGTGCGGCAAACGGTGGATTCTCTGGGCCATGAGTACGTGGCTAAAACACATATGGTCGTGGAGACCATCGATCGTTCCATTTTGCGGGAACGGCTATTTGCGATTCTTTCGACTTTTTTCGGTGTGCTGGCTCTGTTGCTGGCTGGCATTGGTCTGTTTGGCTTGATGGCCTACAACGTCACGCGGCGCACCCAGGAAATCGGCGTGCGCATAGCCTTAGGAGCGGCACGGAGTGACGTACTCTCCATGGTTTTGCGCGAGACGCTTGGGCTAACGAGCATCGGTATTGCGATAGGCCTTGTATGTGCGCTGGCGGCTTCGCAGCTCGTCGCCAATATGCTCTACGGAGTTTCCGCACAGGACCCCGTGACTCTGGCTGCTGTCTCAGTCGTCCTCACCACCGTGGCCGCTGTCGCCGGCTGGATTCCCGCACGCCGGGCCACTCGCGTTGACCCGATGGTCGCTCTGCGTTATGAATGAGCGCAACTCCTTACTGGTTGGAATTTGTCATTCGGGGAAGGTTCAGGCGCTGAGCGTAGTTGTCGAAGCGCCCATGTGAGAGCCCTATGGATCCAAAAACACATTGGGAGAAAATCTACAGTACTAAAGCCCCGCCAGGTGAGCTGGTACAGCCCTCACTTGGAAACTTCCCTTGCTCTCATACATCGAGCCGCGGGTGCGAATTCAGCTTCCTTCATCGATGTTGGGGGCGGCGAATCCACGCTCGTCGATGACCTGCTTGCCCGAGGCTATCAGAACATTACGATCCTCGATATCTCGCAAACTGCAATCTATGTGACGAAGAAACGTTTGAAAGAACATGCTGAGCAAGTTCAGTGGCTCGCGGGCGACGTCACCAAGATTGCGCTTCCGCGTGGCGCTTACGACGTGTGGCACGACCGCGCTGTATTCCATTTCCTGACAGGCACGGACGAGCGTCTTGCTTACGTTCGGCAGGTTGCTCATGCTGTCAGGCCGGGAGGTTACGTAATTGTCAGCACGTTCGGACCAGAGGGTCCCACGAAGTGCAGCGGATTGGACGTGGTACGTTACGATGCAGATTCACTGCATGAGCAATTCGGCGCTCGGTTCCAGCTCGTAGACAGCGTGAAGGAATTACATCAGACTCCATTCGGCACGATGCAGCAATTCCTTTATTGCTACTGCAGAATTGAAGAAAAATGAGCTACCGTTGCGCGGCGGAGAGCCAGTTTAGTCCAAAGGTGGCGGAGCGCGACTTGCGACGTTACCGGCGACGCGGGGCGGACGCTGTCACAAGGCTCATGCTCGCGCAACTCCGGCGCTGCCCCCTGCAAGACAAAGAGCTTCTCAATATTGGTGGCGGGATCGGTGTCATCAATGCAGAACTCGCCGCTGATGGCATAGCTGCTGCCAGACATGTCGAGGCATCTCTTGCCTATCTTGAAGTCGCGCGGCGCGAGCTCCAATCGCGTTATGGGTCGCGATCCACGGAATTTCTTCTCGGGGACTTCGCACGGATTGCCGACACCCTGCCCGATGCAGACGTGATAACACTGGATCGTGTTGTTCGTTGTTATCCTGACGCAGAAACTTTGCTCCATGGAGCGGCGACCCGGACCCGGCAACTGCTTGCGCTCTCGTATCCTCGCGATCGTTGGTACATGCGCGCAACCACCGCAGTTCAGAACTTCTTGCGACGGATGAAAGGCAACGGCTTTCGGACCTTTGTTCACTCACCACAACAAATCTCTGCCGTTTTGGAGCGTGCTAGCTTGGTCTGCGCTTTAACACAGAGAACATTGGTGTGGGTCGTCGATCTCTATCGCCGAGTGGGTGACACTGTTTACGTGGGCGATGGCCAGCACATTGGAAAATTTCCGCATGATCACACTAGTTAGCCAGTACGGGCATGGCCTTCTATAGAGACCATATCTACCCCCATCTTCTAAGGGTGCTAGGTGATCCGAAGCCCATTCAAGAAGTTCGTCAACGTGTCGTTCCCTTGGCACAAGGGGACGTCCTTGAGATTGGAGTCGGCCCAGGCGTTAATTTCGTTCACTACGATGTCTCAAGAGTGAAAAGGATCTATGCATTAGAACCCAACGCAAGCATGATTCGCCTTGCAGAACAGCAGCGGCGTCGAACGAAGCTGAATGTCGAGTACTTGGATCTACCGGGTGAACGCATCCCGTTGCCGAATGCCTCCGTCGATACAGTTGTCAGCACTTTCACGCTATGCACGATTCCAGGAGTGGTGGAAGCCATTCGCGGTATTGCACGCGTGCTGACGCCAGGAGGCAAGTTCATCTTCTTCGAACATGGGCTCGCTCCCGATCCACGAGTCCGTCGCTGGCAGCAGTGGTCAGAACCGATTTCTAACTGGCTGTTCGAAGGCTGCCACGTGACAAGGGACATTCCGTCTCTGATTAGCAGTGGCGGCTTTCGGATCGAGCAGATGGAAACGGCGTACCTAGCGCCGTTCCCGAAGTCGTGGACCTACTGTTTCTGGGGCACCGCGACGCCACGATCACAATAGCGCTGCTTGCGGCGTTCTTCAGCGCGACAAAGAATACCGCCCGGCTGAAGCCGGGCGGTACCGAGCCGACGCGCAACGCGGACCAAGCCCAGAGGCGTCCACAGTTTGACGTCCGCTCGAAAGCCAAGGCGAGGCTCTGGGTCAGCGCACTTACGCTATTCGTCTTCTCTCTCGTCGTCGTCACTCTTCTGTTCTCCCCGGCTCACCAGGAAACCGTGTGTTTTGCCGTTCTGGTCCACGAACGCTCCAACAATGTCGCCTTCAGGATTGATTCCAAAGGGGCGGGTGCTCTTGGCGCTGGGGAGGTCGACCGGAGCGAACAGGCCCTTCCGATACTTAAAGCCGCGGAGCACGTGGGTCGTCGGATCCAGATAGGAGCCAACTGCCTCGCCATGCGGGTTCAGGTCCCAGACACGAGTGGCTGTGGAGCCGGGGAAATCAACCTGGGTAGTTGTGCCGTTGGAGAGGATGTAGCCGTGCGTCTGCATGGTCATAAGATCTGTGAAGAATCCAGCGACTTCGCCTCGCGGCGTTATGCCGTTGTTCATGGATGCCGGAGTTGGGTACACGTTCAAGCTGTCCTCGTTGCGCACCCAACCGTGCATGGTTCCCATCGTGTCGGTATCGTGATAGCAGCCGACGATAACGCCTTCCGAGCTAATCTTTACGGGAATCGTGTTGAGGTGGCCGGAAACGGAAATGTCCTTGAAGCCATCTGGTCCCAGAAAGAAGCCGTGCAGGTTCCCGTCGTTGCCGATGTAGTCACCGACGATGTTGCCGTTCGCATTGATGCCGCGGGCCTCCGTGAACAGCGATCCCGGCGGATCGATGGACACGTACTGGCCTGCAGTAAGTAGGAAACCGTGGTTTGTTCCGTTCTGATCGACATAAGTTCCGACCACGTCTCCGTTGGCATTAATTCCGTATGCCACGGTTGCTTTTGCGCTGGGGAAATCAAGTGTCGAGAGCGCAACCGAGGCCCGGGCCGCGCTCGCAAACGTCGCACCAGCGAATAGTAGTAGTGCAGCGAAAAACAGTCTGTAGCTCCTTGTAATTTTTCTTCCTGAAAACATCGTATTCCTCCTGTGAAATGGGCTTGGTCTCAACACCGGGTTTGGGCCCGGCGCGCCCACACACTGCGGTCGAATCGGATGCCGGTCAATTCGCGCAGGGTTAGTTTTAGGTGAGAGCGGAAGTCAGTGAAAACAAGGAGCTTGTAGACTTGAGTATCGGCGCTTTTTTGAGCGTATAATGCGCCGACACCTTTGGTGTTTGCGTGTCTAACACTCCTTCCAACAACCCGCCTATCCGTTTCGGAATCTTCGAACTAGTAGTTGACAGTGGAGAACTGCGCAAGTCGGGGCGCTCGGTTCGTCTCCGCCCCCAGGCCGCCAAAGTCCTGGTGCTGCTTGCTTCTCGCCCCGGCCAACTCGTCACACGGGAAGAGCTACGGGAGAATATCTGGGGAAGTGAAACTTTTGTTGATTTTGAGCATGGCCTGAACCTGTGCATCCGCGAGGTCCGAGCGGCCCTGGACGATGATGCGGATACGCCGCGGTACGTCGAGACACTTCCCAAGCGAGGCTACCGCTTCATCGCCTCTGTGGTCATTCCGGAGGCCAGAACAGGAGCGCTCACCCCGTCCAGCACCAGGCTCCCGCGTTCGGAAATAGGACGCCGCGGATTTCCGCTTCGCCTCGCTCTGGGAGGGGGCTTGCTTGCGGCGCTCACGCTGTTAGTCGGCTTTAATGTGTCAGGTGTTCGCGATCGCTTGCTGGGAAAGTCCGCTGTACCACGAATTCAATCCCTGGTGGTACTTCCTCTGACAAACCTGTCCGGCGACCCTGAACAAGACTATTTCGCTGATGGAATGACGGAGCAGCTCACGACCATTCTCGGGCAAATCAGTGCGCTAAGGGTGATTTCGCGGACTTCCGCGATGCATTACAAAGGAGCGAACAAGACACTGCCGGAAATAGCGCGGGAGCTGCATGCGGACGCCGTTCTTGAGGGATCTGTTGAGCGCTCGGGCAACCACGTGCGAATCACCGCGCAGTTGATCGAAGCGCCCACTGACCGGCATCTCTGGGCCAGGAGCTACCAGCGCGATCTGCGAGACGTCCTGAATTTACAGGACGAAGTGGCAGAGGCGATTGCGAACGAGGTAAAGATCAAGCTGACTCCTCAAGAGCGAATTCAGCTAGCAAAGGCGCGTCCGGTGAATCCCCAAGCTCACGAGGCCGACTTGCGCGGGACTTACGAACTGCGCAAGCACATGCCGGCGGGGCTATATACTCCAGGTCACGGTGAAAGCATCGAAAAAGCCATCAAGTATTTCCAGCGGGCCCTCTCGATTGACCCCAATGACCCATTGGCCTACGCGGCTCTCGCGGATGCTTACTACGAACAGAGTACATTTCTCCGCGCCCCGCTCGAAGTAATGCCTAAGGCCAAGGCCGCGGCCGCGAGGGCCATCGAGCTTGATGATACGCTCGCGGAAGCCCATGCTGCGCTTGGTTACGTGAAACTCACGTTTGACTGGGACTGGTCGGGCGCCGAGCGGGAGTTCCGCCGCGCTTTGGAACTCAACCCGAACTTACCTCGGGCACATGCCGGGTATGCCCATTACTTCCTGGTCTTCCGGCGCATAGACGAAGCTCTGGAGCAGTTGGACTACGTCCAGAAGATCGACCCGCTCTTCCCGCAGCCTCACATGGGCCCTCCTTGGCTGCTGTTCAACGCTCGGCAGTACCAGAAGGCAATTGAAGCGGCCAAACTAGATGGCGATGAGCGCGTTCTTGCGCTCTCGTTGGCCGAACTGGGTCGTCGGGAGGAGGCAATTGCCGCTGCAGACCGCGCTGTGCGGTCTACGCAGAATCCGATTATCTTGGCAGAAGTCGCCTCTGGATATGCCATGGCGGGCAAGAAGGAAACCGCCCGCGCGATGCTTACTTCAATCGTGGCACAGGCTCAAGAGCGCTACATCTGCGGGTTCAATGTGGCATGCGTATATGCCCAACTGGGCGACAAGGAGCAGGCCTTCTCTTGGTTGGAAAAGGCATACCTCGCACGCTCAGATTGAATGCCCCTCATCGGGGTGGATCCCCGACTCGATCCGCTGCGCGCAGATCCTCGCTTTAAGGATTTACTTAGGCGCATCGGTTTACCAGATTAGCTAATCTTTTCGCACGGTTACGCCGGCCTGGCGCTTGCAGACGCACAGCTCTCAAACCACAAATGAGTCCGGGAGCTGTGTTCGGATCACAGCCTAAGGCGCAAAGCTAAACATTTGGCGGTCCTGGATGAAACGTGGCACTCTTCAAAATACTGTTGACCCCGGACCATGGTAACAAGGACACGCCTGCTCACGAGGCAGGCGCGTCCCCAAGGCTGGTCTAAGGCCGACTTGGGACTTTCTTATCACCCGAATCATCGGCTTTGTTACACTCCGATCCGGCTATCAAATCCCCCTCTAAATTTGCCCAGTGAACCCCCGGCTGAGACATTCCCCTCGTGACAGTTTGGACGCGGATTTCTATTCAACGGAAAATTGTGTTTCTTTCGGTACCACATCTAGTCTTGAGGCGCTCGAAATGCTCGCCGCATCGGAAGATTCAGTCACTTCTTCGAATTCTGCCGGAGGGCGATAGCCGAGCGCGGAATGCAATCTGAGCCGATTGTAGTAGGACTCGATGAAGGCTGAGATATTTATCCGAAGATCCTCAAGGTCCTTATATTCTTTGGCTTCAACTTCTTCCCGCTTAAGGGTTCTAAAGAAGCTTTCGCAGTTGGCATTGTCACCAGGGCTGGCAGGCCGGCTGATGCTTGGCACCATTTTGTGCTTGCGCATCGTCCGCAAATATCCGGCATGCACGTACTGCGGGCCGCGATCCGAATGATGCACTAGACCAGGCCCAGGCTTTCGTTCGTCAATGGCCCGCTTCAGCGCCGCTAGCGGAAGACGTGAAGTTAGTGTCCGGTCTAGCGCCCAGCCGACCACTCTTCGCGAGAACCGGTCTAGAACCACAGCGAGGTACACAAATTCTCGCTTTAGTCGGACATGGGTAATATCTGCGACCCATAGTTGGTTGAGCCCTGAAAGCTTCATGCGTGCCGCAAGGTTAATATATATCTCACAACGACCTTGAATCTCCGCAGGCGATTGCCACGGTGCGGCAATCATGCTGTCCTCGCGCATGATACGAGCCACCCTTTTATGATTGACCAGCATTCCCCGGCGTCGCAGTTCGGCCGTCACTCGCCGGTATCCGTATTGTCCATGGTGTTCCAGAGTGACCCTTTGAACCTCGGATCGTACCTGCATCTCTTCGTCACAACTGTCCTCCGCACGCAAATGCCTGTAAAACCCTGCCTTGCTTACACCCGCAAGATGGCACATCCGCTCGATACTCAGACCGCCCTGCAGTGACATTACGTCCCGGATGTGGTCGTAAATGCCAGCTCGCCACCCGCGTTGCTGTCGCGGTGTTGAGCCTCGACTCTCTGCAAGGCGCCTTTGAAAAAATCCACCTCCAAGGTCTTGTCTGCAATGACCCCCTTCAACTTATCAACTCGTTTTCGCAGCCTTGATTCGCGCGATTTCACTGTCGGTACTTGTTCGCCGTCTTCGCGGACCTCGACTCGCTCACTCTCTTCGATCCACCTATATAAGGTCTGTCGTGGAACACCTAGTTCGCGTGAAAGCAGAGCAACGTTATCGCAGGACTTGAAGCGCTCGACCGCTATCCGGCGGAACTCTTCCGGATGCCGCCTCACTCGTTCGTTCGTCATTTGTGAGAACCTACGTTTCCCCACAAAGTGTAACGCTAGACAATTCGTCCCAATTGGGGGTTCACTGCCGCGATTTCCAGAGATGAATGGTGAGAATGACGTTTTGTAACTGACTGAAAGAGAAGGAGAATTTGGCTCCCCGGGCTAGATTCGAACTAGCAACCCTTCGGTTAACAGCCGAATGCTCT
>WNFM01063930.1_pt2 | contig 15336 bp, 13 predicted proteins | sample 5400271 | NCBI WGS metagenome assembly WNFM01 (sample SAMN13153352, study PRJNA577476) | soil metagenome | isolation source: 60 cm saprolite on Douglas fir-dominated hillslope | place: USA:California | collected 2013-09-17
CTTGGTCACTCAACCGACAGCAGCGCCGCCCATCCGAGTGGAAATCTACGATCAGGTCTATAACCTCCGCGGCGTGGATGCGGAATACATCACCAGGCTGGCCCAGTTTGTTGATGGCAAGATGCGCAACGTGGCTGAGCAGACCTCCACCATCGATTCCCTGCGTCTGGCGGTGCTGGCCGCGCTCAATATCGCCGACGAATATCACATTCTCAAGAAAAAGTACGAGCTGCTGGCCGGAGAATACAATCGCCGGGCCGGTCAACTGGCGGGAGCGCTGGACGAAATTCTGGAAGAAGCTCGCCGGGCCGGGTAGGGATTTTTTCGCTCGCCATCCCGCGAGCGCGCTGCCCGCAAGGGACGTACCATGCTACGTCTCTACAGCCGCATTCTTAACAAACGTCAAATTTCTCACTCCCTTTCAGGGTCAACAAATCTAAATCTAAAAAAGGCCGTCCGGCCACTTGCCATCTACTCTGCTTTTCTTTAGCATCAGTCCAGATAACCGGCCTGCAACGCAGGTGAGAACGGTAACCGTTCATGAACCAACATTCAATGAACAGGGGGCCTGACTCGTATAATAACGGCTCGGTGTGCGAGGTTCCGCCAGTACGGAAATGCCTAAAGAGCCGCGGCGGGTTCCCACCGTCTTAGGACGGGTTCAGAACGGCCCGGTCGCACGGCCAAGTGGGTCGGTTTTCCTCTTTTTTGTCGCTGCGCTCCACACCGCTAACGAGCGCGCTCGACTTCAGATTTCCTTGCTCCTGTTGCGGCCGACTCGCCGCGTGGTCGGGCTCGCCGGCTTATCGCTAGAGAAAATCGCGCTTCGCTCCAAACCGCTCTAGGGCATCTGTCCCTTTTAGATTTTCGTGCGCCTGTTGCAGGCTGCTCGGCGCGCAAGTCGGCTGCTTCAGATTCATGTCGCTCCCTCCGAAACCGCCACAGGAAACTTGCCAGCCCAGGATTTCTCGGATGCTCCTGAACAGCGCCGCTCGCCGCGCAAGTCGGGCTCGCGGCTCTCGATCTGGTCACTATGGCTGAATGCTGATTGCTGTGTGCTGATTGCTTCCCTACAATCCTCTCAGTGGCAGAGACTCCTCCAACCCACGCTCTCACCGTCCCGCCTGATGCCGTCGGCACGCGTCTCGACCAATGGTTGGTTGCACAGCTTCCCGAGGTAAGCCGCGTCCGCATACAGCAACTCATCGAGCAAAAAAAAATCCTGGTGAACAACGGCGTGCCCAAGCCTTCCATGCGCCTGCGCGGAGGAGAAGAGATCATCATCACCGGGGCGGTGGAATTGCCGCCGCTGAAGGCCTTCGCTGAAGATATTCCGCTCGACGTGATCTACGAAGACGAGAGCATAGCGGTCATCAACAAGCCGGCGGGCATGAGCGTGCACGCAGGCTCAGGCAAGGACGATGCGGGCAATCGCGGCACCATGGTCAACGCGCTGTTGCACCGCTTCAACGGGCTGTCGCAGATCGGCGGTGAGTTCAGGCCGGGGATCGTGCATCGGCTGGACAAGGAGACCAGTGGGCTGGTGGTGGTGGCCAAATCTGATCTGGCCCACCGAAAGCTGGCTGAACAGTTTTCGCGGCGCGAGGTAAAGAAAACATATATCGCGCTGGTCCACAGCTGGATGAAAGAGGCCAAAGGAACCATCAACGCGCCCATCGGGCGTGACGTGGTGCGCCGTGCGCGCATGACCACGCGCCGGGGCATGCAAAGCAAAGCCGGCCGTGAGGCGATCACCCACTGGAAGGTCGAGCAGCGGATTGAAGGCGAGCGCGGCAAGTTCTCATTGCTGGAGGTGGGGATTGAGACCGGCCGCACGCACCAGATCCGTGTGCATCTGGCTTCGATCGGCCATCCCGTCGCTGGTGACACGCTCTATGGCGCTCCCCGGCCGGAGAGTTACCTAGGTACAATGTCAAGGGTTGCATCTCTGGAAAGAAACTTTCTGCATGCTTTCGAGATACAATTCCGGCATCCAATCAGTAATAGGCCGCTTTCGTTTCAGCAGCCGTTACCGGCTGAGTTAACAGAATTTCTCCGCGAGATTGGGCATTGAGGTTTTGTTTCCCAGACTATAATGGCCATGAGAGTTCCTGACATGTCTTCCCTACGGTTTTTTGCGGTCTTGCTAGTGTTTACTCTCGTTTGCTGCGTGGCTGAAGCGCAAACGCAGCCAGCCGCCACGCAGCCAGCCGCTTCGGCGCAAACGCAGCCGGCCGCGAACGCGGTCGCACCCAATGCCACGCCTGCGGTGGACGATACGCTGCCGATCCAGACCTTCCATAGCCGGTCAGACGAAGTCAACGTGATTTTTACCGTCACCGACAAGCACAACAAGTTCATCAAAGACCTGAAACAGAGCCAATTCAAGTTCCTGGACAATAACCGCCCGCCCAAGCAGATCATGAATTTTTCCGCGGAGACCGACCTTCCGCTGCGGGTCGGACTGCTGATTGACGCCAGCAACTCCATTCGCGACCGGTTTTTGTTCGAGCAGGACGCCGCGATCTCGTTTCTCCACCAGATCATCCGCCCCAAGACCGACAAGGCGTTCGTGCTGGCCTTTGACGAAGTTTGGGACCTGACTCAGGACTTCACCAGCGATCTGGACAAGCTGACCAAGGGCGTGAAAGTGATTCGCCCGGGCGGCGGCACCGCGCTGTGGGATGCCGTATTTTATGCCTGCCGTGACAAGCTGATGAAAGAACGCGAGACCGGACCTGTCCGCAAGGCAATCATCCTGGTTTCTGACGGCGACGACAACCAGAGCCGGGTTTTGCGCCAGGAAGCCATTGAGATGGCACAGCGCGCCGGCGTGATCGTGTACACCATCAGCACCAACCTGAGCAATAATCCTGATGAAGGCGACCGCAGCCTGAAGATGCTGGCGGAAACCACCGGCGGGCAAGCGTTCTTCCCGTTCAAACTCCAGGACGTGGCCAACGCTTTCCATGACATCAACGAAGAGCTTCGCAGCCAGTATTCGGTGTTCTACAAGCCGGATAACTTTGAGGCCAACGGACAGTACCGGCCGATCCAGATCGCTGCGGAAAACAAGAAATTCAGAGTACGGGCCAAGCGGGGTTATTACGTGCCCCGGCAATAGGCCATTCCTTCTTCAGCCATCCGCAGGCCCGGCCAATGCCGGGCCTTTTTATTTTGTGCTGCGCACCATCTCTCTGACGTTCGGTCGCAACCCCAGGGATGCAACTATAATGAGAGTTCTGGACCCATTTATGCATCGACTGCGGCATCTCGTCTTCTCGATCTCGCTTTTGCTGATCGCGCACGCATCATTCGCCCAGGCGCAGCAGCCTGCTTCCCCTGCGCAGCCGGCTGCAAGTCCCACACCTGCCGAAGGCGCTCAGCAGGGTACAAATCCGGGCAGCATTCCCACGGTTCGCGTCAGGTCAGACGAGGTCAACGTCGTCTTTACCGTGGTGGATAAGGACGGTAGGTTTGTGCGCGACCTGAAACAGGACCAGTTCCGGATCATTGACAACCATCTGCCGCCGCAAAAGATTCTGGACTTCAGAGCGCAGACCGATCTCCCGTTGTACGTCGGTCTGCTCATCGATGCCAGCAACTCCATCCGCGACCGCTTCCAGTTCGAGAAAGACGCAGCCTCGGAGTTTTTGTACGAGGTCATACGCCCCAAATCCGACCGCGCCTTTGTGCTGGCCTTTGATGAGATCCCGGACGTGACCCAGGACTTTACCGGTGACCTGGACAAACTCAGGAACGGCGTAAAGTCTATCAGGGCGGGTGGCGGAACGGCGCTGTGGGACGCGGTTTTTTACGCGTGCCGCGACAAGCTGATGAAGGAGCCTGCGCGCAGTGCCGTGCGCAGGGCCATCATCATGGTATCGGACGGCGAAGACAACTTGAGCCGGGTCTATCGCCAGGAAGCGGTTGATATGGCGCAGCGGGCCGAGGTGATTATCTATACCATCAGCACCACGCTGATGAACAGCCACACCAAGGGCGATGACAATCTGAAACTGCTGGCTGAAGCCACCGGCGGCCGGGCGTTTTTCCCGGTGAAGCTGGACGATGTTTCGGCGGCGTTTCGCGAAATTCAGGAAGAGTTGCGCAGCCAGTATTCAATCTCTTACCGGCCGGAGAGCTTTCTCGCCAACGGGCAGTTCCGGCTTATCCAGATTTCGGCCGATAACAAGAAACTCAAAGTACGGGTCAAGAAGGGCTATTACACGTCCACGCGATAATCCCGCAGGCCACTCGACTGGAAAAGACTTCTACCGGCTGGCCGCCACGTCATTGGGAGGATAGTATCCCTTGCGCGCCTGGACCTTGTGACCATCTTTTGATTTCACCTCAATGCGGCGGAATTTGCCGTCATTGACCGGATTATCCGAAGAGAATCCCAGGCTGTATTGGCTGCGAAGTTCGGCGGCGATCTCGGCAAAAGCCTTGTCCAACTTGCCCGGATGGCTGACGGTGATCACCCTTCCTCCTGTCTGCTCGGACAGCTTGTTCATATCGCCATAATTGGAGGGAAATCTGGGATCGGTAATGAGCAAAACGTAAGCAATCACATCAGCTTTCTGGGCTGCTTCAATGGCATCTTTCAATTTCAATTTGCTGCCCACGTCGTCGCCATCGGTAAGTATGATCATGGCCTTGCGCCCAGACTGCCGGCCCAGCATTTCATACGAAGCAAGATACGCAGCGTCAAACAGCAGGGTGCCCTTGTTGTCGCCACCAGCTGTAGGCACCGGACCGGGTCTTCCCATCGGCGCCATGCCTGCCGTGTTGGTATTGATGCGGGCTTTGTCCAGTCCGCCCCGCAGCAATCGCGTGTCGTTGGTCAGGTCCTGCAGCAGGTCCACTGAAACATCAAAACTGATGACGAATGCCAGGTCTTTGTTTGTGAGGACCTTTTGCAAAAAGCCGCTCGCAACTACCTTTTCCTCAGGTAAGGTCCGATTCATGCTGTAGCTGCTATCAATAAGCAGTCCGATCGTCAGCGGCTGATCGGTGAGGGCGGAAAAGTACTTGATCGTCTGGGGCTTTCCTTCTTCCCGCAGCTCAAAATGCTCCTTAGCCAGGTTCGGGACCAGCACACCATGCTTGTCCTTCACGGTAAACAGGACGGTAACCAGGTTTACGTTCTTGCGGAAGGTGGGAACCTTTTCCTGGTCGTTTCCCTTGGCGCCTTGCTGATCATTGGCGGGCGGCTGCTGGCTCGATGAGGGTGCGGTTCCCTGCGCGTGGCCGGAGAGCGTGAGCAGGGGAGCAAATGCGAGCATCACGGCGAAGAAATAAGTCCGCATAAGGGCTCTTGACGCCTTTCTGGCTTAATTAGGTTTGATCTATTGTATTAGATGCAGCTGAGTTGCCTCAGTCGGCCCTGGTAAGCATTACAATTGCTCCAGCGCACTTTTCCGGGAATGCGGTGCAAAGTTCCCGCTCTGCAGACGTTCTAAGTGGTAGGAGGACTGATGTTTAGGTTGACCCGTGGGATGACCGTGTTGGTCTGTGCTCTCGTGATGTGTGCTTTGCCCGGCTTGACCCAGCAGCAGAACCTGCCTGACGGCCCCAAGCCTAAGGACCAGTCACAACAAACGGTCCCCGACGCACCGCAACCCAAGAACCCCAACCCGCAAAACCAGTTCCCTGAAAACGCACCGCCAGCCCCCAAAAACGCACATCCAGAAGAACCGGCAGCCGCACCAACGCCAGCCCCGCGTTCAGCAGCACAAAATGGGATCTCGACGAAACGTGACGATCTTTACCAAATGAACATCTCCGTCAACTTTGTGCAGGTTCCGGTCACGGTCAAGGATGGCTCCGGCAAGCTGGTTTCCGGTCTTAATTCAAATGATTTCAGGGTTTATGAAGATGGAGTCCCGCAGCCGCTCAAGTTTTTTACCTCCGACCCGTTTCCATTGTCGGCCGCTATCGTGGTGGCCACTGACCTGCCCTCCACCACCATGAAGAAGGTGAATGAGACGTTGCCGGCGCTGATTGCTGCATTCAGCGAGTTTGACGAGGTAGCTCTGTATCGTTACGGCCACACGGTACAGCAAGTCTCCGGTTACACCGGCGCCTCCAGTGTACCCACCGCCAGTCTCAATCGGCTCAAGCGGCCTGGGCGTGAAGGCGGTCCTCCGATGACGGGCGGACCTTTTGGTGGCGGTCCCAGCATCAACGGCCATCCAGTAAACGATCCAAACGCCAATGGCGGCAGAGCAGTCGACGTGCAGACTCCACCGCGTGAGTTTTACGTCCTGAATGACGCCATCCTGCGCGCGGCGCAGGACCTGAGCAAGCGTGACCGCGCGCGCCGGCGCATCCTCTTTGTGATTAGTGACGGGCGAGAACTGGGCAGCAATGCCGGCTACGACGAAGTGAAGAAAATCCTGCTTTCGAACAATATCAGCGTCTATGGTGTGGGCGTGGACACTGCCGCCATCCCGATTTATGACAAGCTGAACCGCATCCGCGTGCCCGGCTTTGGCACGGGAAACATCCTGCCCAAATACGTCTCTGATACCGGGGGACACATGCTTGCGGAGTTTGACCGCCAGGGCATTGAGCAGGCATATGCCACCATCGCGGACACGGCGCGCAATCAGTACACTCTGGGTTATACCACCAGGGCCACGCAGGCGAGCACCTATCGGACCATTGACGTACACGTTCTCCGCCCCAACGTGAGGGTCATCGCCAAGCAAGGCTATTACCCGCTGCCACCACAGCCGCAAAAGCGCTAAGAGGTTACTTTCGCGTGTTTCGCAAAGGGGTAAGCGTTTGGATACTTGGCCAAACCGCGTAGAATTAGAAGCCGCCCTCGCTCCGTACGTTATGATATAAAAAAGTCTTTCAGCAGCATGGGGGTTTCGGACTGCAACCGTTGCTAAGCGCGGTGCGGACCGGATGCTAGGAGAGCCTTGAGCTTTATTAACTTTGCCGCTCGCGAAATTAACTGCAAGATCGTCTATTACGGCGCCGGTTTGGGCGGTAAGACCACGAACTTGCAGCATATTTTCGATAAGACGGTCGACAAGCAGAAGAGCAAGATGATCTCCCTGGCCACGGAAACCGATCGTACCCTCTTTTTTGACTTCCTGCCCTTGGATCTGGGCACGGTGCGTGGCTTCCGTACCCGCTTCCATCTTTATACCGTTCCCGGACAGGTGTTTTACGATGCCAGCCGCAAGCTGATCCTGCGTGGGGTGGATGGCGTGGTGTTTGTGGCAGATTCGCAGGAAGAGCGCCTCGATGCCAACATCGAGGCCCTGGAAAACCTGAACGAGAACCTCAAAGAACAGGGCTACGACTTCAAGAAGATCCCGTATGTCCTGCAATTCAACAAGCGTGACCTTCCCAGCGCCATGCCTGTGGATGACCTGAAACGCGAGCTGGTGAGAAAAGCCGAACCTACCTTTGAGGCAGTGGCGTTCCAGGGTAAAGGCGTGTTTGAGACGCTCAAAGAGGTAGCCCGGCTGGTGCTGATTGAGCTGAAGAAGGGCTGAGCGAGCAATTGGCAATTAGCCAAACCCTTGGCCGCAGATTTGCGCTGATAAACGCAGATAAGAATAAGTCAGCCGCGAATTAACGCGAAGTACGCGAATTTTTTAATTCATGTTCATTCGCGAAATTCGCGGCCAATTTTCTTCTCTGCTGATCTGCGCTTATCTGCGGGATCTGCGGCGATTTTGTTTGGCTAATTTGCTAATTGCCAACTGCTAGCCGCTCACTTATGCGGATCCAGTAACGATGCTACACCGCCAAAATCGCGGCCCTTATTGGCGCCTCGGCCGGCTTTGGCGGCCATAGGCGATCCAGGGTTCAGCCCTCCGTATTTCTCCAACAACACCGGTACCAGTGCGCCTTCGGCCTCTTTGGTAAACGTAAACTGGTCGTCGGTCCGATCAATGCGGATGAAGTCGCCCAGCTTGACCTGGCTGGTGGCCACCAGGTTCGCCAGCGGGAAGACCACGTTCTTCTCGATGGCCCGTTTCAGATGGCGCGCACCGTACTTGGGGTCAGTGCCTTCCTTCAGGAGGAACGCCTTCACCGGCGCAGTGCAGGAAAACACGAATTGGCTGTTGCCGGTGGCCTGCAGTATCCTCTGCTGCACCATGCCCAGTTCGATCTCCAGAATCTGCTCCAGGTGCTCCACCTTGAGGGTCTTGAAAACCACGACCTTGTCAATGCGGTTCATGAACTCCGGGGAGAACTTGCGCCGGGCCGCATCCTGTGCGGTGCGGGTAATCTTGTCATCGAGCGCGGCGTCCATGTGGCCCTGGCGCTTGGTGTTGCCGAAGCCCAGGCCTCCGGTCATGAGGTCATCCATCTCATGCGCGCCGAGATTGGAGGTCATGACGATCAGGCACTGCGAAAGATCGACGCGGCGGTTATCGCCCAGCGTCAGCGTGGCCTTATCCAGGATGCCCAGCAGGAGCTGCCACAGCGCGTCACTGGCTTTCTCGATTTCGTCAAAAAGAAGCAGCGTGAGCTTGAGCTTGTCAGTATGCCACTGGTTGAGCGCTTCCTGCGTCAGCAGCGGATGCGTCTCACGGTGTCCCAGATAACCGGGGGGCGAACCGATGAGCTTGGCAATCTCATGGCTGTGCTGAAATTCCGCGCAGTCAATCTTGATGACAGCGCGCGGGTCGCCAAAGAGCGATTCCGCCATGGCTTCCACCACACGCGTTTTGCCGGAGCCAGTAGGCCCAAGAAAAAGTAGATTCCCCACCGGACGCCCGGGAGCGTTCAGTCCGGCAAGAAACATCTGGTAGATTTCAACAACCTTTTCTACCGCCGGGTCCTGGCCAACGATCTTCCGCCGCAAGGCGGTTTCAAAGTCCTGCGCATCTGAGCTGCGCCGCGTGGGATCAAGAGCAGTATTAAAGCCGGTCCTCATATTTTCCTCGCCTCTTTTCGCCGAGGACGCCTCCATAATAATAAAGAGGCATGAATCCTGAGATGGGAGCGCAAGCTGCTGAGTTGTAATAACTGATGTGTCAACAGTCCCGCATCCCGCATCTCACATTTAGATGCTGAAAGTGTGACAAAAGGTCAAGCACTACAGCCATTTTGATCAGAGTACCGGGATGCGTGCTAAGATGCCTGCAAGACCCCGGGAAAGAGTCCTGCATGTTATCCAAGAAGTTCCGTTTCATCTCCTCCGCAGCCCTGATTGTGCTTGGGCTTATCGTTTTTGTTGTGGTTTTCGCGCGGCATCCGCAGATTCAGGCCGCCGCTGCCGCACAATCGGCGCCGGCCGCACAGAATCCGCCTGCCAATGGCTCAGGCCCGGCGGCTCCGGCGCCAGAACTTCCGCCCGGAACAATCACATACACGGCTAAGGCCCTGACCACGGCCCAATTTCTGGCCCGCGGACATCTGTCCGAGTCGCAATACATGACCGTGGCGGAGTATGTGGCTGCCATCGCCAAGGCCAACAACGGCAAGACGACATTCAAGAAGGGTGAAACCGTTTTCATTCCCGGGATTGAGCCGCAGCCGATCGTGGAAAAGACGCGGCCCTTCCCGAAAGATACGGAAGTACGTGCCATCTACCTGACCGGCGGAACGGCTGGCAGCGCCCGAGGCATTGAACTGGTGCGCCGCTGGCGTGATGCGGGCGGAAACGCCGTGGTGTTTGACATTAAGGACAGTGACGGCACCATCAACGTTCCTTTTGAGCATCCGCTGGCGCGGAAAATCAAGAACTATCCCATCACCAACCTGCCGAAGTACGTGCGCTACCTGCATTCGCTGGATCTGCATGTAATCGCACGGCAGGCGCTTTTCCGTGACGACAATATCGCCCAGCACCATGGCGCTCTGGCGGTGCAATCCCGCAGCCTGCACCAACCCTGGCGTGAAAACGGCAAGCTGGTGTGGAGTGACAGCTCGAACAAGGAAGTGCAGGACTACAACATTGCCCTGGCCAAATACGTGGCCACCTCAGGCGTGGATGAGGTCCAGTTTGACTATGTGCGCTTCCCTGCCGAGGGCAACCAGGCCGACGCGCAGTTCGCCTTCCAGAAAGATCCAAAAACAAAGCTGCACCGCGACGATGTGATCGCTGATTTTCTGGATCGTGCTTACACCGAACTGCACCCTATGGGCGTCCTGGTGTCGCTTGACGTTTTCGGCATCATGGCCTGGCAGCGCCAGGTCGATCTCAGCCATACCGGGCAGGACATCGTGAAGATGGCCAAACACTGTGACGTGATTTCGCCCATGATCTATCCATCGCACTTCTTTGGCATGGACGGTTACAAGGCGCCGGGCGACGCTCCCGAGCACTTCATCAGCATCTCCATGGACCGTTTTGACAAGATCACGGCCGGCTCCGGCGTGGTGTTGCGTCCGTGGCTCCAGGCCTTCCGCTGGAGGACCAAGACTTATTCGCCAGAATACATCCTGAAGCAGGTCAGTTCGTCGAAGGGACATCACGGCGACGGGTTCCTCTTCTGGAACGCAGCCAATGATTACTCCAAACCGTTTGCCGCCATGCCGACCATGATGGCAAATCCCAAAACCTACCTCTACACGCCGCCTGCGGCTGTGGCCCAGAATACGCCTGCGGCTCCGGGACAGGAAAAGACGCCGCAGCAGGCCGCAGCAGGAGATCCGCACCGCTAATCGCTTCCGGCAAAACATTTGTAATGCAACCGGCCCGAACTTGGGCCGGTTGTTATGTTAGCTGGAAAAAATTCCGTCAGATATAATGTGCCGTACTGCCTTGATTCTTATCTAAAATGATAAGGGACTCGCCTTAAGCCTTTTCAGGCAGCAGCCGAAGTCCAAGTGTGTGAGCGGGACATTCAAAATCTGAAGGAGCCTCTCCCTATGGCGATTCAAGCAACCGAGAAGATCTGGCACAACGGAAAACTGATTCCGTGGAAAGACGCCCAGATCCACGTGATGTCCCACGTCATTAACTACGGTTCCTCCGTATTTGAGGGCATACGTTGCTATGCGCCATCGGGCGCGCCGGCCATCTTCCGCCTGCGCGAGCACATGCAGAGGCTGATCGACTCGGCCAAAATCTACCGTATCGAAATCGACTACAGCCTTGACCAGCTTTGCGTCGCGGCCCTGGAATTGGTGGGGAAGAATGGCATCTGGCCGTGCTACCTGCGCCCTATCGTGATGCGCGGATACGGCGAGGCCGGCGTGAATCCCTTCAACTCGCCCACGGAGGTCTATATGACCAATTATCCGTGGGGTAAATATCTGGGCCACGGAGACGTGAATGAGGGCGTGGACGCCTGCGTTTCATCCTGGTCGCGTATTGCGCCCAACACCATGCCGGCAATGTCCAAGGCCGGCGCCAATTACATGAACTCACAGCTCATCAAGATGGAAGCCATTGTGAATGGCTACGTTGAGGGGATCGCCCTGGACGTAAATGGCTACGTGAGCGAGGCGTCCGGCGCCAATATTTTCATCGTACGCAAAGGCAAGCTCATGACGCCGCCGCTGGGCAATTCCGTGCTGCCAGGCATTACGCGTGAAAGCGTGATTACGCTGGGCGAAGACATTGGGCTGCCCGTGGTGGAGCAGATGATTCCCCGCGAAATGCTCTACCTGGCCGACGAAGTCTTCTTCTGCGGCACCGCATCTGAAATTACTCCCATCCGGTCCATCGACAAGATCAACATCAGCAATGGCGTAACTGGTCCGGTCACGCTTGCGCTGCAGCGCGAGTTCTTCGGCATTGTGAACGGAACGGCGGCTGACCGCCACAATTGGTTTACCAAGGTGCCGGTAAATGAGCGTTCCAAACAGCCGGTTGGGGTTTAAATAGCAACTGGGTCAGCTTCCTACCACAGCTTTAAGCTAGAGAATCACAAAAAGGACGGGCAGAAGCCCGTCCTTTCGTGTTTTCTGTCTAGCGTTGAACGCGCATCCAGGGTCCAGACGAGTGCCACACTCCGGCGCCTTGGTCGGCGGCATGCTGCATGTGGGCCACATACCAGAAAACCACATCCTTTTCCTGGATGTCCTCGTTGTTGTCATATCCCAGGTGTCCGTTAGCGCCAAAGGGCCACGGTTCGTCTTCCGCATAGTGGTAGAGACGCGCCCCGATGTCCTTAGTAGAAAACGAATCGGCTTGGCCGTCATTTGCGCCCGGCAAAACCCAAATTCCATGCGACGTGGGATTGTCACGCACGAACCAGACACGCCCAGTGGCCGGATTCTTTAGGTCATTTCGTTCGTTGGTGTATTTCAGCCAGCCAGGTCCCCATCCCTGATTGGGACGGTTGTTGTCAAAGACGAAGATCTGGTCATTGGGAAAGCCATTGAGGTCAAAGTCCATCCGCCAGTACGGGTGATGTACGTGATTGATCTGGCATTGCAGTCCTTTGCTGAACAAATGCGCTCCCAGCCATCCGTCCTGGCTGAGATACCACACTTGGTACAGATCATACTGGCCAATTTGTGCCTCGATCCCAAGTTCCAGCATGGTGTGCCCGCCGGACACATACGACTTCTGGCAGACCATATTGTTCCCGCACCATGAAATCGGTTTTAGGCTGGACCAGTAAATGCGGTCGGCGTATGGGCCGCAGGATTGGCCGTTTACAGTGTCGTATTTAACGCGAATCACCGGCATGCTGGCCTTCCACAGGACCAGTTCGTTTTTGAAGAAAACATTGCGGACCGCAAGGCCGGCTCCGTCTTTTACTTCCCAGTCAAAGCTCCAGCCGTTCCAATTGGTATGACCCGACTGGGCCAGGAGCGGTGATGCCACTGCAGCAAGAAGCAACAAAGAGCGCCACATTTTCCGGATCATCGCACACCTCCGTTTTCTGCGATTCTGGAGAAGACCAACACCTTATTAGCCGTCAGGTCTACCAATGCGTAGTACTGCGGCACGTAGTCAGGCGGGCTGGAAAAGGACACATGCAAGACGCGATGTCCCTGTTGCTCTCTGCCCGATTCGGCATAGGTGAGAATGGCCGTTGGGCGCATATTGCGGACTGACTCAGCCGCGCGCTGGTCTTGGAGTGCCAGAGCAATGGCTGCCTTGACCTCCTCTACACCCTCGGGTGGCTGATAACCCTCTCGGCGGTTCACTTTTTCTACTTTTTGTCCGGCAATTTGGACTTCGATGGCCACGTTGTTGCTATAGCTATAGAAGGTCAGGATGACCGGGGCCTGCTCGGTGGCGCTGCGTGGATGGGCTTTGTCAGGTTCAATTTCAGACGCAGTGATGTATCCGAAACGGTCGCCCAATGCGGCACGCACTTGTGCGTCTTGCAGCGCTGCCTGCCGCAGACCGGCTTCCTGTGATTCGGTAAATGCGGCTGATCTTTGCGTCCAGGATACGTAGGACTCGTTTGTGCGGCCTTGGGGCCGAGGTGGCCAACCCTCCTCGACCTTCGTAAACTCAATTGCCGGTGGCACTGGAATTTTGCTTGGCAGGCGGGACTGCTTCGTCTCCCGGCGACAGCCCAGAAAACTCGATGCAGCCACACATAGTAGAAACAGCAAGTATTTACTTTTTCGTTCCATACTTGCACCCCTCTTAAGATGCCGGTGAAGGCCCTTTTGTCTAGGTTCCTATAAATAAGGTGCATTTGAGACTGAAAACGTTTCAGAATTTAAGCGAAGTTACAAAATAGGGTCTCCACATCAGAGTGTGGCAGTACTCTGGCGGTAGAGGTCGGCATTTAGATTAAGACCTTCCGGCTGAGCTTTATTACCCAGAGCGGCGAGGCGCAAAGGGCCCTCTAAACCTTGTGATTGTAATCGAAGCCGTTTTTATTAAAATCGCGTTACGATCCCCAGCTCACGCGGCAGCCATGCATTCAATTTTTCCTGAAGTTTTTTCATCTCCGGGCACGCCGAGCGGTCAAAAGCCACTCCTGTGCGGCCGCTGCTGTGCGACCAGATCACGCTGCCGCTGGCGTGCATTGAATACGAGATCTCCGGCAGCACCAGGCTCATGGTAAGGGAGGCGCCGTGAGGCAGCGGCTCCGCAGCGTTCAGACACAGCCCCGTCTGGCTGAGATTCAAAACGTTCACCTGATGCAGCATGCGCTGCCACCCGCGATGGTTCACCGTCCCGGATAGCACTCTGGCCGCGACAGCGTGGCGGTAAGTTGCAATGCGCTGTTGCGCCATGTTGGTGTAGGAAGCTTTTAACGCGCGCGCCAGCAAATCAGGGTTGACCGGCTTGGGCAGCGTGAAGTGGACGCGCTTGCCAACCGCGGCACTCGGCAATCTCTGCGACAACAGCGCAACAGCCACACCGCGCCAGTGCGTGGAGGGCTCCAGGCAGGCAAGCTGGTCTACCCAGGGCAGATCGTAGTCGAAGATGGCGAGGTCCAGCCTGCGGCTCTTCACCAACTGCGCAGCTTCCAGCACGCTCGACGCCGAGTGGACATTGATTCCGTAATCCTGCAAGACTTTTCTCACCGCGCCCGGAGAAACCTGCTCGGGCAACAACAACAGGGCGGAAAAAAGGTTCCACGGCGCAAAGACTTTTGTCCTTAGGAAGGTGTTCCGCGCTGTATTGTCTGGTTGCATACGTAGCTGGTGCTTCGCCCTGGCAATCGGGGAAGCGGAAGTTTTGAGCTGTGCCCGCCGTCACCCTGGGCGCAAAGCGAACGTCAGGCAGCTCTGTTGAGAGGAGAATTACACAAGAACCGAAAGCTGGCGTACCGACATTTAACTTACAGCGGCTAGGAATTTTCACTGGGTTCGCGCCTATGGAAAACGGGTGTGGCCCCTCGAAGCTACTAGGGAAATCTCCTTAGCAGGGGAACTGAAAAATTCAGATTCATCCCGCCTTGGCCTTTGGCTTCTCCACGTGCTCTTTTTCGCCGGGTTCGGTGATCAACCGTGCGCCGTGGTTGTAAGTAAGGTAAGCCCAGGCCCAGTCGATCATCACAAAGAGGCGGTTGCGGAAGCCGATGAGGAAGAGCAAGTGGACAAAGAGCCACGCGAGCCAGGCGAAAAAGCCGGAGATGTGTATCTTGCCAAGGTCGGCCACGATGGTGGCGAGACTGCCTTTGTCGAGATACGCAAATTCCTCGCGCGGCTTCCCTTCCAGCGATCGCTTGATCTGGCGCGCGGCAAACTTGCCCATCTGGATGGCAGCGGGCGCAACGCCGGGCACGGGCTTGCCGTTCTTTTGCTGCGCCGCGGCCAGATCGCCGGCGACAAAAACTTCAGGATGGCCGGGCACAGTGAGATCGGGCTGGACAATCACGCGACCGGCTTTGTCCGTGGGCACGCCCAGCATTTTGCCCAGCGGCGAGGCGGAAACGCCCGCGCCCCAGAGAATCACCGCGGCAGGAATTTTCTCTTTCCCTACCGACA
>WNFM01062516.1_pt1 | contig 15334 bp, 15 predicted proteins | sample 5400271 | NCBI WGS metagenome assembly WNFM01 (sample SAMN13153352, study PRJNA577476) | soil metagenome | isolation source: 60 cm saprolite on Douglas fir-dominated hillslope | place: USA:California | collected 2013-09-17
CAGGATATTTACAGATCCTGTAGGGAGATACACCTTCGCTTCCCTATGTTTCGTTTCCGGCTTGAAGCGACATCTCTTGTGCCTGTACTGCCGGTTCCACCTTCTTGCGATTCAGCAGTTGTTGGAGTTCCTCGAGCATGGTTTCAACGTCGTTGAATGAGCGGTAAACGCTCGCGAAGCGTATGTAGGCAATCTTGTCCATCAGGCGCAGGCGTTCCATAACCAGCTCTCCGATGACGCTACTTGGAACTTCCTGTTTGCCCTGCCGATACAATTCCTGCTCAATCTCTTCGACAGCGTTTTCGATCTCGCCAACAGGCAGCGGACGCTTCTCACAGGCTTTGCTGATACCGGCAAAAAGTTTCTGCCTGTCGAAGGCTTCTCGACGTTGGTCACGCTTGATGACCATAAGGACTGATTTCTCGACTCGTTCGTATGTACTGAAGCGTCCTTTGCACTGTTCACATTCGCGCCGCCGATGAATTGCATCACCAATGTCTCGCGAATCCTTCACCCGCGATTCGGTGTATCCGCAAAATGGGCATTTCATATAGCTCTCCCAGATAGTGCTGTCAGAGGGTTTCTGTAGTTTTGCTATTGTAGCATCCGAGGCACGAAATGAAAATAGGGGGCCGATTTATCGGCCCCCACGGCCTGTTCATACGCTCTCAGTGGAGGGGTGCGTTTCATATTTGATATGATATCAAAATATGAATCTCGCCCACGGGCGAGCGAGGTGGGGCTGTTAAGAGGAAGTCACGGGTTGCGAACAGGTCCTTACTTCAGGAGGCACCTTTCCAACGTAGCCAGAGCGCAGGCGCGATCCTTCACGCCAGTAAGCATACCAGTATGGGCCATGGCCCTGCCCATCACGGCAGGTACTGCATGATGGTTTCCCACATTTGCGAAATTGTAGTTGATAGGTAATATGTTGATCGCCTGGTAACTGTGTCATATGCTGTTAACCCTCGCAGATCGAAAATAATGAGGAATATTTGTAAGGGAAAGATTACACAATATTCATCTTTAAGCGTGACCGGATTCATTTTTTAATGACGCTGGTAACAGGATTTTCATGCAAAATTACTTGTTCTTCAACTGGTCTCCCGGGATAATTATAGGAGAATTGGTATTTCCCACATTACTTTTCCGGAAGGATGGTATAATAGACTATGTAACATTCCTACCCCTGTAAGGTGTCTCCTGTTCCATGTGTTTTGTCATGTTGTTGGATCGGAAAGGAAGGCAAACCGTGCAGATCATCATCAAAAGTAAACAGATGGAAATCACACCTCGCTTACGCCAGCACATCGAACAAAAAGTGCAGCGGCTCTCTCGCTTTGTTAATTCAGATGCTCGTATCGAAGTGACCGTTATGGAGGAACAAACACGCAGTGCTCGCGACCGCTACTGTGTGCAACTTACGGTTTCCAACAGCACCCGCCCTATTCGTAGTGAAGTAAGTGCAGTTAATGCTAGCATGGCTCTCGACCTGGTATTGGATAAAGTTACTACCCAGTTAGGACGTCACAAGGACCGCAAGACAAGCTTGCGGCGGCACCATACTACTGCTGTGAAGGTTCTTTCACTTTCACGCACCGGCACGCTCTCGCTAGTGGAAGAGGAGCAGGTGGACGAGGATGAAGAGTTTACTCTGCCTATTACAGAAGAGCGCAATGAAGAGATATGGACGAAAGTGCTGGAGATTCGCCGGATTCACACCAAACCCATGAGCGACCAGGAAGTGATTGCAGAGATGGAGGCGCATGGCCTCTCATTTTACCCGTTCTTTAACGAGGAGACGCAGAGCGTCAATGTTATGTATCGTTTAGATACAGGCGGCTACGGGCTATTGGTGCCTGCTTCACAGGAAGTTCCAGAATAGAAAGAGTATGCTATGGTGCGGTTGGGGGGCGGGGGCAAGCTCCGCCCCTATAAGCTGTTAACCGCTATGGTAGATCACAAGCTAACCTCAAATTTCCAGGGACTCAGTGGAGGATCCTCAAATTGACCCAGGGGATCAGTAGCGCGTATCGTCAAAAGGCGCGCATCGGGAGATGGCAGCGGGCTAAAACGAGCGCTGCCTTGATAGACCGCTTGGGATGGGTCGCTGGCCAGTTCGGAACGTGCCAGGAGTATGCCGCCGCGGTCGCCGGCCCATTGAGCGCCAGTGTTGTCTTCTAGCAAGAAGATAACGCGAGGGACAAAGGCAAACCCCTTTGAGAGTGGCGGCCGAATCCATAAGTAATGAAGCTCAAAATGCTTCTGGTACAGTTGTAACTGGTTCAGCATCAATATCATATCTTGCTGTTTCTGCTCCAGCATGATGTTGATAGTGCGCAAAGGCTCTCGCGGCATTGGTTCAGGTGCGCCTGCTTGCACAAATTCTTGCGGAGCCGCAATCACGACTGGTGGACGCGAGGCGAGTTCCAATGCCTTGGGAGAAAAGGGGGTTGGATCGTTAATAATTTCGTTACACAGTTGCAGGCAAGTTTCGCAGATATAGGCAGCGCCAGGGCCAGCTACCATACGCCGTACTTCTGGCGGGCGTTTTCCGCAGAAAGAACAACGTGCCAGTGACCGATCGAAACTCATGGCTACCTTCCTAGTAGTCTTATCTACTTACCAGCGAAGCTGGTCTTAGACAAAGAAATCACTGTTCCCATGTCTCTATAGGTACGCAAAGCAGCAACCGCCGCATTATATAATCCCATGCGTTCAAGAAGAGCGGCATGTGCCTCCCACTCTAATGTGTCGTCCAGAGGCGTGATAAACGTTAACGGATCGTTATCACTGCTTTGACTTTGATGCATTAAGGGCCATCTACTGCTATTTGCGCTTTCAACAAGTGGTACAGAGCCGTTATGCGGTTCTATTGAGTCAACCAGGCTTTGCGCAGTTCGATCATCCCTACCATAGGTTCGTGCCAACGCTAACGCTATTAAGTGATCGGCAAAGTGTGGATTCTTGGGTAGTAGCGAACCATGCAGATAGGTACCGTAGACGTTGCGATACACCGCTCCTTCGGTGCCGTCTTCTGAGTTATTGCCATGGCCCTTGAGTACTCTGCCCAGCGGTTTGGCCGTGCCAAGGTAGGTACGACCACCATGATTTTCAAAGCCGACCAGCGTACTACCATTCCAACTGATTGCCACATCTCCAATACAGCGGGGCACTTGCGCTCCTTTGTGGATGGTCCAGGCGTCGAATACTCCAAGTCCTCGCATGTCAGGCCCATCGGCTGGCCGGTAGTAGTGCGCCAGCAACTGGTAGCCGCCACAGACCGCCAGCACGGGCATATCGTCTTCAATGGCGGCCCACAGGCCGATACCCTTTATCTCATGCAAATCCTGGGCGACAGGGGCTTGCTCTTTATCCTGTCCACCACCAATGAACAACATATCGTACTCATCTGGCGCCAGGGCGTCACCGACGCCTAAACCGACAACTCGCAACTCTATGCCACGGAGTTGACAGCGTCTACGCAGCGTCAATATATTGCCCCGGTCTCCATACAAATTTAATTGATCTGGATATAAGTGACCCAGGGTGAGTGTGATGGCGTCTTTCAAGGGCCTTTTTCCTCCCAATAATGAGGCGTTAAACCGCGCCTTTCCAGTTCACGGTGGATCTCTAACAAGCCAGTATACGTCGGTACAACAAATAAAGTTTCACCTGCAGGTGTTTGACGAATGGCGACATCCAGTGCTTTAGCGATGCCAAAACCCGTTGTAGGGGGACGATTTATCATGTCCGACTCCTCCTCAACAGGCGCACTCAATTGGGTACTGCGTGCGGCCTCTACTTTCAGTGTTTGGCTTCGCTGACGCCTGGTCTGTGCCTTCGGCTTAAGGCCGGTCTTAGCGGCACGCAAAGAAGTAGGAAGCACGACAGTCATATCTTGCTGTGCTACTCCTGCATACTTTAAACGTAACGCGAGGTCGAATGCACGAGTTCCTGCCGCCGTCAATGATGCTATTTGCTGGAGTATGCGTTCAAAATCTACATCCCAGATCCATGAAACATCACGTCCATCGGCGATATTATCATTTAAAACAAATAAGAGATGCCTGGGCATTCCATCGCTGAAGAGGGTACGCAACACCTCGTTGAAGCCGGTAGGATTTTTGGCCAGCAGCAGGCGCAGCGTGCGTCCTTCAACCTGGATACGCTCCCCGCGGCCAAAGACGGGCTTAAACTGTTCAATGCCGGAGACAATCGGTTCCCAGGCGATGTCCAGCGATTGGGCGGCTGCGATTGCTGCCAGGGCATTATAGATGTTGTAAAATCCGGCCAGCGGAATAACGATCTCTCCCTGCCGGCTTGGCGTCTGGACCGCTATACGGAGCCGGTCAAAGCTGTCAGTATGTACTTTCACAGCACGCACGCTTGCCTGGGGGCGTGTGCGCTTGCAGTTTGTGCAAGTATAATGTCCTAAATGGCTGTAGTATCGAATCGTATATTGGTATTCTCCACCGCAATATGGGCAGGTGTAGGCATCGATTGCCTGGTGCCTTTCAGCTGGCATATCCTGTGCGGCGAGATCAAGTGCAGGATCATCGATACCAAAGTACACTACCTGACCTGCGAAAGACGCTCCAAGAAATGCTGTGTTGGGATCGTCAGCGTTAAGAATCAGCGTTGTGCTGCCTGGCAGCAAGCTTACTGCCTGCTTCCAGCGGGCCAATACGCTGTCAACTTCGCCGTAACGGTCAAGTTGGTCGCGGAAAAGGTTGGTAAAGACGGCGACGCGAGGAGGGACTGCGTGCACGACTTGTGGCATGACTGCTTCATCGACCTCAAATATTGAGATAGCCTGCCCTGCCCGGCGCAAGTTTCCACTGGGCCGGGCGCGGATGACCAGGGCTCCCGCGACGCCGCGCATAAGATTGGAACCTTCCCGGTTGCGCCAGACACGCAGTCCTGCGTCGCTCAGGATAGCTGCGATCAAGCCGCTGGTGGTTGTTTTGCCATTCGTGCCTGTAACCAGGATGCTTCCGTACGCTAATTGTGTGGACAGGTGACCAATAATGTCTGGATAGAGACTTTGTGCCACGACGCCCGCAATACTGGTCCCTCCACCAAGCCGTAATCGACGACTCAGCGCTCCTGCTGCTCGTCCCCCAATCACTGCTAAGCCTGCACGCAGCGAGCTACGCCGCCTAGGAAGATGCCGGCTACCTGTGGTTTTGGCATGATGATCAACAGCAGCCGGGGTGGAGTCCGTGCTGCTGTTCTTGCGTCTTTTGCGCACATCTCTTTGGATGGGGCGAGATGGCTTATTTTTTGGCATACTAATTTTCTCTCCCGAGCCAGCCTTTACATAAGTATCTTTATAAGTTGCAGCATAGCATGCAAGCGCAAACGGGTCAAGGGCGATTCCTACAAAAATACCGGGCTATTGAAACGACTAGCGTCCCCCTGCTGTATACTCAATGCGCCATGTAGCTCTGCCAGAACAGGTGCATCCTTTCGCGCAGCGCAGCATGTTCGGGCTTACGCAAATAAGGATCGGTCTCCCACAGCTTTGTCGCAATGTTACGAGAAAATTCGACCAGGCGTATATCGTTCAGGTCGGCCATACGCAGCTCGGGCATACCGCTTTGACGCACGCCAAAGAAATCGCCCGGGCCACGCAGCCGCAAATCTTCCTCCGCCAGGCGGAAACCATCGTGCGTCGTCTGAAATACTTCCAGGCGTTCCTGGGCCTGTATGCCGGCATCGGCGCTCAGCACATAGCAATACGATTGGTACTCGCCACGCCCGACGCGCCCACGAAACTGGTGCAGTTGTGAGAGGCCAAAACGGTCAGCGTCCTCAATCACCATTACTGTTGCATTGGGTATATCGATGCCAACCTCGATCACCGAAGTAGCCACGAGTATGTCCAGCTCACCGTCGCGAAAACGGCGCATCACGAGGTCCTTCTCGGCTGCTTTCATTGCTCCATGCACCAGCCCCAGGCGCAGATTGGGAAAGACTTCCCGGCTTAATCTCTCATATTCGACCGTAGCGGCCTTGACCGCCAGCGACTCGGACTCCTCGATCAATGGGCAGTGGGCGATCAGCCGGTAGGCCTCGTCGCGACGTGCGCCGCTGCGCCAGCGCGTGATGATCTCCTGTCGCCCGGGCGGTAACTGGTCGATTGCCGAGACATCCAGGTCTCCATAGACGGTGAGCGCCAGCGTGCGCGGAATAGGCGTAGCTGTCATCACCAGCATGTGCGGATGGTAGCCCTTTTGCCGCAGCAGATCGCGCTGCTCGACGCCGAAACGGTGCTGTTCGTCGACAATCACCAGCCCCAGGCGCGCAAAATTGACATCTTCTTGAATAAGTGCGTGCGTCCCGATAGCCACCGCCGCCTGCCCATTTTCGAGAGCAGTACGTCCCATGGCGCGCTCGCGCTGACGCAGGCTGCCTGTGAGCAGAACAGCGCGAATACCAAATGGCTCTAACATGCTGCCGATACTCCATGCATGCTGCTCCGCCAGCAGTTCCGTCGGAGCCATAATTGCGCCCTGATAGCCATTGAGTGCCGCCAACAGCAGGGCTGCTGCTGCTACAACGGTTTTGCCTGCACCGACATCGCCCTGCAGCAGGCGGCTCATGGGTTTACTCTGCGCGAGGTCGCCAAAGATCTCAGCAATCACACGCCGCTGTGCCCCGGTGAAGCGGAAAGGCAAAGTTGCCTCAAAAGGCTCCTCAGTGGCCATCATTGACCAGAGCGTGGAACCTGGGGGTGTTGCGGCGTTCTGTGCATCGCTCTCTGGCCCATTTTCTGCCCGTTGGACCTCTTGCACACTTTCAGCGTCGCTAAAAATTTTAGCGAAATCGAGCTTAAAAGCGTTCCCCTGAGGCGCTTCGCGTTGCCAGCGAGTCCTGCGTTCTTGCATGCCAAGCTGGATCAAAAATAGCTCGTCGAAACCCAGGCGCAGCCGGGCTGCTATGAGCGCTTGCTCATTTTCAGGGTAATGGATCTGCGAGACCGCTTCAGGCAGTGGCATCAGCTTAGCGGCGGAACGTACCGAAGCTGGAAGGAATTCGGGGATCATCGCAGCATAACGATCAACAACCCACTTGGTAGAGCTCCGCAGCTTCTTTGCGTTCAACCCTTCGGTAAGCGGATAGATAGGCACCAATCGCCCGGTATTCACTAAGTCGCCCTGCTCGGGCAGTTCGTGGCTACGTACATTAAACTCAACCTTGTTCCCGAAGCGTCGCTTGACGCCGGTTACGACCAGGTAGGAGCCCTTGGCCGCGTGCAATTGCTTTTGCAAATAGGGTTGGTTGAACCACGTGACGCGCAACTTTCCCGTCTCGTCCGAAATGGTGGCGATAGTGCGTGCCCGTCCCCCACTTGTGCGTATCGTCTCTACTTCCCAGATGAGGCCCAATGTGGTTGTGACCTCGTCAAAGGGTATGTGCGCAATTTTCACGAGTTTGCTATAGTCGCGATGCTGGCGCGGAAAATAAAAGAGCAGGTCGCGTACGGTGCGTATGCCCAGGCTGTGCAATTTAGCCGCTATCGATGCTCCTACACCAGGTACTGCCGTAACATCCGCACTTAACAGCGTAAGCGATGCATGACCCGCTGACATGCCTGCTTCTAAATAAATAGGATTCTCTGAAATAGCCTGTTTATTTTGCGTCCCCTGGACCAGCCGTGCGAGGTCCGGCGCTGCTTTGCCATCTGTTGGCACAGGCCGTGCGCTGACCGCTGAATCTTTGCGATCAGTTTTATCCGCTTGAGCAGATATAGAATTGGCGGGGGTTTGAGATCGAATGGGAGCCACTACATGATTGTTTGGCCCACTATTGTCAAGTTCGTTGAGTATGGCAAGGGCCGCGCGCAAGCTGGCCGCACGCTGCATCGGGTCCTGGCGGCGATAGCCCTCAAGGTGCTCGGTGAAGCGATGTATGGGTTTGAGATCAAGGCCTGCATTTTTACATGCAGCGCTGACTTCATCAGCCCAGCGCACCGCAAATAATTCCAGCCCACCCCTGACAATCTTATCCTGGTGATTGCCCCGCTGTTCATACTGTAGGACTTTGCGCGCTCGCTCAATATAGGGTGCGAGTTGCTCGTTTGCCGAATTTGACATAACTCATCGCTTGCTACTTGCTAACGTTGTTCTCAGTGCCTCATACTATAGAGGGTTCCTTGAGGAAGTGTCAAGCGCATGTTCAGCGACGAGCCAGCGTCTGCAGGCGAACCACGGTGGGCGACCATAAAGGCCCTCCCTTCCCCGCTCCACCGCCCTCGCCCCTACGGATGTTAAAGAAAAGGTTTTAGATCAGCTGTAGCACGCTTGCAACCAGTTCCTCCCTGGTAAAGGGCTTGGTTATGTACAGGTCGGCGCCCTGTTGCAGTCCCCATGCTCGATCCACCGGGGTATTCTTCTGCGATAACAGGATGATGGGGATATCGCGGCTTGCCTCTATACGTCTGAGTCGCCGGCACAACTGGAAGCCGTTTTGCTTTGGCATGACTACATCGAGGATGATACACTGCGGCTGCTCCGTGAAGACTTTTTCGAGTGCCTCGTCTCCATCGACGGCGGTGACGACTTCAAAGCCTCGCTCCTGGAGCGGGGTGGTAATCATCAGTAACTCCGTGATGCTGTCGTCTGCTACGAGTATTTTCCACGGCATGTGCTGTTCCTTTCCTGTTAGCGTTTTGATCGATAGTATGGGTAGAGATGAGCGGCGTTAAGATGGCGCATCTCGATGATTGCTGCTGGTAGAAAATCAATCTATGAGCACAACGAAAAAACCTCTCCAAGAAGGAGAGTAGCTCGCAAAATCTTTTATTTCAACTTTTGGTACTTCGAGAAATCAAGTTGCTGTTGACACCCGGGCCTGATACAATCATTGATGTTGGTACCAGACGTATCTGACGTCTCAATCTTGCCTGCAATTCACCGGGGCGAAACGTTCTCCGGGGGAACACCAGCGGGAATCTCTCCCTAAGAGAGGAGCGAAGCAAGAGAGGGAGCAAGAGGATGAATCGCATCGACCGCCTGACGGCTATCATTTTGCTGTTACAGGGGGGCAGGCGTACTGCCGGCGAGATTGCTCGCCGCTTTGAAGTGTCCAAGCGCACGGTTTTTCGCGACATTGAGGCGCTCTGTGAGATGGGCGTTCCGATTGTGACCGAAGCAGGCGCACACGGCGGCTATGAGCTGATGCCAGACTATTCATTGACTCCGCTCCAGTTGACATCACGCGAGGCCCTGCTGTTGCGCCTGGCGCTCAGCAGCGTCTCTCAATTAGCCGATACTCCTTTCAAACAGGAACGAGAGTCACTGCTTGCCAAGATGCAAGCCCTGATTCCCGAGCGGCATCACCAGGACACAGAACAGCTCTTGCAGACCATCCAGCTCGATATTCCAGTACGCAACTATGCCACGCCGTTTATCGAGCAGCTCATCGAAAGTGCACGCACAGGACAATGGCTCTCTGTCTCGTATCGTTCGCAACGGGGAACCTCTCAGCAAACCATCCTTCCCCGTCGTCTCTATTCTGCTGGAGGCTTCTGGTATTGTGAAGCCTACTCGCAGGAACGTCAAGAGGAACGCACCTACCGCGTTGACCGCTTCACTGGAGTGAGCGCAACCCAGGCCCCAGAACACAGCGTGTCCCAGCATCCCCAGCTTCCCTACGAGCATCTTTCGCACCCAGAAGTACGTATCCGGCTCACGGCGCGTGGAGTCCTGATCATGGAGCGTGATCCTCACCTCGGCGACACTATTCAAGCGCTTGGTGAGGAGGGAGGACTGCTCTGTTTTCGCTGCCCGCCTACAGAGTACGACTGGCTGATACGCACCCTGCTCAGCCTTGGCCCCGATGCCGAGGTCCTGGCTCCTGACGCCTTGAGGAACCTTGTGCAACAGGCTGCCCAGGATATTGCCAATCGCCACGCCCAATAGTGACATAGGGATGTCATCATTCCTCCTATATACTTGTCTTGTGATGATAGCACTACTGGCTCTCACCATGTACCACTATCCTGAGCAAAAGGAGCCATTGACCATGGTTGACCGAGTACAGCAACGGCTGCACAATTGGTGTCAGACCGCCGAGGCCCGCCTTTCTGGCGATAGCATGGCCCCAGCGTTCATCGAGCGCGTTGGAGTTGCAACGCTTTATCCTGCTTCCTCAGAGATCCCGAATCTCTTTTCGGCCTACGTGGGTGATCCCAACGCCAAAACTGATTCGGGATGGGATACGCCGAGTGGCGAAGTCTACAGCTGGCGCTGGACGCTGGGGCGAAGATCCTGCGCCTTCTACACCGCGCTCATTCGCCGCCGGCCCACCTGGATTCGCTGGTCTCTGCTTCCCGCCATCCTTCGGCTCTGCGGAGTACTCTGCCCACCAGAACAACTCTACGAAGCGGGGCAACTCTCTGCCGACGCCTATCGTATCGCACAAGCGCTTGAAGCCGCCACGGGCGCGCTCAGCACCGGCGAACTGCGAGAACAGGCTGGCTTTCCTCGCGGCTCCTCCTCACGTGCCGCCTATCTGAAGGCCGTAGAGGAGCTGGAGACACAACTGCTGTTGATGAAAGTCTTTCTGAGCGAGGGCGATACCATGCATCATACACTGGTGCGCAAACAGTATCCTGACCAGATTGTCGCGGCAGAGGGCCTGTCACTCGACGAGGCCCTCGACCAGTTTCTTCAGGTCTATCTCCCCCAGGCTGTCTACGCCAATCCGCCCGGCCTGGCAAAGGATCTCAAGATTCCTGCCACCGCTTTGTCCACCGCTTTTGAGCGTCTGATGGCTGTGCACCAGGTCGTCCAGATTCCACTTACCAGGAATGTCAATGGCTATCTCTGGTGTGCACCGAGGGCGGAAACAACAAAGTATGAGATATAAGAACCAAACAATCGCAGAGAAAGAGGATTTTCACTATGAAAACAAAACCTGACCTCTCGAAGACTACCGACTTCATCTGGCGAACTGCTCGACTGCTTGACCGGCATCGCTTTGCCTTCCTGTTTCTGGATGGGCCACGTGACGCGGTGCTAGGAGCGCTGCGTCCCTATCAAAATGCCGACGGAGGATTTGGTCATGCGCTCGAACCAGATCTACGTGGGCCTGTGAGTCAGCCCATACCGGTGTCGTCAGCGCTCAGTGTCCTTGACGAGATCAGCGCTTTTGATGATCCCATGCTGAAGCAGGCATGCGACTATCTGATGACGATCACGACAGCAGAAGGAGGCGTTCCCTTCGCGCTTCCCTCGATCCGCCCGTATCCACACGTTCCCTGGTTGCAGCCAGACGATCAGCCGTCCGCGTCGATCTTGCCGACCGCATCTCTTGCTGGGCTGCTGCACAAACATCGCGTTGACCATCCCTGGCTCGACCATGCTACCGCCTATTGTTGGCAGCACATTGAGTCCGGAAAGACATGGGCGTCAGAGCGAGAGCTGGCTGATTTTGAGCGAGTATCGGCAGGCTATGACGTGCGCACGATCCTCTCTTTCCTGGACTTTGTACCTGACCGGAACCGGGCTGAGGAGGCTCTCAGGCACATGCGTCAGACCATCTTTGAGCAAAAGCTTGTGGCGCTTGATCCTGCTGCCTCGGGAGAGGTTCATACGCCCCTTCAATTTGCTCCTCGACCCGAGAGTCTCGCTCGCCAGCTCTTCGCAGATGAGATCATTGACACGCACCTGGATGCGCTCGTTGCCGCTCAAGAGAAGGATGGCGGATGGCCGATCAATTGGCAGGTCTGGACGCCGATAACAGGGCTGGAATGGCGAGGCTGGGCCACGATCGAGGCGCTCAAGACCTTGCAGGCTTATGGCCGTCTCTCGTAGGCATTTTTAGACCAACATCGTCGCCTTCACTGAATAAATCGGTGGCAGGAAGTCGGCAACCAGGTGCCAGCTATCACCGCGATTGTTGCTGGCAAAAAGTTGACCTGTGTTTGTGCCGACAAACACGCCGCAAGGATCTAAGCCGTCGGTACACATCGCGTGTCGCAAGACGCCAAGACGTACGCCGGGCCCGGCCGGCAATCCCTCGGTTAAAGGTTCCCAGCGCTCACCACCGTCCTCGGTGCGGTATACTGTGAATTGCTCACTAACATTGTTCCTGCCGTCCGGTTCCTCGACAATCACGTACACGGTATCGGGATTGTGGATATCGAGTGCAATCGGAAAGCCAAATTCGGATGGTAAATCCCGCTGGATATCTATCCAGTCATCCCCTGCGTTGATGCTCTTGTAGATACCACAATGGTTCTGCTGGTATAATACATCGGGTTGAGCCGGGTGCTGCACAAACCGGTGGATGCACTGCCCGAACTCGGGATACTTTTCGGGCAGGAAGCCGGCGCGCGTGTTCTTATTGGCGAAAATCCAGCTTTGCCCGCCATCATCTGTGCGCATGCAGCCCACGGCGGATATACCAACCCACATGCGAGAGGCGTTCGTGGGGTCGGCGATGATCGTGTGCAGGCATAAGCCACCCGCGCCTGGCTCCCAGCGCTCACGTGTGGGATGCTCTGCCAGTCCAGCGTTGAGTTCCCAATGTACCCCCCCATCCTTGCTGACCCAGAGGCTGGCTGGATCAACTCCTACGTAGACTGTTCCAGGTTCATTGGCACGGCCAGGCTCGATCACCCAGATATTGTTGAGTTTCTGCTGGCTGGCTTCAGGGAACTGGATACCCTGTTCCGGCTCATGCCACGTCAAACCAAAATCGTCGCTGTAGCGCAAAAATGAGCCGAAGAAATCGCCGTTCTCGGCTGCAAACAGCCGGTGGCCGCTGCGTTGATCGAGGGTTGCATAGAAGATTCGACGCCCTTTTAGAGCCGTGGCCTCGACTTCCCACGTTTTCCGGTCACGCGAGGTCAAGAGAAATAGCCCACGCTTGGTGCCAACCTGCACCAGTATGGTACCCGGTGAGAATGTGTTCATGATTTCCTCCTTTTAGCCTCCAGCTACAGACTGTAAGATGTGAATTTTAGCTCCATTGTGTATGGGTGTATCGATACCTTGAAGATAGCGGATATTTTCACGGTCCAGGAAGATATTGACAAAGGGTCGCAGTTCGCCAGTTTCGTGGCAGAGGTTAAAGCGCAAGCCCGGAAAGTCACGGTCGAGCGCATCGATGATCTCGTGTATTGTTGAGCCAGCAACCGTCACTGACGAGCGGTTGCCAATTTTTGTGCGGAGCACATGGGGCAGGATAACTGTTGCGTTAGGTAGAGTAGCCGGTGAGTCTGTGTCCATTTTATCCTCAAAGCAATAGAGTAAATGAATGTTTTAGCATAATAAATAACGTTCAACAGGCTAGTTTTCGTGGCACCATTTGCTTAGCGATTGAGCAAGTTACTCTCGTCTCATCGAGGTATCGAATTAGAACAAGTATACCAGATTTGGTGAGATTTTACAAGAAGAATAGGATGTCTGTCAGGGCTGGTGCAACTTTAGCATTTGTGGGTACGTTTAGCATAATGTACTTTTTTAATTTTTTAGAGGTAGCGAAAACTTGAAAATTTTGAAGCGACTACAATACATCAGCCCTTACGAACGCTGGATGTTCGCCAGCGTAGCTATTGCTACGCTACTACGCTTCATACTTATTTATTTTCACTGGCCATCTACAGAGAGCGACGAGGGGAATATGGGCCTCGTGGCGCTCCACGTGGCTTACCAGGGGGATCATCCTATTTTCTTCTATGGTTCAAACTACCTGGGGCCGCTGGAGGGCTACGCTGCTGCCCCGCTCTTCCATCTTTTCGGGACCTCGCTTTTCGCTCTGCGCTTGCCGCTGGTGCTCTTCTTCACCGGGTTTCTGCTCAGCATGTATTACCTGGTTCGCCTCCTCTATAGTGAGAAGTTTGCCCTGGCGACTGTGATCTTGCTGGGCCTGGGTACGAGTGATGTGTTTTTTCTTCAACTCAGGGCATCGGGCGAATATCCGGAAATAGAGATGTTCGCAGCGCTCATATGCCTGCTCGCGGCCTGGCTTGCACTCTCTTCGCACAGGGCTGGCCAGGAGCCCGGTCGGCAGAAGAGATGGAAACGCGTTGTGATCTATGGCTTGCTCGGGCTCATAGTAGGACTCGCGTTCTGGGTCGATCTACTTATTCTGCCTTTCGTGGCAGCGGCAGGATTGCTGCTGTTACTTTTCTGCCGCAGGGAACTGCTGAGTTGGACCGGGCTTAGTCTCCTGCTTGGGTTTGTCGTTGGCGCGTTTCCGCTGATCTACTATAATCTCACTGCGCCTCCAAGCCAGAACTCCTGGTTTGTTCTCTTAAGCAACCAACACGCAGGAGCCAGTGATATGGTGGCGCGGCACCTGACCTGGGTAAACCAGCTCACCGGGACGATGATAGTTGCCCTGCCTATGGCAACAGGAGGCGGCGTGCAATGTCCTTTAAGCGCTATCCCGCCTTCTGGCTCGCCGGCGCCCACGACGCTTCCATGTGTCCTGTTCCAGGGCGCCTGGGGTTTTGGCTATCTCATACTATGGTTCATCGCGCTGGGCCTGGCAGTCTACGTCGTCCGGCGTTATCGTCGTCAGGTGCGCTCGGGCGTTACAGAAAGCGCCTCTGAGGAGCGACAGGAAGTGATTCGCCAGTGTGGCCGGCTGATGCTGTTAGCGAGCGCGGGCCTGACACTGTTGCTTTATGCCACCTCACCGACATCGGCCACCGGTCCCGTTACCACTTTTCGCTATCTTACCTGCATGTTGCTGGCTGTCCCTGCTATCCTGTGGCCGGTGTGGCAAGGTCTGAGCACACACAAGATCTCCTTAAACTGGCGGTCAAAGGGAGCGCTGCTCTTAAGGGGAGCGTTGCTCTTGCTGGTTACTACGACATTAGTGACCGGGACGGTGAGGACATTCATGCAGATCCCCACGGCCCAGGTAGTGTACCAGAGACAGGAAACCCTTGTTCAAGATCTGCTGCACGTTGGCGCGACACGCGTCTACGCCGATTACTGGACCTGCAATATACTCACTTTCCTCAGCCGGGAGAAAATCATTTGTAGCGCCCTGGACGAACAACTGAACCCCGGATATGATCGCTACATGCCCTATCGCTTCATTGTGCGTGCAGCTCCTCATCCCGCCTATGTATTCCTGCCTGGTACGAAACAGATTGAGGCAGTAGAACAGCGGGTAAACTTAGCGAGCTCTCATTATCGACACTATATATTTGAAGGATTTGTTGTGTACCAGGTGACATGAGTAGGGATGCGGGTGGTGGGGAGCGGACGGGCGGGCCTTTGTGGGCGTCCGGGGCCGGAGTGCACACCCCAACGCAGGACGACCACAAGGGTCCCACTCCACCTTGCACCGCCCCCGTCCCTAC
>WNFM01122166.1_pt1 | contig 15331 bp, 6 predicted proteins | sample 5400271 | NCBI WGS metagenome assembly WNFM01 (sample SAMN13153352, study PRJNA577476) | soil metagenome | isolation source: 60 cm saprolite on Douglas fir-dominated hillslope | place: USA:California | collected 2013-09-17
TGAATAAGATTTTGAAAACTTTTTTAACAACAACAATTAAAACCCTAAATCAACTAACGTATGACAAAATTGTATCTGTTTATTCGCAGGTATCTCACGATCTTTCTGGCGTGTGGATCCCTGGCAGGCTTCGCCCAGCAGACAGTGTCAGGAACGGTGACCTCCTCCGACGATGGGACCACAATCCCCGGCGTCAACATCCAGGAGAAAGGTACCAGCAACGGTACCGTAACTGATTCCGGTGGTAACTTCAAGATTAACGTTGGAAGCAATGCAACACTTGTATTTTCGTTTGTGGGCTATGCCACACAGGAGGTAGTCGTTGGATCACAAACCTCGGTGAAAGTAAATCTGGTTTCCGATGTCACCGCCCTTGCGGAAGTGGTCGTAACGGGGTACGGATCGCAGGAGAAAAAGGAAATCACAGGTGCTGTGGTCTCCCTGGATACCAAGGATTTCAACAAGGGGAATATCAACGATCCCACCCAGCTGTTGCAGGGCAAGGTAGCGGGCCTTAGCATTTATAATAAAGGCGGCGATCCGAATTCGAGTGCGGTTATTCGTTTGAGGGGGCTCTCTACGGTAGGAGCAAACGCACAACCTTTGGTTGTTGTAGACGGAGTTCTCGGGGCGTCATTGGACAATATCGATCCGAATGACATTGAAACGATCAACGTATTGAAGGACGGATCGGCTGCGGCCATTTACGGCAGCCGGGGCTCCAGCGGGGTTATCTTAGTGACTACGAAGAGAGGTTCCAAGCAGGGCGGCGGCTTGTCTGTTTCAGTTAATTCCTATGTAGCCGCTGCGCAGGTGTACAAGAATATACCGATCATGACTCCTCAGGAGTATGTTGCCAATGGCGGTAACGACCTTGGATCGCAAACGTTGTGGCAGAAAGAGGTAGAACGCACCGGTGTTTCGAATGTTAATAACCTTGCGGGTTCGGGGGGTAATGCAACTACTACGTTCCGTTTGTCAGCCAACTTCAGAAATGTGAACGGTATTCTGAAATATTCAGGATTTGAACAAGTAAACACCCGAGCTAACCTGACCCACAGTGCCTTGAATGGCAAGTTGAAGATTGACTTGAACATGGCCTTTACGAACAGGAATAGTAATTTCTCGTTCAACGAAGCATTGCGGTATGCGACTTTGTATAACCCGACAGCTCCGGTTTATTTCCCGAATGGTGATTTTTATCAGGGTATCTTGTTTGACAATTTTAACCCGGTGGCCATTCTTAAACAAAATGTAAATAAAGGGACAAGGAAGAATCTGAACTACAGTGCAAAGATTGATTATTCTATTGCTAAGAATCTAACCTTAACGATGAATTTGGGTCAGCAGTTTGATAATGTGCTCAATGGAGAATATTATCCAAGTGCCTCGCTGTTCAGAGGCTATAACCGTCATGGGTTTGCCAGGAGATATACGTCAGACAAAAACTTTACCCTATTTGAAGGCTATGCTACGTACGCAAAGAACTTCAGTAAATTCGATTTAGTTGCCACAGGTGGATACTCCTATCAGGAGGATCAGTTTCAAGACATTGCGATTGAAGCTGGAAATTTCCCCAGCGATGCCCTGGGCTACAATTTTCTTCAAGGCTCGGGTGACCTGGTTTCGGGGATTGCCGGAAGTAACGGTATCAACATCACTAGCAGTAAAACTCCGGTCAACAAGATCATTGCCGGTTTTGCCAGAGTCAACTTGACATTTGATAATGCTATTTTCTTCAATGCTTCGGTCAGAAGAGAGGGATCTTCCAAGCTAGGACCCGCTAACCAGTGGGGAACTTTCCCCTCCCTAGGGGCAGGAGTTGATCTGAACAAATATTTACAGCTCCCCAGTTTTAGCCTTTTGAAATTGAGGGTAGGCTATGGGGTGACCGGGTCCCTTCCCGGTCCATCCGGACTATCTCAGGATCAATACACTTACGCCTTCAAAGGAGGTGGAAATGTTACCCTAACTACGAATGGGAACAAAGACTTGAAATGGGAACAAAAAGCGGAAACGAACGTTGGACTTGAATTTGGTATCGGAAAGCTTACTGGTACGGTGGACGTTTATAATAGAACAATCAAGGATTTTATTTTATTACGAAATGTGGATGTAACGCAGTTTCCTTCCGGCCAACGGTACGAAAATGCTGGATCCCTGAACACTCCGGGTTTTGAGTTAACCTTGAATTATAATTCGTTGCAATTTGGTGACCTCAAATGGACGCCTGGAATCGTATTTAGCCACTACAAAACAACCTTGAAATCCTTTATCATTGATCGGGGATTGAGGGCAGACTTCGGAGCCCCCGGGCAAAATGGTACGAGTGTTATCCTGGTACAGGTAGGACAGCCCATTGGACAAATTTGGGGACCTGTTTTTGATCACGTTTCTAACGGGACCGGAACAGCAGGTGTAGATTCAGGTCCGGACCACGGAGTTAAGGCGGGTGCACCGGTTTTCAAGGATCTAAACGGTGATGGAAAGGTTGATGGCAATCCGGCCAATGCGCTTCTTCCCACGGCTGATTTCAAGACGTTAGGAAACGGCCTTCCGAGTGCGGAAGTGGGCTGGACAAACCGGTTAAGCTATAAGAATTGGGACCTGAATGTCTTTTTCAGGGGTGCGTTCGGTCATAGTTTGATCAACCAGTTCCGTGGTTTCTATGAGCCTATCGATCCGGGAGCCATTAACTCGTATAACAGGGTTCTTACAAAAAAGTCAGTTCCTGGTCTTACATCCGCTCAATACAGCTCGCTCTATGTGGAAAAGGCTGATTTTGTGAAATTGGATAACCTAACGTTGGGATACAATTTCAAACTTCCCTCTTCCGGTGCATTCAAGAATATCAGACTGTATATCAGCGGGCAGAATCTCTTTGTGATTACGAAGTATACAGGAATTGATCCTGAGCCAGTCCTTCAGGATTTGGGTGCTCCAGACAATGGCGCTTTATTAAATTCGCTGGGTAGTTACAATACGGTGAATAACCAGCCTGCTGGAGCTGATGTCTTAGCTCCCGGTATTGATAGAAGGAACAACTACTTCACTGCCAGAACTTATACATTCGGACTAAACTTTGGATTTTAATGAAAGCTAACATGAGAAATATGAAAAATATATTCGCGTACACACTGGTTGCCGCTCTGCTGGCAGCTGGGTCTGCTTGTACCAAACTGGATGAGGAGCTTCCGGGAAGTTTTAACAAAAAATTTACACCTTCCAACCCGGGCGTTGGCATAAAGAACAACGTCAATAAGCCTCAGCCTAATGATGGGCTCCAGGGAGCATTTTCCAAGGTATTGGATGGGACGGCTACCAATGGCGGCCATTTTGCGGTTCAGGAGACTGGAACTGATGAGGCTGTCATTACTCAAAAAGGCGGTGACTGGTTCGACGGTGGCCTGTATATTAGGTTTCACCACCATGAGTTTTCGCCCCAAACCTGGGAGATCAATAACTGCTGGAGTCAGGCCTATAGTGGCATATTTCAGTGCAATACGTTGTTGGCGGCGATTCCCGGCGCATCAGGTCCATCCGATCCACTCGCTGCGGACAAACCTTTCTATTGGCGGTTAATGGATGTGTTTGGCAGGGTTCCGATTGTGACGACCGCGGGAACAGGTGCTCTTCAATCAGACCGTGCCGTTGTATACAACTTCATAGAGTCTGAGCTTTTGGCAGCTATTCCGGACTTGGCTTCCGCTAAACAGGAATATGGACGAATTAACAAATGGGGAGCCTACGCACTTCTGGCCAGGCTTTATTTGAATGCCAATATTTACACCGGAACTGCTCAATATCAAAAAGCGATTGATGCTGCGGATCAGGTCATCAATTCCGGTGTATATTCTTTGTCTCCCAATTATGCCGCCGTTTTTGCACCCGACAATGTAGAGAACATTGAACATATTTTTGTTGCCCCCTTTGATGAGTCTACCGGGCAAGGCTCTACCTGGGCCCAGATGACGCTTCACTATCCAAGTCAGCTGACGTTTAGCCTTCAGCAACAGCCCTGGAACGGTTTTTCGACCTTGGAAGCGTTCTATAATTCATACGATGCTGTTGACGTAAGGAAAAAGGCTAATTTTATTGTAGGGCCCCAATACGATGTTACCCATACGAATCAGGTATTGGATATTGCTTATGATAAAGCGGACCCCGACGGCGCTCCTCTGAATTTTACTCCATTTATTAATGAATTGGCTCCGAATGGCTCCCGGCAAGCAGGAGCCCGGTTCGGAAAATTTGCCATAAAAATTGGACAAAGCCCGAACTCGGATAATGACTTTCCGCTCTTGCGTTATGGAGAAGTATTACTAAATAAGGCTGAAGCCTTGTTCCGGAAGAACGGCTACGGTGATGGGACAGGTTTGGCAGCGATTAATGAGATCAGGACAAGAGCCGGTGTACCTATCTATATGGGAGCCATTACCGAGGGTGAGTTGTTGGCCGAGCGGGGAAGGGAATTGTTCGTCGAACAACTAAGAAGGACAGACCTGATCCGGTTTGGCGTGTATGGCAATGCCTGGTGGGAGAAGCAGGTTGACCCGGACGCCACGCATCATGTAGTCATGGCAATCCCGTTAGAGCAAATGCAGGCAACCAATGGAACGGCATTTGCGCTCGTTCAAAATCAAGGCTACTAGTTTAATCATTTGGATTTTGTAGATTTGAGAGCGTCCAACAATTTTTGTTGGACGCTCTTTTTATTGCGTGATGAGAATGCTCTGGGGCCTGTTATTTATTTTTTTATCAGGTTGTTCTATTGATCCTGCGCCCAAGACGGTACTGTTTACAAATGTTACGAAAGAAAGCGGGATCACATTTCGTAATGAACTGACTTTTACGGAGAAGCTTAACCCCTATACGTATCGGAATTTTTTTAATGGAGCAGGCGTAGCGATCGGAGATGTGAACAACGATGGATTGCCGGATATTTATTTTGCCGGAAATCAGGTGGGGAATAAACTATACCTTAATCAGGGCAACCTGTTATTCAAAGATATCACGGAAACCGCCGGGGTAGCGTGCAGGAATGTGTGGTCTACCGGTGTCACCTTTGTCGATATTAATGCTGATGGATGGCTTGATATCTATGTTTGTAAATCGGGCGATCCGGAGGCACCGCACCGCAACAATGAATTGTTTATTAATAAAGGTGACTTGACATTTACAGAGAAGTCAAAGGAATACGGCCTGGACGTTACCGGCTTATCGGTTCAAGCATCATTTTTTGATTTTGATAAGGATGGGGATTTGGACTGCTATCTCCTTACCAATTCTATGAAATCAGTTGGCAATTTTGATTTGGTCAAGGATCAAAGGAATATACCGGACCCTCAGCATGGAGGCAATAAGTTTTTTATTAACGAAAAAGGCAAATTCAGAGATTACTCCGAGGCGGCCGGCATTTACCGGAGTAATATTGGTTTTGGATTGGGAATAACGTTAGGAGACTTTAATGATGATTCCTGGACGGACATTTTTGTATCCAATGATTTCTTCGAGCGGGATTATTTGTACATCAATAGCCAGCGAGGCTCTTTTACGGAATCATTGACAGACTATTTTGAATCCATCAGCCTGGGATCCATGGGAGCTGATTTTGCTGATTTGGATAATGACGGGTGGCCTGAGCTGTTTGTGACAGAAATGTTGCCTGACTCCTTGAGCAGAAAGAAGACAAAAACCGTTTTTGAAAACTGGAACAAGTATCAGTTGAATATTCAAAATGGGTATTATCACCAATTTCCCCGAAATGTATTGCAAAAGAGAATCGGGAAGAATACCTATGCGGAGGTCGGAAGGCTGGCAGGTATAGCGGCCTCGGAATGGAGCTGGGGAGCATTACTGTTTGATATGGACAATGACGGGCGAAGGGATATATTCATTGCCAATGGGATATATAAGGATTTATTGGATCGTGATTATCTGACGTACACTGGCGCCCGGGAAAACGTGAGAAAAATAATCCGAGAAGAAAAGAATGCAATTATCAAATTGATTGATCTCATGCCGTCCTCCTCGTTCCCGAATTACGCATTCAGAAATGATGGAGATCTTCGCTTCGAAAATGTTGCCCGGGAATGGGGTTTAGGGGATCCTATGTTTTCCAATGGTAGTGCGTACGGAGACCTGGACAATGATGGGGATTTGGATTTGGTGGTGAACAATATCAATTCATCATCCGTAGTATACCGCAACAATACGGACACATCAAAATTCAAAAGCGTAAGTGTGTCGTTGACGTCGGGCGGTCAGAATACCTTTGCTGTTGGCTCACAAATCACAGCTTATTGTGGAAAAAAAACATATTATTCAGATAATTTTGCGACCCGGGGATTTCAAAGTTCAGTACAACCCAGCGTTCATTTTGGGTTAGGCGATGGCGTTTCTGTGATAGATTCTCTTCGGATCCGGTGGCCTGAAAAAGGGTATTCTATGATCTATCATTTGCCCGTTAATCAGGAAATAAAGGTCAACAGGGAAGAGGTCAAAATAGTAATTGGTTACCTCCGTGATAAAAGTAATGAAAATCCTCCTGTTCAATTGGTGCCTGTTTCTCATTCGTTGTTCAGGCATCGCGGCAATGGTATGGTGGATTTCGACCGGGAGCGGTTATTGCCTATGATGTATAGTAATGAAACGCCATCCCTGCTTAAAGGTGACATTAATAAGGATGGTATCGATGATATATATATAGGGGGTGGTAAAGATCAGGAAGGATTGTTTATTCAATATAAGTCGGGCAAATTTGAGCCTTCTCATCCCCGCGCATGGAATAAGTACAGACTCTCGGAAGAAACAAAGGGGGCTCTTTTTGATGTTGACAATGACGGGGACTTGGATTTCTATATGGCAACGGGAGGCCGGTTTTTCCCAAAAACGTCAAGTGCCATGGAGGATAAAATCTTCATTAATAATGGAAAGGGAGACTTTACCGAGTCTCCGTTTGACCTGCCCTTTATCGGATTTTTCTCCACCAGCTTTGCAAAGCCAATTGACTTTGATAACGATGGTGATCTTGATTTGTTAGTGGGTGAGCGGTTTGAACCATTTGTTTACGGCTTGGGAGGGAGGGGCTATTTGCTTGAAAATGACGGTAGAGGGTTATTCAAGGATGTCACGCAACGCTACGCGCCCGCTCTAGTAAAGGTGGGAATGGTTACCGATGCGGTAGTTGCGGATTTTAATAACGATGGCTGGAAGGATATCGTTTTGGTAGGGGACTGGATGCCCATTACCGCTCTCAATAATGATAAGGGGTATTTCACCGATTCATCGAAGGAATTAGGACTCCAGGGAACGGAGGGATGGTGGCATGCTATTGAAACGGCTGACTTTAACAAAGATGGAAAACCTGATTTTGTTGTAGCCAATCATGGCCTGAATACTTTTTTTAAACCGGGGGACAGAATGTATCTCAATGATTTTGACAACAACGGTGCTGTCGAGCAACTGTTTTGCACAAAAGTCGATGAAAATTACTATCCCATTGTAGATAAAGATGAGCTGTTATCCCAGTTGCCTTCCTTGAAAAAGTCCCTGGTGTATTATCAAGATTATGCTAAAAAATCGATGGCAGACCTGTTTCCCAAATCCATTCTTGAAAAGGCTAAAGTAGTAGAAGTAAAGTTGCTTTCTTCCATTTTATTGCTTTCGGATAAGGACAGGTATAAACGAGTTGATTTACCTTTGGAAGCTCAGTATTCACCAATTTACAGTTTCCTGGTATTGGATTTTGATAAGGATGGTGTGGAAGATATCGTTGCGGGTGGAAATCAATATCAGGTCAAGCCGCAATTTGGCCGGTATGATGCATCCCAAGGTTGGTTGTTTAGAGGCGTTTTAAATGGAGGGAAATTTACTTTTGAACGCGGGGTAGACCTTAATATAAAAGGCCAAATCAGGGATATTGAATATGTTGATGTCAAAGGAACGAGATACATTTTATTTGCAAAATATGACGACGATTTGGAAGTCTGTAAAATACCCGATTAGCATCCTCATTTTGGGTTCACTTCTTAGCAGCTGTGAATCGGACTATACTAAACTGGTTAAATCGGAATTGGCAAAGGGGATCAGGAAGGATTCTATCTTGCTCGGAACCCGTTTTGGAAACACCCGAAATGAATTCTATGGGAAATGTTTTGATTTGAATAAGCAGCATATTGTTACGGAGGGTGCAGGGTATTCTATACAATATCTTTTTACTGATTCGCTGGTTCATAGGCACCCCACTCAAATCAAATTGCTTTTTGTTCCTGCCTTTGATGATAAGGAAATTTTAACGAACATGGATTTGAAGTTCAGTTATGCCGCCTGGGCTCCCTGGAACCGACCGCTTCAATCTGACAGTTTGGAAAATAAAATAATGAAGTTGCTGATGGTCTGGTACGGGGGAAACAAATTTGTGACCGCAGACGTAGGGGATACAAAGGTTCCGGTAAAATTGGATGGCAACAGAAGGGTTTTGGTGTATAGGGAGGACCCTCAAAATGTCATCGTCAGGATACAGGATATTCTGCACCCTAAGTACAAACATTCCATTGATGTGGAAGTAAAGAAGGAGAGTTCGAAAGAGTAAGAATGGAATATCACTTGATGAAGCGGAACGCTCATAGACTATTTCTGATCGGACTTGCTTTTGTATTCGTTGCCTGTGGAAAGAAAGAGGTAGGGAAACCTACTTTGTTTTCTAAAATACCTTCGGATCAATCGAAGGTATCGTTCAGGAACGATCTGACCTATGACGCCAAGTTCAATATCTATACGTATCGGAATTTTTATAATGGAGGCGGTGTTGCGCTAGGGGACATTAATAACGATGGACTAATCGATATTTACTTTTCGGCTAACCAAGGTCCAAACAAACTCTACCTCAACAAGGGAAATTTTGTCTTTGAGGACGTCACGGAAAAGGCCGGCGTAGCCGGCACCCGAGCCTGGTCGACAGGGGTGAGCATGGCGGATGTGAACGGGGACGGTTGGCTCGATATTTATGTTTGCAATTCCGGAAATGTTAATGGGGACGATAAGGAAAACGAACTTTTCATAAACAATGGCAATCTCACTTTTACCGAACAGGCCGCCGCCCTGGGCGTAGCCGACAAGGGGTACACTACCCATGCTATTTTTTTTGACTATGACAAGGATGGCGATCTTGACCTGTACATTTTAAACAATTCGTACCAGGCGATCGGTAGCTTTAATTTACAGAAGAATGAACGCGGCAAACGCGACCCCCTTGGCGGACACAAACTTTTGCGGAATGACGATGGGCACTTTGTCGACGTGAGCGTACAGGCGGGAATATACGGCAGCGTAATTGCGTTTGGGTTGGGGGTGACCGTGGGCGACATCAACAAAGATGGCTGGCAGGATATTTACGTATCCAACGATTTTTTTGAACGTGACTACCTTTACCTCAACAACGGAGACGGAACGTTCAAAGAATCTTTGACGAATTGTATGAAAAGCATCAGTGGTGCTTCTATGGGTGCAGACTTGGCCGATATCAATAATGATCTATACCCCGACCTCTTTGTAACGGAAATGCTGCCGCGGAGCAATAGCCGCTTAAAAACCGTAACGACCTTCGAGAATTGGGACCGGTATCAATACAACGTCGCGAATGACTATTATCATCAGTTCACCCGCAACATGCTGCAGTTGAATAACCAGGATAATACGTTCAGCGAAATTGGACGGTTGGCCAATGTCGAAGCAACCGATTGGAGCTGGGGCGCATTGCTCTTTGATGCCGATAACGATGGACTGAAGGATATTTTTGTTGCCAATGGCATCTACAAAGACCTGACAGACCAGGATTACTTGCAATATGCCAGCAGTGAGGAGTTTGTAAAGTCGATCGTCTCCGGCAAACAGATTGACTACAAGAGATTGATTGATATCATTCCATCTCATCCGGAACCTGACTTCATTTTTCAAAACAAGGGCAACCTTGAATTTAATGACAAAACAGCGGAATGGGGCCTGGAGGAACCCGGTTTTTCAAATGGGAGTGCTTACGGCGACCTGGACAATGATGGGGACCTGGACCTGGTAGTGAATAATGTAAACATGGAGGCGTTCGTTTATAGGAACGAGTCGGAAAAAATTTACCCGGATAACCATTATTTGAAGTTTGTTCTTAAAGGCGAGGGTAAGAATGGGCAAGCCCTGGGCACAAAAATTACCGTTGAAGGAGGAGGTTCGAAATTCTACTTGGAACAAATGCCGATGAGGGGATTTGAAAGCACAGTCGATGCCAGACCGAATATGGGTCTTGGTAACCTAAGCTGGGTAGAAAAAATTTCCATTGAATGGCCGGATGGCAGGGTCACCGAGATGGATTCCGTGAAAACAAATCAAACTATTCGGGTAAACCAGAAAGAAGCCAGCACAAAAAGTAAGGGAATTAAGATATCACAGCTGAACAAATTATTTTCACTCGTATTGGTGAAGGACGTTGATGTGGACTTTAAGCACACTGAAAATGTCTTTGTGGACTTTGATCGCGACCGGCTGATCTATCATATGCTGAGCACCGAAGGGCCAAGGATCAGTGTAGGTGACATAAATGGTGATGGGCTCGACGATTTTCATGAAGGGGGCGCAAAGGATCAGCCGGGTGCTTTGTTTGTTCAGAACACAGAAAAGAAGTTTAAAAAAGTGAATACAGAAGTTTTTGAAAAGGACAAGGGATCGGAAGATGTGGGCAGTGAATTTTTTGATGCAGACGGTGACGGTGACCTGGACCTCTACGTGTGCAGCGGGGGCAATGAATTTTCCACCAGTTCGACGGCTCTGTTGGACAGGCTTTATATCAATGATGGTAAAGGTAATTTTAAGAAATCAGACCAGCTTTTGCCTACTGCCAAGTTTGAAAGCACGTCCTGCGTTAAAGCGGCCGATTATGATCACGATGGCGATATGGACTTGTTTGTCGGCATAAGGCTTGAGCCATTTCGCTATGGTATGCCTATGAATGGATATGTGCTGAACAACGACGGCAAAGGGAATTTCGCGAATGTAACCAGCCGGATTGCGCCCGGACTCCTGAACCTGGGGATGATAACGGATGCCCTTTGGGCTGACATCGATGGCGATAAGGATATGGATTTAATTGTCGTAGGGGAATGGATGCCGATCAGTGTGTTTGTGAACGAGGCGGGCGGGTTTGTGAATCGAACCAGCGAGAAGGGATTGCTCCACAGCAATGGCTGGTGGAATAGAATCGAAAAGGCAGACATCGATCATGACGGAGACATCGATTTCATCGCAGGGAACCATGGCCTTAACTCGCGGTTCCGGGCAAGTGTGGAAAAACCCGTCACCATGTATGTCAGTGACTTCGACAAGAACGGATCGATCGAGCAGATTATCTGCACCTACAACGGCGAAAAAAGTTATCCCATGGTGCTCCGGCACGATTTGATACAACAGATACCCAACTTAAAAAAGAAGTATCTAAAATATGAAAGTTATAAAGATCAGATAATTACGGATATCTTTTCGGAAGAAGAATTGAAAGATGCCATTAAGCTGGAGGTATTTAATTTATCGTCTTGCGTGGCCATCAATGATGGCAAAGGGAAATTTACGTTGAAGCCACTGCCGGTCGATGCTCAACTTTCACCGATGTACGCGGTGAATGTGGAGGATATTGACAGGGATGGCAATCCCGATGTGATGATGGGTGGCAACCTATACCGGGCCAAGCCGGAGGTGGGCCGGTACGATGCCAGTTATGGTGTGTTTTTGAAGGGAGATGGAACAGGCAGCTTTACTTCCGTTAAGGCAAAAGACTCTGGCTTTTTTGTTGATGGAGAAACGAGAGACATCAAAAAAATCAAGATTGGGCGATCCGACTTTTTACTCGTGGCCCGTAATAACGACGCACCCTTTTTATTCAAAATAAATAAATAATGGACCGAACCATTTCTTTGCGAAGGTTTCGGTTTGGTGTTGAAAAAGGATTTCTCTTATCGGTATTATTTTTTTTTACGCAATGCTCTCCTGCGCCGCCAAAGCAGCTCTTCACATTACTGCCTTCTTCGCAAACAAACGTCGCATTTTCAAACGACCTGTTGGAAGATAAAGATTTTAACATCATTGAATACCTTTATTTCTACAACGGTGGAGGAGTAGCGACCGGCGATATCAATAATGACGGGTTAGTCGATTTGTATTTTTCCTCGAATCAGAATTCAAATAAACTGTACCTCAACAAAGGAAATTGGACGTTCGAGGACATAACTGAACCTTCGGGAACACAAGGGGCTGGGAATTGGAAAACAGGCGTGACCTTGGCCGATGTCAACGGCGATGGGTTTCTGGATATATATGCTTGCGGGGTAGGGGGATATAAAAAATTTAATTCAAGGAATCAACTCCTGATCAATAACGGCGACCTGACCTTTACGGATCGCACCCGGGAGTTCGGTCTGGATTTTCAAGGTTTCTCTACCCAGGCGGCATTTTTTGATTATGATCTTGACGGGGATCTGGATTGTTATCTCCTCAACCATTCCGTTCATAGCACCCGTTCTATTGGAGATAGTTCAGATAGACGAAAGCCGGATAGTCTGGCAGGCGACAGGTTATATAGAAATGAATTAATCAGCAACGGCGTAAATTCGAGACATACTTTCTTTACCGACGTTACAAAAGGGGCCGGGATATTCAATAGCCGGTTGGGTTACGGGTTGGGCCTTGCCGTAGCCGATTTGAATGTCGATGGATATCCTGATATATATGTATCCAATGATTTCCTTGAAAATGATTATCTCTATATAAATAAGAAGAATGGAACCTTCCGCCAGGACCTGGAAAAATCCGTAGGTCATAGCAGCCGGTTTTCCATGGGCAACGATGCAGCCGATATCAACAACGACGGCCTTCCCGACCTCATCACACTGGACATGATGCCGCGCGACGAAGACGTAATCAAGACTTCGGGCGGGGATGATCCCTTTGAGATCTATAAATATAAACTGTCTAACGGCTTTTATTATCAGACGGCCCGCAACTGCCTGCAGTTGAATAGGGTGGTTTCTGATTCGTCGGTTTTTTTTAGCGACATCGCCATTCAAGCTGGAGTAGAGGCTACCGACTGGAGTTGGTCGCCCTTGCTTGCCGACTTTGATAACGATGGAAGCAAGGACCTTTTTATTTCCAATGGCATCGTGCGCAGACCCAATGACATGGACTATATCAATTTCATCTCCAATGAATCGGTGCAAAGGGACTTGCAAATCATGGAGCAAAAAGATTTGCAAATACTTGATAAAATGCCTTCGGGCAAAATTTCTAATTTCATTTTCCAAAATACAGGAGGGCTGAGCTTCCGCGACCAAACTGTTGCGTGGGGCCTCTCCAGGCCTTCCTTATCCAACGGCGCCGCCTATGCTGATCTTGACAATGATGGAGATCTGGATCTCGTAACGAATAATCTCAATGAAGAACCTTATTTGTACAGAAATAATAGTGCGTCAAATGCCTATGTTAAAATTGTACCTCACGGTTTGGGCGCTAATATTTTCGGTCTGGGAATGAAAGCCATTGCGTTTGTCGGTGAGCATCAGTTTTATTATGAGGTGTCCTCTTCCCGCGCATTTTGCTCCTCGGTGGATACGCGACTGAATATCGGCCTGGGGAACTGCAGAACCATAGATTCTTTACAAATCATTTGGCCCTCGGGTCAATTTCAACAACTGGTTAAGGTCGCTGTCAATCAACAATTGAACGTTTATGAAAAGGATGCCGTCAGGAAATTTTCTTACCAAAAGAGAAATGCACATCTCCCCGTTTTTGAGAAATGGGATAAAGGAGAATTAACAAAGTGGAAGCATCGGGAAAACGACTACAATGCATTCAACCGTGAAAACCTGATGCCGCAAATGCTGGCAACGGAGGGTCCGCCGCTGGCTGTTGCCGATGTCAATGGCGACGGACTGGATGATATCTTTGTCGGGGGAGGGAAGGAACAGGCTGGTCGTCTGTTTATTCAGCGCAGTCCGGAGACATTTCAAAGCCAAGCCCAAATGGCGTTCGGGCTGGATTCCACGGCAGAGGATGTCGATGCATCTTTCTTTGATGCGGACAATGACGGAGATCAGGACTTGGTGGTGGTTTCGGGAGGCCAGGAAATTGTTGAAGACAGGAGCGCGCTCCAGCCGCGATTGTACCTTAACGACGGACGAGGGTCATTTCGAAAGAAAGCCGGTTTTGTCAGCATTTTCTCAAACGCCTCCTGTGTAAAGCCATGTGATTTTGACCGCGATGGTGATATCGACCTCTTCATCGGCGCCAGTGCGATGCCGTTGCTTTATGGTATGAGCCCCATGTCCTATTTGTTGGTGAACGACGGTCACAGTGGTTTTAACCCCTTCACAGGCTGGCTGGGCCAATCCATGTTTCCAAACATGCCGCCTAACAGACCAGGCATGGTGAAAGATGCGGCATGGTCGGATGTGAACAGGGACGGCCTCCCTGACCTGATACTTGTCGGCGAATGGATGCCCATCACGGTCCTGGTTCAACAGACCAATCATCAGTTTATGAACCAAACCACCCAACTGGGATTGGGTCAGTCCAGCGGATGGTGGAATGTCATTCAGGCAGTCGATCTTGACCATGATGGAGATGACGATTGGGTGGTCGGGAATCTGGGATTGAACTCGAGGCTCAAGGCTACGGAACAGAAACCGCTAAAAATGTTGCTAGGCGATTTTGACGGCAATGGAAGTTCGGATCAGATCCTTGTCTATTATAATGGTGAAAAATCGTATCCATTTGCTTCCCGGGATCAGTTGGTGAAGCAGTTGCCTTATTTGAAAAAAAAGTTTTTGAAGTACAGCGACTATCGCAACGTTACGGTCGAAGATATCATTTCCGTCGCGCAGCAGGGGCAATCTGCTGAGTTGGCGATTAATGAATTGCAAAGTGTGTGGATCCGCAACGATGGGAATAAATTCAGCCTCTTTCCTTTGCCGGAAGAAGCCCAGTTCGCGCCTGTTGAAGCCATTCATTCAGACGATTTCAATCAGGACGGCCACGCCGATCTCCTTCTGGCAGGTAATTTTAACGCCGTTCAAACCGAACTTGGACCCTATGATGCCAGCCTCGGACTGCTTCTACTGGGCGACAGCAAGGGTAATTTTAAGCCGGTTTCATCCCCGTCCTCCGGATTTATTGTCCGGGGTGAAGCCCGCGATATTAAAGAAATAAAGACTTCAAAAAATGAAAAGATTTATCTAGTTTCCAGAAATAATGATTGCACCCTCGGCTTTAAATTGATCAGGGAAAAATGAAAAAAGTA
>WNFM01189540.1_pt6 | contig 15327 bp, 6 predicted proteins | sample 5400271 | NCBI WGS metagenome assembly WNFM01 (sample SAMN13153352, study PRJNA577476) | soil metagenome | isolation source: 60 cm saprolite on Douglas fir-dominated hillslope | place: USA:California | collected 2013-09-17
ATCGAATCCATCCGCAAAGAAATCGAAGCCCGCATCACCATCCGCGAGCGCATTTCCACTTCCGTGGAAGTGCCCCTGAGCGCGGAGTGCAAGCGCATCCTGAACATGGCGGCCGAAGAAGCCGAGCGTCTGGGCCACAAGCACGTCGGCACCGAACATCTGCTGCTCGGAATTCTGCGCGAAGAAAAGTGCTTCGGCGCGGAAATCCTGATGGAGCGTGGACTGCGGCTCTCGGCGTTGCGCGAGGAGCTTTCACGCACCACGGGCGAGAAGACCACGACTTCGCGGCCCAAGGAAACTTCGCTGCTGGCGGAATTCAGCCGGGATTTGACGCAAGCGGCCACGGAAGGATCACTCGATCCTCTGGTTGGACGCGAAGGCGAAGTCGAGCGCGTCATTCAGATTCTGTGCCGACGCACTAAGAACAATCCGGTGCTGATCGGCGAACCGGGCGTCGGCAAAACGGCAATCGTCGAAGGTTTAGCGCAGAGAATTTCAGACGGTGATGTTCCTCCCTTCCTCGCGGACAAGCGGATTCTTTCCCTGGACTTATCCTTAATCGTTGCGGGCACCAAATATCGCGGCCAGTTTGAAGAGCGCCTCAAGACCATCATGAAGGAACTGATGGAGAGCCAGAACTCCATCGTTTTTATCGACGAACTGCATACTTTGGTCGGCGCAGGTTCGGCCGAAGGTTCGCTGGACGCTGCGAATATTCTGAAGCCGGCGCTTTCACGCGGAGAAATCCAGTGCATCGGCGCAACAACTCCGGGTGAATACCGGAAGTCGGTTGAGAAAGATCGTTCGTTGGAGCGGCGTTTTCAGGCCGTCAAAGTACCGGCACCCAACGAAGAAGAGGCAATCCAGGTCATCAGCGGCGTTCGCGAACGCTACGAAAAGTTCCACGCCGTCAGCTACACCGACGAAGCCCTGCGCTACTCCGTTTACCTTTCCAACCGTTACATTCCCGACCGGTTCTTGCCGGATAAGGCGATCGACTTGATCGACGAAGCGGGCGCGCGTGTAAAATTGCGCCAGGCTTCCGTTCCGGAAGAGGTCGCCGAAGTTCAGAAGCGCGTGAAGTTCATCACCCACCGCATGGAATCCGCGATCGCGGCCCACGAATTCGAAAAAGCGCGCTTCTATTCCGAAGAAGAGCGCAAAGAAAAAGAAAATCTCCGCGTCCTCCGCGAGCGCTACAAACTAGACGACGCTTCCACCGGCATCGTCACCCGCGAAGACATCGAGGAAGTCGTGTCCCGCTGGACGGGCATCGCCGTCACCTCTATCAAGGAAGACGAGCAGCAAAAACTTCTCCGCATCGAACCGGAACTCCACAAGCGCGTCATCAGCCAGGACAAGGCTATCACCGCCTTGGCCCGCGCCATTCGCCGAAGCCGCGCGGGCTTGAAATCTCCTTCGCGTCCGGTCGGTTGCTTCTTCTTCCTCGGGCCCACTGGCGTCGGCAAGACCGAAGTGGCCCGTCGCCTCGCCGAATTTCTCTTCGGCTCGGAAAAATCCCTCGTGCGCTTTGACATGTCGGAGTTCATGGAAAAGCACTCCGTATCAAAATTGATAGGTGCACCCCCAGGCTACGTCGGCTACGAAGAAGGTGGCCAGTTGACCGAGCGCGTGCGCCGGACCCCGTATTCGGTTATATTGTTGGACGAGATTGAGAAAGCGCATCCCGACCTCTTCAATATTTTGCTCCAGGTGTTCGAGGACGGGCAGTTGACCGATGGGCTCGGAAACACAGTCGATTTCCGCAACACCATCATCATCATGACCTCCAATATCGGTGCGCGGCATTTGCAGAAGCGCACCTCCATCGGTTTCCAGGCGGGGATTGACGAAGCCAGCCTGCGAAGCATGGAAGACCTGGTATTGGGTGAAGTGAAGCGCGCGTTCAACCCGGAGTTTCTCAACCGGTTGGACGAAGTCATCCTCTTCAATCCATTGGGTGACGAAGATCTGCTCCGCATTATCGATTTGCTCGTTGGCCAGTTGAATGACACACTCATTCACCGGCAAGTGCAAGTAGTGCTGTCGCCCGAAGCAAGGCAGTGGATTCTTGAGAAGACGTGCGCGGACCGCAATTACGGTGCGCGCCCGTTGCGCAGGGCTCTCCAGAAATACGTGGAAGACCCGCTCTCCGAATCACTGATCCAGGGGGGAATTCAGAGACCTGCAACATTGCAGATTTACGTTGCGGGGGAAGGTCTCGCGTTCCGGCCTGTTGGTGAGGCAACCCCAGTCGTCCACTAGCGAATCTGACGCAACACGTGTGAACGCGATGCGGTTTAGCCAGAGTGGAAACCGTCGCGCGTGGTACGCGCTACCAGCCCCACCGGGCCTGGCGGGAGAATAACAAATTGAGTTTGGGGGCGCGGCCTTGAGATTCTCAATGGCCGCTAAACGGACAGTCTGTGTCTTCGCGGAGATGAACCTGGCGCGTTCTGGGCCAACGGGTGTCTCCTGGCGACCTGTAATTCTTCTAGCTCTGCTCTCCTATTTTTCTCCTGCTTTGATTCAGGCGGGGACCGCGGGGTTAGAAGAAAAAACGGTCGCGCAGCATGAGCATTACCTCTTTCACGCCAACCTGGATCTCATCTCCCTCACGGAAAAAATGGACCAGTTTGCGCCGGACGAAGCCGCCCCCGCACAGGCTGCCGGCAATTACGTCATCGACCGCATCGAGTTCACCGGGAACCGCCGCATCCGTACAGACACCCTGAAAGCCCGCATCTTCAGCCGCGACGGCGATCCCTACAACGAAGAGACTCTCCGGCGCGACTTCCAGGCGCTTTGGAATACCCAATTCTTCGAAGACGTGAAATTGCGCGTCGAGGATTCCCCCACCAAACCGAACGCAAAAGTAATCGTCTTCGAAGTCACCGAACGCCCGGTCATCCGCCGCATCCGCTACGACGGCATCCATTCCATTTCAGAATCCGACATTCTTGACCGCTTCAAAGACAAAAAAGTCGGTCTGACCGTGGAAAGCCAGTTCGACCCCACCCGCATCAAAAAAGCTGAAGTGGTCCTGAAGGACCTGTTGGGCGAACACGGACGGCAATTCGCTACCGTGACGCCGCAGTACGAGCGGATCGCCTCGAGCAACGCGGTCATCCTCGTCTTCAAAATCGAAGAAGGCCCCAAGGTCAAGGTCGGCCAGATCCAATTTACCGGGAATCATGCCTTCAGCCGCCGCAAGCTGATTCGCGCGATGCATAACGATCGGCCGTATTCGATTCCACTGAAGATTACGGAAATCAGCGTGATGTCGAAAACCTACGACCACGACAAACTGATTGAAGACATCGAAGTCGGTATCCGCGGGATCTACCAGGACAACGGATACTTCAAGGTCCTTGTCAAAGACCCCATCCTCGAAAACATCGATACCAACGGCTGGCGCTTGGGAGTTCCCGTCGTGATGGGACGCTCCAGCGGAAAAGCCGTGAACATCACTATCCCGATCGAGGAAGGCAACAAGTACACGATGGGCACTTTGCGCATCGCCAGCAACGATCCGGATAAGGCGCTTTCCTTGAAGGTGGAAGCTTTGAAAGGCGCGTTCCCGCTGAAGCAGGGAGACGTTTTCTCCACGGCGAAAATCCGCAAAGCGCTGGAAGACTACACAAAAATCTACGGTCAATACGGCTTCATCGATTTCGTGCCCACACCGGAAACCGACATTGACGAAGCGGCCAGGAAGATCGACGTCACCATGAAGTTCGATGAAGGCAAGCAGTATTACGTGCGGCGCATCGACTTCAGCGGCAACACCACCACCCGAGACAAAGTCGTCCGCCGCCAACTGCTCCTCGACGAAGGGCAGCTCTTCAACAAACACTACTGGGAGTTGAGCGTGCTTCGCATCAACCAGCTCGATTATTTCGACAAACTGGACCCCGACAAGGCCGTCGAGATCAAGCGCAATCAGAAGCAAGGAACCGTCGACCTGCTGCTGAAGCTGCATGAAAAGGGCAAACAGTCCATCGGCTTGCAGGGCGGCGTCAGTGGCTTGGCTGGCGGTTTCATCGGTCTGACCTACCAGACCAACAACTTCCTCGGACTTGGCGAAACGCTCACCCTTTCCGCGCAAATCGGCCAATACCAGCGCAACCTCATGTTCGGCTTCACGGAACCTTATTTATTTGACCGCCCGATCAGCAGCGGCTTCACCGTATTTTCCACGCTGTACAAGTTCAACCAGGCACAGCAGGCTGCCCAACTCACCGGCCAGCAGGTCAGCATCAATCCTCAGTTCATCCAGGATTACAACCAGAACAGCACCGGCTTCACAACCTTTGCCAACTATGCGCTCAAGAAACACGTCTTCACGCGCGTCGGTCTCACCTATGGCCTCACGCGCACCAACATTTCCACTTACAACCAGTCCTCAGAACTTTTATTCACGCAATTGCAGTACGGCAGCCTCGCGGGGCCAAGCGCGCTCAACGGAATTATCGCCAGCACGGTTACCGGCACCATCAGCTACAACACCATTGATAACCCCATCAACGCCACCCACGGGAAAAGCTATTTTTATTCCCTGTCCTTCACGGGAGGGCCGATCGGCGGCAACGTAAACACCATCACCAACACCGGCGAGTTCAAGTATTTCCATCCCGTCAATCACCGGCGCAACGCGGTCGGTGTGCGGTTCTTGGGAGGGTTTACGACGGGGTATGGCGGAAAAGAAATACCACCGTACAGCCGGTTCTACCTGGGCGGTGAAAATGACCTTCGCGGCTTCGACATTCGCGCGGTTTCCCCGGTCACCTACATCCCCAACTCGGTGAATCAGGGCATTACGGTTGCAAGACCCCCAAATGTCCCGGTAACCTCACCCTGCTTCCAAACACCCACCTGCACGGTAAGCGTGCCGGTACTACTGAAATCGATCACCTTCCCCGGCGGCGACACCCAAGGTGTGATGAACCTCGAATACCGCATCCCGATCGCCGGTCCGGTTGCGATGTCGCTCTTCAACGACATCGGCACAGTCGGAGTCCTTCGCAAGGGCGGATTGCTGCTGTCGTCCACCGGTATCGACAACATTAACAACTTGTTCCCCCTGGCGAACCAACGCGCTCAACTCCAAATCGCCCCGGGAACCAACTTCAAGTTGCGGGATTCGGCGGGCATCGAGTTCATTGTCAACTTGCCGATTGTGCAGGCCCCGTTCCGGATCTATTACTCATATAATCCTCTGCGCATTCACCAGACTTTGTATGCGCCGAACGCGCAGATCAACGGGCGAAACTTGGCGAAGTCGTGCAAGGACAGCGGGCTGACGAATCCGCTTTATCCATTTGATCCGAACAGCTGGCAGACCAGTTGCAGCCCGGCGGTGGTGACCGCTGTTGGCCCGATCTTTGCGCCATCCGGCTTGAACTACTTTGAGCCGAAAACGACGTTCCGGTTTACGGTAAGCCGCACCTTCTAGAGAGGGACGGGGAGAAAAGTTTTTAGACACGAGATAGCTTGGGAAGGCCCGCGGAGAATTTCCGCGGTGATTTCACGGGGGAGATGTCATCCATGAGTTGGCGTATGACAAGAAATTCAATTTTGGCAGTATGCGCCGCTGGCGCTGCAATCGCGATGTCCGGGTGCGGCAGCAGTTCGAATGCGAACGTCGTTACCGTTTCGGTGACGCCGTCTGCGGTGACGGTGGTCGCAGGTCAGGTGCAAAACTTTTCGGCGACCGTTGGTGGGTCCGCAACACTGACCGTGGTATGGACATGCACATTTGTCTACACGCCTTTGCCAACAACGGCAACGCCCAATCCGGTCCCGACAAAAGCCGCCCCCTGCACTTCTGGCCAGACAGTAAACGGCGGCAGTATCGGAACGTGGACCACAAGTTCAACCAATGGCTCCAACGTTCTGACTTACACGTCTCCGTCCCTGAGCAGTTTCCCGAATCCCATTCCCGTCCTCAGTTTTATTGCCACCGCTGACGCGGACAAAAAGAAGACCGGCACGGGGCAGGTTGGCCTGGATTCTGGCATTCGCGTTTCGATTACCCCCTTGACGGCTACCGTGCCAGTCGGCATTACGCCCAAGCAAACGGCCTCCTTCAACGCTTCGTTGCTCAACACCAATCCTTCAACCGCCGTTTTCAAACTGGTCCAGCCCAACACCGCGTCCAAAAACAATCTTGATACATTTGCCAATCCATTGTCGGATAGCTGTGATCCTACCTGCGGCTCGATCGATGTGAACGGCACTTTTACCGCGCCCGACACTCTTCCTACGACTACGACCCCGACCGGCGGCGCCTCCCCAACTTCGGTTTCCGTCGTAGTCTCTTCTTCCGCAGACCCCACTCACTTTGCCGTCGGGACAATCACTCTGGTAAACGCGATCACGAACCCGGTGAGCTACTCCGGCCTCTATCCCCCAACCGTTGCCGCGGGCGGCATCCTCCAGGATGTCTTTCTGAATGCAAAGAATCTGCTCAACACGACTCAAATTGTCTTCGTTCCGCCCACGGCAGCGACCGACCTGAAGGCGACTTCCGGATTACCGTTGAGCTCTACGCAGATATTCACGATTCCGATTTCCAGTTCGTATTGCACTCCCACGACGAGCACCACGACCACAACCACGGCCGTGGATTGCGACGCCTCGATCATGACTCGTGTCCGGTTGCAGCCAGCGCAACTCGCGGCCGCGGAACCCGATCCAGATCATCCGGCCTGGATTATGATGCCCAGCATCCCCGGGACCCCACCCGCGTCGGTTCCCGATCAGTGCGTGGTGGTCCCGCAAGGATCGCCGGTCGCCATTGCCTGTAAGCTGCATATTGTGAATGCCAATCCGGCGCTCGTAGCCTCGGTCCCGGACAGCTTTCCACGGGTATCCGGCACCGGAACGGTTTCGCTGGGTGTGAACGGCGGCTATTTCGGTTCCACCGGCAGTTTGGTCAATCTGACCTTCAACGATCAGGGGACGATCGTGCCCACGGGTGGACCGAGACAGATTGTTGGCACGGAGGACAACGTCCAGATCCCGAGCCCCGGTCTATACGAGGTCACGGTCAAAAGTAGCGCGACGCAGGGCGCTCCTCCCATGTTCCCGACCGCCACCACAAACGTGGCTGTCCAGCCAAATTTTGCCAGTTTTACCCCGAACCCGAACAACACTCCCTCTGCGACTTGTGTTTCACCATCCGACGCTACCAAACAGCTCCCCGGCACCTTTCCGCTTTGTGTCGCATTGTTAGGCGGAGGAAATCCCGCGCCAAGCGCCATCGCGCTGAATTCCGTTGGGCAGTACGCGGTCATCGCCGAGCAGGGCACTAGCGCATTGCAATTGGTTGACCTCAGCACCGGCACGCCGGTTCAGGCGCCGGTGGGTCCGGTTCCTTTGGCCGCCGTCAGCGCTACGCCGCCGGCCCCAACGGACATTGCGATCGACAACCAGCTCAGCGTAAATGGCGGGGACCTTGCTGCGATTGTAGGCAGCGCGGACAGTACGCTCTATCTGTATTCCATCACTCCCCAATTGGCTTCACCTTTTAAATTTGTCAAAAAAATCTCACTGGATCTTCGCACGCTTCTCGGCCAGCCGAACGCAACCGGACTCCACACGCCTTACTCTGTGGGCGTCGACCCCGGCACGCATTTGGGAGTCGTTGCCTACAGCAGCACCAACATCGGATTTATCGTGGACGTGAATCCCAACCTGGACAACTCGGACACTCACGCCTGCTTCTTGGCGGGGCAAATTCCTCCTTGCGTGATTGCCCCCGTTTCGATCAACACCGGCCCGACGCCTCGGGTGGTCATGCAGCCCCAGGTTCCCCTCGCGTACGTGACGCCGGGCGGGGGATTTGGCTCCACGTCGGTTGTGGATCTCTTGCAGCAGGGGACCAGCGTCCAGATCCTCCCGCTCTCATCCACCGGGCCGAGTGGCGCTAAGCGGACCGCGGGTATCACCACCATTCACACCGTGACGCCCCACGGGATTAATCCAATTCTGGGCGGCACCGTGATCATCTCCGGAGTAACCACGAGCACCACAAACTCCGATTTCAACGGGACGTTTCAAATCATTCAGGTGATCGACCCTTTCACGTTCTCCTACCCGCAGACCGGACAGCCGGACGATACGGAGACCAACACCTCAACTGCCCTCGGAACTGTTCAGTATGGCGTTCCCTTCTTTTCCTTCAGTACCTCGGCCAACGTCTCTGGTGCTGCAATCAATCCGGTCACCCGGACCTTCGGCTACGCGGACTTCAATCAAACTTCCGCTCAGATCGGCTTTATCAGCACACTGGATCAGACCTTAACCTCCCTGACCCTGACAGCGGGAAGCTGCGGGTCGGCCGCGAGCGGCTTTACCTGCAATCCAAGCCCCGCCGGTGCGCCGGAGCATGGTTTCCGTTCCGTGTCTTTCGATCCTTTCACCAACGTCATGATCGCGTTCAATCCCAGCGACAATTCCCAAACGAATTTTGCGGGCAACGAGATTTCGCTGATCAATCCGGGGGGCATCGCCGCAAGTGGCTCCACCAATTTCCCCTACCGGATTATCGCCGCGATTGAGACCGGACAGACAGGCACGGGTTTCTACACCCCCGCTGGACAGACCACCCCTGTGACTGTATTTGGACCGATGGTCTACGATCCAAAAACTAAATTTGTCCTGGCGGCAAATGCCGGTAGCAATACCCTCTCGTTCATGAACCTCGACACGGACCCAACGAACCCCTTCCAAAAGACTCACATCCTTTCGCTGCTGTTGAAAGACAGCAACCCGTCGTATGGTGTGCCTGTGGCCCAGCCAGTGCTCGGAGCGCTTCGGTCGACAGCTTGCAGCCTGACGGACCCCAAGCAGCCTTGCATGCCGCAAGCCGTCAGAACGAGGCAGCCCGCAGTCCTGCGGGTCCTCGGCCAGGGTTTTGGCACGGCCCCTGGCAGCCTGGTCCGCCTGGACGGGCAGCTTTCGGGTAGTTGCGCCAGTGTCTCGAGTCCTCCTTTCTGCACCACTTGGGTAAACGACGGCGAGCTCGACGTCAACGTGCCGGCGTCACTCTTATCTGTGCCGCACGATTTCGCTCTGGACGTTCAGTCCGGCTTGGGTGGCGCGATCTCCAACTCCGTCGATCTCCACGCCGTGGGAATTCTGGACTTGGCCAGCGTTTGCGCTCCCACGACCGCCTCCCCGCAGGGGCCCGAAGGCGTCGCCATCGACGAGTCACGCCAGATCGCTCTGGTCACCAACTACTCCTGCAACACCGTTTCAGTGATTGCTATCAATCCCTCGGGCTATGTCAAAAAAGACAACAGTGTCGCGCCCTACGGCACTATTCTCGGTTCGGTGGCCGTCGGCAAAAATCCCATCGGCATCGGTGTGATTCCGCGGCTGGACCTCACCGGTACTGGTCATCCCGGTATAGCCGTGGTTGCCAACAGCGGGGATACGCCGAACGGAACGGCTCAGATTATTGACATCAGCGATCCGGAAGTCCCGGCGATCGTCAGTTGGCCGGTAACATCCGGAACCACCACCACTAACGCAAACACGGTTAGCGTCGGACTTTCACCGCTGGGCGTCGCCATCGATCAGGACCGCGCCCTCGCTTTGGTGTCCAACGGTGGCTCGAATACCCTGTCGTCTATCGATCTCACCGTGTTGCTACCCTCTGATCCAAGCACGAGCACTACGAAAGGTCACGTGCTAAGCGCTCCTGCGGCTACTACGGTTGCGCTCAGTGGCCCGCCATCGGCGATTGCAGTCGATCCGAATCGCGCCGCTGCTGTGATAGCCAGCCTGCAGAATTCCGGCACCACCAGTGTGACAGGTGGATTGGACGTCGTGAATCTGGCCACGAACCCTCCCATCAAGAGCTCGACGGCTTCCGTGTCAGGGCTGTCCGCCAGCATCACCGGCATCGTCTACGATCCGGCGCCGGCGACGGCGGTGTTTTACGCCACGTCAACGCAGCAGAATGCGATCTATTTGTTTAACCCGGATACGGGCTCGGTCGGGACCATCCGCGTGGGCATCAATCCCTATTCGGTCGGTTACAACTACCAGACCGGCACATTGCTGACGATCAATTCCACGTCGAACACCAGTTCGGTGGTAGATTCGCAAAACCTCAAGACGCGGCAAACACTGGGCATCAGCAGCATGTCCCAGTTCGCAATTGCTGTGGACAACTTTACGAATACAGCCGTGATTGTGGATCAAAACAACAATCGCGTGGTATTCCTGAGTCTGCCGAAATAGCAAAGGCCGCGCAGCGAATCGTGCCTCGCTAGGATAGCGTTTGCAGCCGTCTTCCGTGCTCAGCTATACTGTTCGCTTTGCATAGGGGCGTTTTGGGCTGCGGGAGCCTGCAGGGAAGATATTGTTCCCTTTCCCCACGGGCGTTGAAAGAGTTTGACCGGTTACCGGTTAAGTAGACAAAGGCTTGCCAGTCTCAATGGCGTCGGCCGCCAGAGACCAGGCAGTGCCAGGATGAACAAGGAGAAAACAGTGAATTCAGGAAATATGATTCGTGCGGCTGCGGCAGCCACGTTGTGCTTGCTTGGCATGGCGACGGTTCGCGCGCAAGGAGCGACACCAGCGGGCGCGGCAACCGGCGGCAAAATCGGCGTCCTCAACGTCCGTCAAGCTATCGTGACCACCGCGGAAGGCAAGCAGGCCTCGGCGGAACTGCAATCGCAGTTCGCTCCCCGGCAGAACGAAATGGAAGCACTCAACAAGCAGATCAACGATATCCGCCAGCAACTCGCCGCCAACCAGACCACCTGGAGCGACGAGCAGAAGACCAAGGCCCAGACTCAGGGACAACGTCTCGCTGCACAACTCGAGCGCAAGAACAACGAACTGCAGACAGACGTCAACGACGCCCAGGGCGAGGTGGTGGACCGCATCGGGCGGAAGATGATGGAAGTGCTGGATCGTTACTCGCGCGAGAACGGTTTCGTGGCGGTATTCGACTCTTCGGCTCAGAATTCGCCGATTATCTACGCTTCCAACAACGTCGATATCACCCAGGACATCATCCGTTTGTACGACCAGCAATACCCGCTGAAGGGTGGCTCTGCCCCCGCAACCCGGCCTGCAGCCACGCCCAAACCCGCTGGCGCTCCGGCTACCACGCCGAAGCCAGCCACGCCTCCCGCATCCAAGCCGTAGTTGAAGGCTGCAGCGATTTCGTGGAAACCTGGGCCGCCGCAAGGCGGCCCTTTTCATTTTACATACTGTTTGGAGCGCCCGCGGGCGTCGCTTCTGCCTTCGGTGGCGGTGCAGGCGCGTCCTTCGGCTTTCCAATCATGTGATTGGTATCCACCCCAAACAGCATGTAGTCCGTCAGATAGTGCATGTGGTGATATCGGTGGCCGTGGAGTTCCATATGCATCTCGGCGCTCCAGGGGAGCCACAGCGTGGTATTCGACGAAGCGAAATTTACCGGGCCATAATCCACCAGCAGGTGATCACGGTTCAGCGCGAGAATAGGGATGGCCTCACGGAGATCCGTTTCGATCCGCAGCACATCGGAACTTGCGGACGAGATCCAGACGCGGCCCTTAACCGGTATATGATAGACCTTCCCGTCCCGCCACCAATTGCGCACTCCTCTCTTGGGGTCCTTTTTTTCCTCGAACCGGATCTGCCACGACGCTTTCCCCCGGATACTGGCAAGGCCTTCGCATTTAAACTCAAAATCGATCCGGTTGGCCGGCTGCAATATCGCGACGCCGAGATTGTTAAGGCCCTGGGTGGCCAGGGAAGTGGGAAAACTGGGATCGTCTGTTGAGGAATAGCGGTCTTCGTTAAGAAAAAAAGAATCGTCGGCGTACCGGTTGACGAACACAATATACGAAAAGGCCCGCGTTCTGACTGGCCCGGGCCTTCCGAGCCGGTCAATTTCCTGATGCTCGATGTGTTCCGTCGCTGTGAACTTCTCAAAATTCTGCAACTGGGACTTCAGCCGTCGCAGCGCTGCCGATAGGACGTCCTCCGCGCTGCATGCGGCGTTCTGCGCCAGCGGGAATTCTCGGCTATCGATGTCCGGCGGCGCCCACGGGCGTTCCTTTTCAGGCAATAACTCAACGGCGGGAATCGCCGGTACCGGCAGGTCGGCGAGCGAACTAGGCTCCGGCTGAACTGGAGCGTCGGCCGCAGTTGCCGGCAGGGAAGCAAGGTGCGTCTTGGCTTCTGCCGCCGATGGGTCCCCGGGGAACTTGGCGGCGAGATCCTGCCATGTAATTTGCGCCGCGGCCAATTTTCCTTCCGCCTTCTGAATTTCTCCAAGCAAGAGCCGCGCAGCGCCTCCCTTTTCCCGCGCCAATTCGGCCGCGCGGTACGCGTGCGCTTCGGCATCGGGCAGGCGGCTGTTTTTCGCGTACGCCGTGGCCAGGAGCAAATGAGTCCGCCATCCCGCCCCGTTCTTCAGGAAAGCTTTTTCCAGTGTAGAGATCGCCCCGGGAGTGTCGCCGTTCCGGAGTTGCAATTCGCCCAACGCGAGCAATGACCGCTCGTGCGCCGGGTCTATTGCCAGCGCATGTTCGAAATCCTGGCGTGCAAGCTCTTCGTGCTTCAATTCAATTTCAGCCGTTCCCAGGAGGTAACTCAAATCAGGATTGCCGGGTGCCATCGCGAGCCCCTTGGCAAAATGCGTGCGCCCCGATTCGAATTGGTGCTTGCGAAGTGCCACCAGGCCCTTATCGATTTCAGTCTGCAGCTTCGGCGATATCACTGGGTGTTGCGGTCCGGTTCCTTGCGATTTGTTCTCGGATTCGGGAACAAGGTAGATGTAGATTTGTTCGCCGCTGCCGTATTTATTTACGATTACGTTCTCACGGACGGTCTGATAACCGGGATAACTCGCTTCCGCCTCGTATTCACCTATAGGCAGCTCATCGAAAACGGCTGTGCTGACCTCCCTCGTGGTGGTCGTCCGGTTGAGGCCTCCTGCCGCCGCGTGTAGTCGGACGACCACGGGGCCGTCTATGGGAACCCCACTGGCGTCGCGAACACTGATGGAAAGCGTCGCATAAATGAAGCCAAGATTTTGCTGACCGGTAGTGGTTGCAGATGGGGGTCTCTGTGCGACAACCACGGAGCCGCAGATCTGGAAAACTATGACAATGCTAAATAACGCTCTGGCGAGCGTCAGCCAGCTGGACCGACTTTGGATCATGTTGACCTTGGCGCGGCGGAAGACCTGCCGATACACTACTCATGTGCCGGCGCATCGTCAAGGCGTCGAACTGCACCGCAGTCGGGCATATCGTCAGAAGTATACCGCTTCTGTCGGCGGCAAACGCCCAGCGCATTAGTCTTTGTATTGCATTGAGTTAAACTGATTTGCACCCGGGCAGAGCGCTCTCGACAAACCTATAGGGGCCGCTCGCTCGTCTGCTAAGCCCTAAGGTACCTTGCATTCACCTTGCTCCCGGAATATACTCATTCTTCGCTCTGAATCGGGTCGCACCATGAAGTGGGCGCAAGCCCACTTTTTTGTTGCCGCCGGCGGTGCTGAGCTGAACGTGTTGCTCGTTCGGAAGGCCTGGAAGTCGTGGATGTCGAATGGAAGATCGGCAAGCAAAGGTTTCTAAGGGTGTACATCGACCGTGTGCCCCCCGCGAAGTCAGCCGAGGCGATCGAGGGTGAAGAAGCGCCGAGTCCTTACCCGAAAATCAGCCACGCCGATTGCCAGCGCGTGAGCCAGCAACTCAGCGTCATTCTTGACGTCGAAGAATTGATTACCGGGCCGGGCTACGTCCTGGAAATCAGTTCGCCAGGAATGGACCGCGCGCTGACGAAAGCGGCGGATTTCGAACGCTTCGCCGGACACTTAGCGAAGATTTCGACGGCCGAGCCGGTCGGCGATGCTAAATTTTTTGAAGGAAGGCTCCGCGGTTTCGCGGACGGAAATGTCCGCATGGAGTTGAAAGGGAACGAAGCGCGCATCGTGGAGATACCGCTGGGCGCGATTCGGAAGGCGAACCTGGTCGTGTCGTGGAGTTTTAGGAAAGCGAAATGGCGAATCTGCTCTATCAACAAATCGAGATGTTGAGCCGGGAGAAGCACATCGAACCGGAGGTGGTGATTTCCGCCATCGAAGACGCCATGGTCGTGGCTGCCCGGAAATTTTACAAGACCGAAGAAGACCTGCGCGGAAAGTTCAACGCCGAAACAGGACAGGTGGACGTGCATTCGGTCTACACCGTCGTCGAAGAAGTAACCGACCCCAAGCGCGAAATCAGCCTCGCCGACGCGAAGAAAAAGAACCCGAGCGCTGAAATCGGCGCAGAAATTCTCACCGCCAAGCCCACCGACGTGCTCGGCCGCATCGCCGCTCAGACCGCCAAGCAAGTCATCCTGCAGAAGGTGCGCGAAGCGGAACGCGACACCATTTACAACGAATATCACACCCGCGCCGGCGAACTTGTCACCGTGATCGTCAAGCGCGCCGAAGGCCCCGACCTCATCGTCGACATGGGCCGCACCGAAGCCCGTCTGCCGAAGCGCGAGCAGTCCAAACTCGAAACCTACAACATCGGCGAGCGCCTGCGCGTGGTCATCAAGGCTGTGGACCGCGCCGCCAAAGGCCCGCAGGTCATCGTTTCTCGCGCCGATGCATCCCTGGTGCAGCGCTTGTTTGAAATGGAAGTCCCTGAAATCTACGACGGCACGGTGCAAATCCGCGCCGCGGCCCGCGAAGCCGGCGAACGTACCAAGGTCGCCGTCGCCAGCCGCGACAAAGACGTCGATCCTGTCGGCGCCTGCGTCGGCATGAAGGGCATGCGCGTTCAGTCCATCATCCGCGAACTGCGCGGCGAAAAAATCGACATTATTCCGTACAACGAAGAAACGGTCGCGTTCGCTCAGAAAGCTTTGAGCCCCGCGAAAGTCACACGCGTGCAGATCACCGATCCCGAAAACAGAAAGCTGGAAGTCATCGTCGAAGATTCCCAGCTTTCTCTCGCCATCGGCAAAAAGGGACAGAACGTCCGACTGGCCAGCAAGCTCATCGGCTGGGACATCGACATCAAGAGCGAAGAAGAGAAGCGCCGCGAAATCGAAGAACAGATGACCGCTCTGACCGCGCCAACGACTCCGCTCACGGTGCTTGCTGGCGTCGGGCCCAAGACCATCGAGAAGATCGAAGCCGCGGGCATTTCGAACCTCGAAAAACTCGCCAGCATGACCCCGGAACAGTTGATGGAGATTCCCGGCATCGGCGAAAAGATGGTCGACAAAATCTATCAGGCCGTGAACCGCTTCTATGAAGGCGGCGAAGCCGCGGCGGCCACAGTGGAAGTGGCGGACGAAACCGGCGAAGAT
>WNFM01263919.1_pt3 | contig 15326 bp, 12 predicted proteins | sample 5400271 | NCBI WGS metagenome assembly WNFM01 (sample SAMN13153352, study PRJNA577476) | soil metagenome | isolation source: 60 cm saprolite on Douglas fir-dominated hillslope | place: USA:California | collected 2013-09-17
CGTTGATCAGGCGGACGATCACCAGCGCGCGCTCGTCCACGCCATAGTAGGCGCCCGGCTTGAAGTTGTAGACCGCGTGCACACCCGAGAGCTCCTTGGTGTTGAGGATCTCGTCGCGCAGGGCCTTGCGGAATTCGACGGTGCCGGGTTTCGCCGTCTTCAGTGCACGTGAGGCTGCTGATGTGAAGATCATCCAGCCGTCGAAGGAGTAGGCCGAGAACCCGTCCGTGGTCGGGACGTTGTTGGCCTTCAGGAACGCGGCGCGGAAGTCGAGCGCGAGCCTCTTGGCGAAATGGCTGTCGGGAAGCTGCTCGGCCACGATGACCGGGCCAGCGGAGACCTGGATTCCATCCGCGGCCTTGCCGCCGACGCGCACGAAATCGGGATTGACCAGCGCGACGGTGCCGTAGGTCTTGCCCTTGAAGCCACGTTCGCCGAGTGCTAGCAGCGGCAGCGCGCCCTGCGTGCCCGATCCGCCGATCAGCACGGCATCCGGATGTGCCGCGAGCACTTTAAGGATCTGGCCGGTGACCGACGTGTCGACGCGGGCGTAGCGCTCGTTGGTCAGCACCTTGATGCCGTCGTCGGCTTCGGCTGCCTTGGCGCCGTTGTAGACGAGATCGCCCCAAGCGTCGGAGAAGCCGATATAGCCGATGTTTTTCATGGCGTCGCGCTTCATGCGGTCGGCGACGACCTTGACCAGCAACGAGGCGGGCTGCGGAACGGAGATCGCCCACTGATCGGCCGGATTCGGTTGTCCGATCAGCGGGGAGACGGCAATCATCGGCACCTTCAACTCGGTCGCGACCGCCATCATCGCGATGGTCGACGGGGTGGTTGCGGTGCCGATCAAGAGATCGACTTTCTCTTCCTCGATCAGCTTGCGCGCGTTGCGGGTCGCGGCGGAGGGATCGGAGCCGTCGTCGAGCTGGATCAGCCTGATCTTCTCGCCGTTGACCTCGCTCTTGTATTCCATGGCGGCCTGGATGCCGCGTCCGTACGGGATGCCGATCGAGGAGCCAGGTCCACTGAGCGACGTCACGAATCCGATCGTCATATCGGCCTCAGCGTTCGAGGCCGCGACGAGGCTGCCGATGAGTGCAGCCAAACTCAATACCTTGCGCATTGCATTCCCCTTGGTTGAAAACAGCCGCGACCTGAGCGAAATGTCAGCATGGATCCAGGTCGGACCAGCACGATCGATGCCGCAGTTGTCGTCGAAACCCGGCGCAGGCATGATCCCCGCGTCGGCATGGGAGTTGTGAAATGAGCGCCAGCGAAACCGGTTCCAACATCGAACGTCGTTTCGTCACGACGCCTCTCGGCCGCATCCATGTCGCCATCGCGGGAACCGGCTTTCCCGTTCTCCTGCTGCACCAGACGCCGCGCTCGTGGGACGAATACCGCGACGTGCTGCCGTTGCTCGGGCGCGATTTCCGCGCGATCGCGATGGACACACTCGGCTTCGGGGATTCCGATCGGCCTACCGGCGAGCCCTCGATTGAATTGTGGGCCAAGGGCGCGTTCGCGCTGCTCGATGCGCTGGAAGAGCCGCGCGCCGCGATCGTCGGCCACCATACCGGTGCGGTGATCGCGGTCGAAATGGCTGCTTCGGCGCCTGCACGCGCGAGCGCGCTGGTACTCTCGGCCTGTCCCTTCGTCGATGCGGTGCGCCGGGCCAAGCACCACGACGCGCGCGTCATCGACGATGTGGAAGCACGTGCCGACGGGGCTCATCTCGCTGAGCTCTGGGCGCGCCGGCAGCCGTTTTACCCCGCCAATGACATCGATCTGCTGCAGCGCTTCATGATCGACGCCCTGCGGGCCGGCGAGATGGCGGCGGAAGGCCACCGGGTGGTGAATCGCTATCGGATGGAGGACCGTCTGGGGCAGATCCACTGTCCCACGCTGGTCATTGCTCCGACGGCCGATCCCCACGTTCATCCGGTGGCTCCGAAGGTCGCTGGAGCTATCGACGGCAGCATCTTGCGCGAGCTCTCAGGAGGCATGGTGCCGCTTCCCGATCAGATGCCGGAGGCTTTCGCCGGCCTCGTCCGCGATTTCGTTGCCGCCCGGACGGCCAAGACCTGAAACGGGGGGACCTGCCGCGGCGGATACAAACCCGCCCGTAGCACTCGCCGTCCCGAGGTCGATGATCTTAGCCACGATGGAAGAGCCTTTATCAAAGCAACGACCAAGGCGACGTGCGTCTGCACGGCGCTCACTTCTTGTCAATTGTTTAAAGCCTAAAGTATTTCTCGGCCGCAGGTCAATACGCCAGATTCGCGCTCCGCGGAAAAAATTTGCCGCGGCGCGTGCGACCGCGAGAGCTAAATTCGCTTGTGCAAAAGGCTGAGGCTGTCTGCCTGTCCTTTCGGCAAACCGATCTTGTCGCGCGCCGCGGGTGCCGGTACGTGGTTCAATTGACGCCAAAATTATTTTGTGCTTGAAATATTTCGGTCGGTGGGACGGCGTCACGCTACAACGCGCCTCCGCAACGACAAGCTTGTGCGTGTCTTCATCCTCCGTTGCTGCGGAAGTTCGAGGTTCGGCACGGTTCGCCTGTGAAGCAGGATATTGCTGTGCGCATCTTCTGGCAGAGCTTCGTCGACCAGGCTGCGAGCGCGCCCTACATGGCGCGGCTTGCGGCCTATCTGAACGAGATCGCGGCGCCCGGCACCAGCGTCCATGTCGAGGGCATCACGCCCGCCGACCGCGACTTCGGCCGCCTGAGCGAATTTCGTTGCGCGATCCAGGCGGTCGACAACGGGCTCGCGGCGGAGGTGAGCGGCTTCGACGCCTATGTCATGGGCCACTTCCAGGATCCGGGATTGTACGAACTGCGCTCGGCGCTGACGATTCCGGTGGTCGGGACCGGTGAGGCGACGCTGCTGGCGGCCTCGCAGCTTGGGCGGCGGCTCGGCCTTGTCACGCTCGATGCCGCCTTCGAGGTCTGGCATTACGAACAGGCCGATCGTTACGGGCTTTCCGGCCGCGTGGTGCACGTCACCGGGATGGGCTGCCGCCCGGAGGATTTCAGCGACGCGTTCGCAGGCGATGCAGCGGCAAGAGCGCGCATGCTGGCCGACTTCGCTGCCTGCGCGCAGCCGCTCGTCGACCGCGGCGCTGATGTCATCATTCCGGCCGGCGTGTTGCCCGGCCTCCTGATTGCGAGCGAGCATGGCTTCAAGATCGGTCATGCGCCCGTGGTCAACTGTGCTGCGGTGGCGTTGAAGAGCGCTGAGATGTGGGTACAGTTGCGGCGTCTTAACGGCACCGAGCCGAGCCGGGGGCCGAGCTTCGCGCTGGCCAACGAACGTTCGCGCCAGGATTTCCGCGTCGCGGTGGGGCGCACGCAAGCCGACAAGCCAAAGAGCCCTTGAGGACAAGACATGCTGCAGCCGGACAAGATTCTGTATGAAGCCGAAGTGACGGCGACCGGCGGGCGCGACGGCAAGGCCGCGAGCGACGACGGGCTTCTGTCGGTGTCGCTATCGCTGCCGAAATCACTGGGCGGGCCGGGCGGCCCGGGAACCAATCCGGAGCAGCTTTTTGCCGCCGGCTATGCCGCGTGCTTCCTCGGCGCAGTGAAGCTCGTCGCGCGCACCAGCAAGATCACCCTATCCGCGGAGCCGACCGTGACTGCCAAGGTCGGCATGGGGCCGGTCGCGGTCGGCTACGCGCTCACCGTTGAGCTCAAGGTACTGTTGCCCGGGCTGGAGAAGTCCATCGCCGGGGAAGTCGTTGCCGGCGCCCATGAACGCTGCCCTTATTCCAACGCAACGCGGGGTAACATCGACGTCAAGCTGACCGTGCTCTGAACGGTTCACAGGAACCCGGTAGTCCGATGCAAAGCTCCGTCCGAACACCCTATGATCAGGTCGTGATGGCGGTTCCGGTGACGATCCCTTACGCGCGCTACTCGATCGAGAGCGCGCAATGGTGGATCGGCCGCGCGCTGAAATCGCTGGTCGATGGTGCCGGGATCACGCCGCGCGATATCGACGGGTTCTGCGTTTCCAGTTTCACGGCGGGGCTCGATAGCGGGATCAGCCTCACCCAGCATTTCGGCCTGTGCGTGCGATGGATCGATAGCATTCCGCTCGGGGGTGCGAGCGCGATTGCGGCGCTCCGCCGCGCTGCGCGGGCGGTGCAGGCGGGCGACGCCCGCATCGTGGCTTGCGTCGCCGGCGACACCAACCATGTCGATTCCTTCCGCCACACGCTGGAGAATTTTTCGCGTTTCAATCAGGATGCCGTCTATCCCTATGGCGCGGGTGGCGCCAATGCGAGCTTTGCGCTGATCGCGCGCAACTACATGCGCACCTTCGGCGCCCGGCGCGAGGACTTTGGCAAGATCGCGGTCGCCCAGCGCAGCAACGCGTTGCGTAATCCTCATGCCCTGATGAAGACGCCGCTGACGATCGAGCAATACATGGCGGCACGGCCGATCGCCGACCCGATCCACTTGTTCGACTGCGTGATGCCGTGCGCCGGCGCGGAGGCGTTCCTCGTGATGAGGGAAGAGACCGCCGCTTCCCTCAAACTGCCGACCGCCAAAATTCTCGGCACGATCGAGCGCCACAATGCGTTCGGTGACGATCCCGTTCAGGTGCGGGGTGGATGGGCGATGGACGTCGACGAGCTCTACGCGATGGCTGGCGTCAAGCCCGATGATCTCGACTTCGTCCAGACCTATGACGATTACCCCGTCATTTCGATGATGCAGTTCGAGGATCTCGGTTTCTGCCGGAAGGGCGAAGGGCCGGACTTCGTCCGGCAGCACGATCTCACGATCGACGGCAGCTTTCCGCACAATACCTCCGGCGGCCAACTCTCGGGCGGGCAGGCCGGCGCGGGCGGCGCCTATCTCGGGGTGGTCGAGGCGCTGCGCCAGGTGCTCGGGCAGGCCGGTTCGACCCAGGTCAAGGATGCGCGCATCGGGTTGGCGTCGGGCTTTGGAATGATCAACTATGATCGTGGCCTCGCTTCGGGCGCGGCGATCCTCGCGGGACCAGGCTCATGATCGAACCGATCGTAAAACCGCGCCGGAAGAATCCGCTGTTGCGGACGCGGCTGCCGACGTCGCCGCCGCGGGCGCGCAGCCGCGCCTCGCACGGCTTTACGCGGGCCGCCGCCGAGGGCCGCTTCATGCTGCAATGCTGCGGCGCCTGCGGAACGTTTTGCTATCCGGCACGTGATGCATGCCCTGCGTGCCTTTCCGGCGACCTTGTCTTCGCAGACGCGCCGCGGCGCGGCACGCTGCTGTCCGAAACCACGCTGCACGTCCCGGCCGACGTGCACTTCCGCGAGCGCGCGCCCTGGCGTGTCGGGCTGGTTGCAATGGAATGCGGACCCAGGCTGGTGACGCACCTGCATGCCGATTGCGAAGAGGGACGGCCGGTCGTGATGTCGTTTCAACTGGACAAGAGCGGGCAGGCGGTGGCCTTCGCGCAACCCGAACATGAGACCACCAACATGACCGACGACAGGCAGTGGCGTGAGATGACGGCCGATCCGAAATTCCGGCGTGTTCTGGTGACGAACGGGCGCAGCCTCGTCGGTCAGGAAGTGGTTGCTGCGCTGAAGGCCGCGGGCGCATCGATCGTATTCGTCGGCGTCGCCGAGCCGTGGAAACCGTTTCGCGGCGAGGATGCGTTGCGGGCGCTCGAAGGCGTCCAGGTCGTGCCGCTCGATATTGGGGACGAGAAGTCGGTTGCCGATCTGGCGGCTGACATCGGCGGCAAGGTCGATATCCTCGTGAACACCTCCGAACATGTCCGTGCCGGCGGGCTGCTCGATCGGCAAGGCACCAGCGTCCTGCGCGACGAGATCGACCAGAGCTATCTCGGTTTCGTACATCTGGCGCAGGCGTTCGGGCCGGCGATGCGGATGCGGGGCTCCGATGGCGTCAACAACGCCGCCGCCTGGGTCAATATCCTGTCGGTCTATGCACTGGCGAACTGGCCGATGTTCGGCGCGTATTCGGCGTCGCAGGCAGCTTGTCTCTCATTGTCGCACTGCCTGCGGGCGGAGCTTCGCCCGGGTGGCGTCAAAGTGGTGAACGTCTTCACGGGGCCGCTCGATATCGAATGGTTCCAGACGGTGCCTCCGCCGAAGGTCGCGCCCCGCGCGGTCGCGACCGCGATCGTATCGGCGCTGAAGCGCGGGCTGGAAGATGTGTTCGTGGGCGATGTCGCCGAGGATATCCGCCAGCGCCTTGCGGCCAACCCCAAGGCGGTCGAGCGTGAACTCGGGGCGTAGGCAGGCTTGTCGAAAAACGGGAGAAACACAATGGACAGTAATGGTCTCATGCAATTTGCCGCCGCGGTCGCGTCCGGCGCGGTGCGCGTCGTCGATCTGACCTTCACGCTCAGCCCGGATTTTCCCGTCATCGTGCTGCCGCCGGAATTCGGTCAGGCCGCGCCCGTGCGGATCCAGCGGATTTCGCAATATGACGCGGCGGGCCCAGCCTGGTACTGGAACAACCTGACCTTCGGCCACTGGTTCACCGGCAAGGACCTGCCGAACAACGCGGTCGACACGCTGCCGGTGCGGGACATGATCGCGCCGGCCTGCGTGATCGATTGCTCGGCGCAGGCCGCAAAGGATGCGGATTTCCTTTTGACGATACCGGTCGTCGAGGCCTGGGAAAAAAGCCATGGGCGGATTCCGGAACGGCACTGGGTGCTGCTGCGCACCGACTGGTCGAAGAAAGGTTGGCGCGACTACGCCAATCTGAAGGACGATGGCGCACACACGCCCGGGCCGGATGCCGCTGTGATGCGCTGGCTGGTCGAGGAACGCGGCATCATCGGCCTCGGCACCGAGACGATCGGGACGGATGCCGGCCAGGCCGGTCATCTCGAGCCGCCCTATCCGGCGCACCATTTCCTGCACGGTGGCGGGCGTTACGGGCTGCAATGCCTGTGCAATCTCGATCAGCTTCCGCCGACCGGCGCGGTGATCGTGGCCGCGCCGCTCAAGATCCAGAACGGCTCTGGCAGTCCGCTACGTGTGCTTGCGCTGCTACCAGGGCAGGGTTGAGCCCATTCGTCCACATCGAGTGACATCATGAAAAACAAAAAGACCTTGTTGATCGGCGCGGCCCTTTTGCTCGGCGCCATGGCGCCGACGCGTGCTGAAATTCTCGTCGGTTTCGTAACTGGGCTGAGCGGCCCCGTGTCCTCGATCGGCGTGCCGAATGCCAAGGGGCTAGCTGCCGGTCAGGCCTATGTCGGTGAGATCGATGGCGAGAAAGTTCGCGTTATCCAGCTCGACGACGGCTCCGACCCGGCCGCGTCGACACGCAATGCGCGCAAACTGGTCGAACAGGAAAAGGTCGACTTCCTGATCGGTACGTCAGGCGCACCGCAGACGCTGGCGATGGCCACCGCGGCCATCGAGATGAAGGTGCCGATGGTGGCGATCTCGCCGATCGCGCCGGTCCCGCCCGGCGAGGGCGGGCCATGGGTGGTGCAAACGCCGCAGCCGACGCCGCTTCTCGTTCAAGGCATCGTCGATCACATGAAGAGCCGCAACGTGAAGACGGTGGCGTTCGTCGGCTTCTCCGACGCCTTTGGCGACCTGATGTATAATTCGCTGCTGCAAAGCGCCGAGAAGGCCGACATCAAGGTGATCGCGAACGAACGCTATGCGCGTTCCGACAGCTCGGTCACCGCGCAGGTGCTGCGCGCAATTTCCGCGCGCCCCGATGCGATCATGCTGGGCGGCACCGGAACACCCGGCGCGTTGCCCGTAATCGCGTTGGCCGAGCGCGGCTACAAGGGGCCGCTCTACGGCAATCACGGCATGATCAGCGCGGACTTCCTGCGGCTTGCCGGCAAATCGGCCGAGGGCATCATCTGCCCAACCGGGCCGGTGACGGCAGCGGAACAGCTCCCCGAGAGCAATCCGATCCGCAAGGTCGCGCTCGCGTTCCGCGCGGCCTACGAGAAGGCTAATGGCGAGGCGCCGGCCGATGCGTTTTCGCCCTATGCGTTCGATGGCTGGCTGGTGTTCATGGATGCCGCCAAACGCGCAAAGGCATCAGGCGCCGTGCCCGGCACGCCAGCATTCCGCAACGCGCTGCGCGAGGCGCTGTTCACGACCAAGGATGTCGTCGGCACGCACGGCATCTACACCTACACGCCGGCCGACCGCCACGGCGTCGACAGCCGCGCGCGGATCCTGGTCCAGATTGAGAACGGGAAATACAAGCTGCTGCCGTGACGGCGGCAGCCGCGCCTCGCTCAGGCGTGGCGCAGCTTCGCTTTCAGCGCGCGCACGTCGACCGCGCGGTTGGCGGTGACGGCCGCAGCCGCGAGCACCTTGATCTCGCCCCGCGCAAGTTTGCGGGTTGACGACAGCGGCAGTTCGTCGACGAGGGCGACATAGCCGGGCACCTTGTGATAGGCGAGGCGCTCGGCGCAGGTCTTGACGATTGAGGCCGCGAGCGCATCTACGTCGTCGATCTTCTCATTCGGCACGATGAAGGCAAAGACCTCCTCGCCGCGGATGTCGTCGGGAACGGGCGTCACCGCGCAGCCGGTGATGCGGGCGTCCATGTAAAGCGCGCTCTCGACCTCAAGCACACCGATGTTCTCGCCACTGCGCCGAACGATAGTCTTTTTGCGATCGAAGAAATACATCAGCCCGTCTTCGTCGGCGAAGACGAGGTCCCCGGTGTGGAACCAGCCATCTTGCCAGGCCACTTTGGTAGCTTCCTCGTCCTTCAGGTAACCGCTGAAAAATCCGGCGCGGGCATCATCGCCCTTGGCGCGGACCAGCAGTTCGCCGGGTTTTCCAAGCGCGACATCGGCGCCCTGATCGTCAACAAGTCGATACTCCATGCCGATTGATGGCCGGCCGACGCAGCGTGCGCCAAAGCCCGCCGGTTCGCGCGACGTGGTGGTGGCCGCCGCGCCGCCGGTCTCGGTCATTGCCCAGGCCTCGACGATCGGGATGTGGTAACGCTCCTCGAAGGTGGCGCGGTGTCGGACATCGACGCCGGGCGCGAACGCGAAACGCACGTGGTGCTGCCGTTCCACCTCGGTCACAGGCAGTTGAAGCAGAATGGCAGGGATGACGCCGAGACAATGCACGACGGTCGCGCCGCTATCCGCCACGCACTGCCACCAGCGGTTGGCGTGAAAGCGGTCGAGCGGAACCAGGGCGCCGCCGAGCACGATCATGCCGACCGCGCTGCAGCCGAGTGCGTTCATGTGAAACATCGGCAACGGCGTCAGATTGATCTCGCGGTCCGGCTGCAGCGCGGCGACGCCGCCTTGTGCGAGGTACCAGTCGGCAACCTGCAGAAAATAGCGGTTCGAAAGCATGCAACCTTTTGGCTTGCCGGTGCTGCCTGAGGTGAACAGCAGCGCGCATTCGGTGTTGAACTCGGCATTCTGCGCGACGACTTCCGTTTGGCACGGCGGGATTCGGCTGTCGGTATCGATCAGGCGAGAGCGTCCGAGCGCCGCCCCCTTCGTCACCTGCATGCGATCCGGCGTCGCCACCAGCAGGTCGGCCTGCGACAGCTCAAGCTGGAACGACAGTTCGTCGGGCCGGACGTCCGGGTTGATCGGAACGATCGAAACCCCGAGCGCATTGAGCGCGAGCCAATGCAAAAAGAAGACGGGACGATTTTCGAGCAGCAAGGCAACCCGCGCCCCGCGTCCATAGCCGGCGGCCGCGTATTCCGCGCGCAGGCGGTCAACCTCGGTCTTGAACGCCCCGTATTCGATCCTGAATCCTTCCGGCGCGTACGGAAGTCCTGCGCTTGGAGGCGCCAGCAGGAATGGCGCGTCCGGCCGCCTTGCGGCCGTGGCCGCGAAGGCATCGGACGGCGATCGATAGGGAGTATCGAGGCTCATTGCGGACGTCGCTCCTGTTCGTGGGCTCCGTGCTGCGGCGGCAGCCTTCGAGAATACTTTAAGCCTAAACTATCTCGCTGGCCAATAGTGATCTGTGGCAGATTATTCCGGCGAAGCCCTTGTCGAGCGTTTTTCTCCGGCGGGCGGGATGCTTTCGACTATGCTGACGCGGCAGCAGGCCTGCCTGTGGCAGCCGAAAGCCCCGAAATTATTCGAAAAGGCGTAGCGCTGTGCCGCAACGTTCAAATCGCCGATCAGGCGTGGCACTGGGGCAGAGGGACTTCGATGCTCGACTCGGTGCGCCGATGCGGCTATAGAATTATACTTTAGGCATAAACTAAAATGAGCCCGGCATGGCCCGTTTCGTATCCCTGACGCTCTCCGATCTCCCAAGCGGGATCTGGCAGACCCGCCTCCCGGTGCGCTTCGGCTCCTGCGATCCGGCCGGAATCGTCTACACACCGGAATATCTCAATTTGTTCAACGGCGTGATCGAGGACTGGTACGGCGATGCGCTGGGTATTCCGTATCATGAACTGGTTGGAACACGGAAAATCGGACTCGGCTATGCCCACGTCTCGGCGGATTTCGCCAAGCCCAGTCGTATGGGCGATGTTCTCGACGTTGCGGTGATCGTGCGCGAAATTGGACGTGCCTCGTTGACACTCACAGTCCAGGCATTCAAGGACAACGCCGAACGCGTACGCGCCACCTTCGTGACCGTGACGACGTCATTGCTGGATCATAAACCGATTGCGTTGCCCGACGATCTTCGCCTCGCGCTGAAAAACTATCAGGCGTATTGCAATGAGTCTCGCTTAGTCTCGACAAGCACGGCATGACGGACCGAGCAGCCTGCTCGATCCCTTGCCGGCGATGGGCTGTCAATTGTTTGTCAATCGCGAAAATATTCGATGTGGTCTAATGGCGCATTTGGAAGCAAATAAGCCGGCAAGCAGCGCGGGGACGAATAAACGTCAACCGACGGTCCCTTATAGGATCGACCTTGAGGCACAAAAGATTAATGAGATGAACGACTTAGACTATCGCTTTTCCATTGCACCCATGATGGACTGGACCGACTGAGCGCGAAAAGCGAAGCACGATCAACACTTAAACGGGATCGTGGTCAGCCGTGCAGTACCAAATGCTGTACCCCGCCGGCGGCAAGCGGCTTTTGGTCAGGCCGCGTCCGAGATGCGCATTTCAACATGCAAGCCGGCAGCTCCGATCATATTGACCAAGGTGTCGAGGCCAAACAATTCGATCTTACCACGCATCAGATCAGAGATGCGCGGCTGGGTAACACCAAGCAGCTTGGCGGCCTCCGACTGGCTTAGCCCTGTCCGGGCGATGTGATCCTTCAGAGCCATGATCAACGCCGAACGGAGCTTCATGTTCTCAGCCTGCGCAGGCGTATCCTCAATTGCGTCCCACACATTAGCGAAGCGCTTCTTGCTCATTGACCTAGCTCCTTTAACAAATCCCGGTACCGCTGCGCCGCTAGGTTCAGATCCGCTTTGCTCGTTTTCTGCGTCTTCTTCTGGAAGCAATGCAGCACGTAAACGGCATCATCGAACTTCGCCACATACAGCACTCTGAATGCTCCCGCGGCATCGCGAATCCGAATTTCCCGCACCCCTCGGCCAACCGTATTCATGGGCTTCCAGTCGTCGGGCTCGCGCCCATGCTGGACTTGGTCGAGTTGATGCCCCGCCTCACGCCGAGCCGCTTGTGGAAACGCACGCAAATCGTCGAGTGCGCTGCCTCGGAACTCGACCGGCTTTAGATCAATCATTAAAACTGACTATACAAAATTTTGTATGAGTCGGCAACTCCTTTCGACTGCCGGTGCCGAGACCGGCGATTAGCGATCTTTGAGTTAAATTGCTCCTTCAGGATTGGTATTATTCGGGAGAATAAACATCGGCGCACTACAGTCTTCGCGATGAAGCAAACAGACGCCAGAATTACTGAACTCATGGCCCGGCTTACCGCGCTGGAGCGCGAGCGTGCGGATGTCGTAGCCGAGATCAACACTTTACGATCGATGCGAAGTGAGGAGACCGAGCCTGTCAAGGTGGTCCCTTCGGGAAACGCTGGCGATCCCACGGACCGGAACTCGCCAATCGAAAAGAAGCTTGCCCTGTTTCGCCGGCTCTTCCGCGGCCGCTCAGATGTCTACCCTATCCGTTGGGAGAACCGTACGACGGGGCGGAGCGGCTACGCACCCGCCTGCGCGAATGAATGGCGCCGTGGGATTTGCGAAAAACCGAGAGTCAAATGTTCAGCATGTCCAAATCAGGCATTCCCGCCCGTAGATGACGTGGCAATCGAACGCCATCTCCGCGGAACCGACCCGAACGGCGCCCCGTTTGTGATGGGCGTCTATCCGATGTTTGCGGACAACGCCTGTTCGTTCCTGGCCGCGGATTTCGACGAAGGGGATTGGCGAAGGGATGCCTTTGCGTTTAGGGACGCCTGCGAGCGTCATGGAATACCTGTTGCCATTGAGCGGTCCCGATCGGGAAACGGTGCTCACGCCTGGATCTTTTTCGACGAGCCGATCTCAGCGGCATTGGCGCGCCGTCTCGGGGCCTTTCTGATTACCGACACGATGGAACGCGTCCCCGATATCGGATTCGGATCCTACGATCGGTTTTTTCCGAGTCAGGATCTCATGCCAGCGGGTGGCTTCGGCAACCTGATTGCCTTGCCTCTTCAGGGGCTCGCGCGAAGTTCTGGCAACAGCGAGTTCATCGACGATTCTTGTTCACCGTATCCGGATCAGTGGGCCTTCCTGTCCGCGATTGCATCTATGCCGCGAGCAAAGGTGGAACATCTGGTCGAGGAAGCAAGTGCATCTGGAAAAATTCTGGGCGTGCGTATTCCTCTCGCCGACGAAGACGAAGAACCGTGGCTAGCCCCGCCGTCGCGGCGACAGGCGCCGCCAGCAATCCGCGAGCCATTGCCGGGTGCGATCACTGTTGTACAGGCGGACCAGATCTACCTCCCGCGTCACGCGCTGCCACCGTCGCTGATCGCGCGCCTGATTCGCCTGGCGGCATTCCAGAATCCCGAATTTTATGCCGCACAAGCAATGCGCCGATCGACCCATGACAAGCCCCGGATCATCTCTTGCGCAGAGTTGAGCAGCCATCACGTTGCGCTGCCTCGCGGGTGCTTCGACGCCGTACTAGATCTGCTTGCGTCATTTGGAATTGCAGTAACAATCGAAGATTGCCGTTCTTCCGGTGCGGCGACCCCATTTGCCTTCACTGGTGCATTGCGCTCCGATCAGGAAACCGCGATCACAGCCCTGTTGCCGCATGATACCGGCGTGCTCGCGGCAACGACGGCGTTCGGAAAGACGATCTTAGCCATCCGGATGATGGCCGAACGCGGGCGGAATACATTGGTCCTCGTTCATCGCCGTCAGCTCATGGATCAATGGATCGAGAGGCTCACCGCGTTCTCAAATATGCCGCGTGACGCAATCGGCATGATCGGCGGCGGCCGCCGCAAACCGAAAGGTCAGGTCGACGTCGCCTTGATCCAGAGCCTGGTTCGCAAAGGCGAAGTCGATGATATCGTCGGCAATTATGGGCATCTCGTCGTCGACGAATGCCACCATCTGTCGGCTGTAAGCTTCGAACTGGTCGCGCGCCGCAGCAAGGCCCGCTATGTCCTCGGCTTGTCAGCAACGGTTACGCGAAAAGACGGACATCACCCGATCATCGTTATGCAATGTGGTCCCGTCCGCTATCGCGTAGATGCTCGTTCTGAGGCAGCCAAGCGCCCATTCGATCACGTGGTACGGATCAGGGATACCAGCTTCCAACTTCAAGCCACATTGGACACTTCTGTCCCTTCTATCCAGGATGTTTTCAAGGAAATGATTGCCGATGAAGTACGTAATGATCTCATATTTGATGACGTCTTGAGCGCGCTGGAAGCGGGCCGCTCACCCGTCGTGATAACCGAGCGTACCGCCCATTTGGAGATCATCGCAAAGCGTCTTGAGCGTTTCGCAAAGCATGTCGTCGTATTGCGCGGTGGGCAAAGCGAAAAGCAGCGCCGCGACGTCGCCACGCGGCTCGCCGCAATTCCCCAAGCCGAGGAACGTGTCATTGTCGCGACCGGACGTTATCTCGGCGAAGGTTTCGATGATTCCCGCCTCGACACCCTTTTTCTTACCATGCCAATTGCTTGGAAAGGCACCCTCGCTCAGTATGCCGGCCGGTTGCATCGTCTCAACGACGTGGCCCGCATGGCTGCGAAACGCCGTGTTGGCTATCAGGCGATAGGTTACAAGGTGCTGGGTACGTGCGATCTGTTTTCTGATCGGGCGGTTACGCCGAACGAACCCACATAAGTGTCGCGCGGATCGCTGACCGGTCAGGCTGCGTCAAGGCGGTGCCATTCCCATTTCAAATTCGATGAACTGGCATAGTTGGGCGTAGCCAAAACACTTGTCGAGGAGCGGTACGGCACGGGCATTTTGGTACTGCCGTGCAGTACCGGGCATTGTCGAAATAAGCGAAAATGATCGAGTGATCAGATCAAGGCGTTGAAAAGAAAGGAAAATGCTTTAGCTCTAACGCTTCAGATTGTCCGTCGGACCAAAGTCGATTGGACCGACAGAGGTTATAAAAATTAATGAAAACAACATGTTAACTCACCGCTTTTCCGTGGCACCCATGATGGACTGGACCGACTCTCCAGAAAAGTGAAGCATCATCAGCACTTAGCGACAGCCAAACGAAGCGTGCAGTACCAAATGCAGTACCGATCTGGTTTAGAGGCGTACGCAGGCGACTGATGTCGCAGTTTGGTGTGCATCTGGTCACTCGCGCGTAGCGCAGCGTACTACGCCAATCTGCGAGATTGCGCTCGTGAGAGTGAACGCAACGTTCCAGGGACTCACTCAAACACTCAAACGCGCCATTCGGCGACGGATGTCCTGCTGATCGCGCTGAGTTTCAGTCTGTTTCAGTCGACAATTGATGAAGGAGAATCGCTCTCCGCATATTGTTACGATGACGGCCGGAGATTATCCCTGAACGCTAAAGGTTCTATTTCAAGGCATGCTCAATAAATGCGCGGTGGTCGTTCGGAACTGATTTACCCGCGGCGAGCGAGAAGAACTTGATATAGTCAGACAGTATTTCCTGTGCTCGTTGAACGACGGGCGCGTCGAAACTCAACAGCCCGACTGGGACCGGGAAACTCTGCGTCGTACCGAGCGGGGCGTGAACCGCAATCGCGACAACGTGACCGGGAACAACAAATATCTCGACCGTAGGTGGCACCACCCCGTTGACCGGCCCGGAAGCAACCAGGTCGAACGCGTCGCGAAGGTGGCGCTGCGGATCTCCGGCGACAAGCGCGATCGAACGTGGCGATGGGTTTAGGGCGCCTTCATCGTTCGTAGGTCCTAATAGCTCCTCA
>WNFM01315978.1_pt2 | contig 15326 bp, 16 predicted proteins | sample 5400271 | NCBI WGS metagenome assembly WNFM01 (sample SAMN13153352, study PRJNA577476) | soil metagenome | isolation source: 60 cm saprolite on Douglas fir-dominated hillslope | place: USA:California | collected 2013-09-17
TGCACATGGATCATATCGAGTGGCTGCTATCCGCCATCGACGATCCCGAAGCCATCAGGCTCAACGCTCTTCTCCTCGTTCTCGTCACCCTCGTCGGCTGCCTCGCCGTCCTGCTGAACCGGCTCCGGCATCTCCGTCCGGCCGCCCGGACCGTGCCCGGCGCGGATTAGCGCGCCGCGATCTCCCCGCTCGTCCCTCCGGCGCGCCGTGAGGGCAATGTGGCGGCTTGCCCGAATTCCTCCTTGAAAATGCCGCATGACACGCCGGGATCGAGCCCCTATTAAGCGTTAGCGCGCGTCTTCTGAGGGGGTGTGTGTTGCGCTTTGTCGAACGGGGCCGCCCACTGCTCGCCGCGCTGGCGGTGCTAAGCATGTTGCCCGCGGGCTGTGCGCCCGACTATTCGCCGAACACCTATGCCAGCAACGCCATGCAGCAGGCCAACAAGGTCGAGCCGGCCGTCGTCGTCGGCTTCCGCCAGGTGGCGATCAGCGCCAACGGCACGGTCGGCGCGGTATCGGGCGGCGCCGCCGGCGGCGTGCTCGGCGCGCAGGCCGGCTCGGGCGGCATCGTCACGGCGCTCGGCGGCGTCGGCGGCGCGGTCGTTGGCAGCCTGGTCGGCACCGGCATCGAGCATGCAACCAGCGACACCACTGGCTGGGAGTACATCGTCCGCAAGCCCAATGGCGAGCTGCTCTCGCTGACCCAGCGCGAGCCGACCCCGCTGCCGATCGGTCAGAAGGTGCTGGTGATCACCGGCGCCCAGGCGCGCATCGTGCCCGACTACTCGACGCCGCCGCCCGAGCCCGAGAAGGCTCCCGAGAAAGCCCCGGAGAAAGCCGCCGAGAAGAAGCCGGCCGAGCCGGCCGCGACGGCGAGCCCCGCAGCGTTGACGCCGCTGCCCGCGGCACCGGCCGTCGAGCCACCCGCTCCGACGACAGCCCCTGCGCCTGCCGGCGAGACGCCGACGCCGAGCGAGCCCAAGGGTGCAACCCCACCGGCCGCGACCGATAGCACGACCGAGCCAGCGCAGCCGCCGCAATAGAGTCGCCGCACTGCAGTTTTCCCCTCTCCCCCTGCGGGAGAGGCCCTTCGACATGCTCAGGAGTGCCCATTGCCTCTTCGGCAATGGGAAGGTGAGGGGTATGGTGCCGCTGCGCGGCTGATCTTGGGTTAGACCCCTCACCCTCCCGCTGCGCGGGTCCCTCCCTCTCCCGCAAGGGGAGAGGAGCTCTTGCAGGTAGGGTACCGTTTGAGAGAGACGCGCCGATGATCGAGGAAACATTGGACATCGCGACCAGGGACGGCGCGATGGAAAGCTTCATCTGCCGGCCCGAGCGCGGCGGGAAGCATCCGGCGGTGCTCATTCTGATGGACGCGCCGGGCATCCGCGAGGAGCTGCGCGACATGGCGCGGCGGCTGGCGACGGTGGGCCATGCCGTGCTGCTGCCCAATCTCTATTACCGCGCCGGGCGCGATACGCTCTACGGGCCCGACGTGCTCGAGGAGGACAGCGCCGAGCACAAGCGCATGCGGGCGGTGCGCACCAAGATGACGATCCCGCCGGTCATGGACGACGTCGCCGCGCTGCTCGCCTTCGTCGACGGCCGGGATTGGGCCAAGCGGGGCGCGGTCGGCTGCCACGGCTATTGCATGAGCGGGCCCTACGCGCTCGCCGCCGCCGCGCGCTTTCCCGAGCGCATCGCCGCCGCCGCCTCATTCTACGGCACTTGGCTGGTCAGCGACGCCGTGGAGAGCCCGCATCTCTCCTTCGGACGCGTGGCCTCTGGTAAGTTGGGGGGCGAGCTCTACATCGCCTGCGCCGAGCACGATCATCTGGCGCCGCTGCCGATGGTCGAGACGCTGCGCGCGCATTTCGCGGCGGCGGGCAGCCCGGGCGAGATCGAGCTCTATCCCGGCGTCCATCACGGCTTCGCCTTTCCCGCGCGCAAGATCTACGACAAGCCAGCCGGCGAGCGCCACTGGGAGCGGCTGATCGCGCTCTATCGGCGGCGGTTGGGGTAGGATTTTCGCGACCGCTTGTCTCCGTCGCCGCGATGTGGCTTGCTCGGATCGAGAGAATCGCGCGAGGGAGAAAGCTCATGCCGGATCCAACCCTGTGGGGATTGTTCGTCGTTGCCTCGGTGGTGCTGCTGCTGACGCCGGGACCGGCGGTGCTCTATATCGTCGCGCGCTCGGTCGAGCAGGGGCGATCGGCCGGGCTGGTCTCGGTGCTCGGCATCCATCTCGGCACCATCGTCCACATCACGGCGGCGGCGATCGGCCTCTCGGCCCTGCTGGTGTCGTCGGCGCTCGCCTTCGCCGTCGTCAAGTATCGCGATTCCCGCCGAGCCACTGCGCCGCGTCTTTCGCGACGGCTTCGTCGTCAATCTCTTCAACCCCAAGACGGCGATCTTCTTCCTCGCCTTCCTGCCGCAATTCGTCGACCCGGCGCGCGGCCCCGTGCACTGGCAGATCCTCGTCCTCGGCCTCACCTTCATGGCGCTCGGCATGATCAGCGACGGAATGTTCGCGCTGGCGGCCGGCGCCGCCGGCGATTTCCTCCGCCGCAACCGGCGCTTCCTGCGCTTCCAGCGCTGGTTCGCCGGCACCTCGTTCATCGGGCTCGGCGTGACCGCGGCGCTGGCGACGCGGAAATAGGCGGCGTGGCCCGCGTCGAGCTCCACGATCTCGCCAAGACCTATGGCAGCACCGTCGCGGTGTCGGGCGTCTCGCTCGACATCGCCCAGGGCGAGCTGGTGGCGCTGCTCGGCCCGTCGGGCTGCGGCAAGACGACGACCTTGCGGATGATCGCCGGCTTCATCGAGGCGAGCCGCGGCCGCATCCTGATCGGCGGGCGGGACGTGACGCACCTGCCGCCTTATCGCCGCGACACCGGGATGGTGTTCCAGGGCTACGCGCTCTTCCCGCACATGACGGTCGACGAGAACGTCGCCTTCGGCCTCGAGATGCGCCGCGTCGAGAAGAGCGCGATCGCGCCGCGCGTCGCCGAGGCCTTGCGGCTGGTGCGGCTCGACGGGCTCGGTATGCGGCTGCCGCGCGAGCTCTCGGGCGGGCAGCAGCAGCGCGTCGCGCTCGCCCGCGCGCTGGTCGTCAACCCGGCCGTCTTCCTGCTCGACGAGCCGCTCTCCAATCTCGACGCCAAATTGCGCCACGAGGTGCGCATCGAGATCCGCCAGCTGCAGCAGCGCCTCGGCCTGACGACGATCTTCGTCACCCATGATCAGGAGGAGGCGCTCACCCTCGCCGACCGGCTGGTGCTGATGAACAAGGGCGCCATCCAGCAGATCGGCAGCCCGGAGGATCTCTACAACCGGCCGGAAAATCTCTTCGTCGCCGATTTCATCGGCAAGGCCAACGTCATCCGCGGCCGTCTCGCCGAGCCCGGCATGTTCGCTAGCGCCGGCGGCATGGCGGTGCGCTGTGATGCCGGCGCGGTCCCGGGCGGCAGCGCCGCGGCTCTGGTCCTGCGGCCCGAGCGCATCGCGCTGACGCCGGCGCCGATCGCCGGCCGCGCCAACAACATCGCCGGCAGCATCGAGCGGCTGACCTATCTCGGAGCGATGACCGAGTATCTCGTGCGCTGCCAGTCGGGCGAGGCGCTGACCGTGCATGGCGTCAACGGCTTGCACGGCTTGCCGCTCGCCGCCGGCGCGCCGGTCTGGGCGGGCTGGGAGCCGGAGGCCAGCCTCGTCCTCGCCGATGACGGGACGCCAGTCGCATCCTGATGCGCGCCTCCTTCTCGCTTCAGGCGTTCGCCGCCGGCGTGCTCGCCGCGTTCGTCGGCTTCGCCAGCTCCTTCGCGGTGATCATCGCCGGGCTCACCGGGGTCGGCGCCAGCCAGGGCGAAGCCGCCTCGGGGCTGATGGCGCTGTCGATCTCGATGGGCGTCTGCGCCATCGTGCTCAGCCTCAAAACCCGGTTGCCGATCAGCATTGCCTGGTCGACGCCGGGCGCCGCGCTGCTGGCGACAACCGGGCCGGTGGCGGGCGGCTTCTCGGCGGCGGTCGGCGCCTTCCTCGTTACTGGCGTGCTGATCGTCGTCGCCGGGCTGTGGAAGCCGCTCGGCCGCGCCGTCGCCGCCATCCCGTCGCCGCTCGCCAATGCGATGCTCGCCGGCGTGCTGCTCGGGCTCTGCCTCGCGCCGGTGCGCGCGGTGGCGCAACTGCCGGCGCTCGGCCTCGCCATCGTCGTCGCCTGGGCGGTGGTGGCGCGCATCAAGCGGCTCTATGCGGTGCCGGTCGCCGCCCTCGTCACCGTCGCGCTGATCGCCGCCACCACCAGCGTGACGCCCGACGCGCTCGGCTCGCTCTGGCCGGCGCCGGTGGCGGTGACGCCGTCCTTCTCGCTCGCCGCCATCGTCGGCATCGCCCTGCCGCTCTTCATCGTCACCATGGCGTCGCAGAACATTCCCGGCATCGCCGTGCTCAACGCCAACGGCTACCGCCCCGATCCCGGCAGGCTGTTCTGGTCGACCGGGCTGTTCAGCCTGGCCGCCGCGCCGTTCGGCGGCCATGCCGTCAATCTTGCCGCCATCACCGCCGCTCTGTGCGCCGGCAGCGACGCCCATCCCGAGCCGCAGCGGCGCTACTGGGCGGCCGTGGTCGCCGGCTTCGTCTATATTCTCTTCGGGCTGGTGGCCGGGGCCGCCACCGCCTTCATCAGCGCCTCGCCGCCGATCCTCATCGAGGCGGTGGCCGGGCTGGCGCTGCTCGGCGCCTTCGGCTCGGCGCTGCTCGCGGCGATGCATGCGCCGGCCGACCGCGAGGCGGCCGTCATCACCTTCCTGGTGACCGCGTCGGGGCTGAGCTTCTTCGGCATCAGCGGCGCTTTCTGGGGCCTCGTCGCCGGCGGCGCGATGCTCGCCCTGACGCGCTGGCGAGGCGGCACGCCGGTAAAATAACGCATTCGATCCACTCGAAAGGGTTAAGAGACAGCCCGTCAGCCGTCGTGGTTATATGCTGTCCGAAAGGCTCACTTCTTTCATGAAATCTGTACAAGGGTAGATTGTCGATGGCAGATGACCGTACCGAGCGGTTCGTCGGCGAGTTCGAGACCATGGATCGACCCGGGTACCGCCACGACGTGCTGTCGGAGCTACGCCGCCGCAATGCCGAGCTGGCGGAGGCGGTGAGTGCACGCGATCAGTTCATCGCCGTGGCCGCGCACGAGCTGCGCAATCCGATGGCGGCGCTCTATCTGCGCGTCCAGCAATTGACCCGGATCGTCGAAGCGCCCACCGGCGCCGATCCGCAGCGCATCGCCCGTGAGCTGGCGCGGCTCGACCGGGTGATGGAGCACTACGTCAAGCGCGCGACGATGCTGCTCGACGTCTCGCGCATCGCCGCCGGAAAAGGCGTCACGCTGCAGCCGGAGGCGGTCGATTTCTCGGCCCTGCTGCGCGAGACGATCGAGGAGCAGCGCCCGGCGGCGGCCCATGCCGGCTCGTCGCTGGAGCTGCGTATCGCCGAGGATGTTCACGGCGAGTGGGACCGCGTCGCCCTCACGCAGATCGTCGAGAACATCGTGACGAACGCGATCAAGTTCGGTGCCGGAAAGCCGATCGAAATATCGCTTGCCGGCGATGCCGAAACCGCATCGTTCCGTGTCAGGGACCACGGCATCGGCATCTCCAAGCTCGACCAGAAGCGGATCTTCGAGCGGTTCGAGCGCACGCACCGCGCGCGCCCGCATGGCGGGTTCGGCATCGGGTTGTGGCTGGTGCGCCAGCTGGTCGACACGATGGGTGGCCATATCGATATCGCCAGCACGCCGGGGGCCGGCTCGACCTTCACGATTACCCTGCCGCTCGCACCGACGGTTCCGAAAGGCGCCTTCATGGGAGATCTCTTCGACCCGCATGGCTAAATCCCGAACGACCAAGTCCGAGACGACAAAACCCCGCATCAGCGTTGAAACGGCGAAGCTTCGGCGGGACGCAGCGCTCGCCCGCGTACCGACCGGCATCGCCGGTCTCGACACCATTCTGCATGGCGGCCTGCTCAAATCGCGTCTTTATATCGTCGAGGGCCGTCCCGGGGTCGGCAAGACGATCTTCGGCAATCAGATCTGCTTCAATCACATCCGCGAAAACCGCAGGGCGATCTTCGTGACCCTGCTGGCCGAGACCCATGCCCTGATGCTGGAGCACTTGGCCGGCATGAGCTTCTTCGACGCGAGCAAAATCCCGGACCAGATTTCCTATCTCAACGCGTTCAGCGAGCTCCACGATCGCGGGCTGAAGGGGCTCGCCGTGCTGCTGCGGAACGAGGTCAGCAACCAGGGTGCCTCGCTGCTGGTGCTCGACGGGTTGCTGCCGGCGCAGCAAATGGCCGACTCGGTCCTCGAGTTCAAACGTTTCATCCACGAGTTGCAGGTTCAGGCGTCGCTCGCCGAGTGCACGACAATTCTGCTGACCAGCAGCGCGGGGGACGACGTCTCCGCCGAGCACACGATGGTGGATGGCGTCTTGGAGATGCGCGACAAGCTCTATGGCTGGCGGGCCGAGAGCGACATTCAAGTTCGCAAGTTCCGCGGCGGGAACTTCCTGCGCGGGCGGCACGCCTTCGAGATCACCGACGACGGCATCGTCGTCTATCCCCGTCTCGAGGCGCTCTATGCTTACCCGTCGCGCGTCGATAGGACCAGCAACGGCAAGACCTCGCTCGGCATCGCGCAACTCGACAAGATGCTAGGCGGCGGCATCCCGCTGGCTTCGACGACCGTCGTCATGGGCCCGTCGGGAAGCGGCAAGACGGCGTTGGGCCTGCATTTCCTGGCAAAATCGACGGACAAGGAACGCGGCCTCCTGTTCGGCTTCTATGAGACGCCGGCCCGCATCGCCGCCAAGGCGCGGGGCGTCTGCACGGCGCTGACGCCGAAGCTCAAGAGCGGCGAGGTCGAGATCGTCTGGCAGCCGCCGACCGCGGATCTGCTGGACGCCTTCGGCGAGCGGCTGCTGCAGGCCATTCGTCAGCGCAAGATCCGCCGGTTGTTCATCGACGGGCTTGGCGGCTTCGAGCGGGCGGCGGTCGATCCAAATCGCCTGCATCATTATTTCTTAGCGCTCGCCAACGAGCTGCGGGCGCTCGGCGTTACCACGATGTATTCCGCGGAGAATGCCGAGATTCTCGGCCCGACGGTCAGAGCGCCGCTTGGCGGCATCTCCGGGATCGCCGAAAATCTCATCATGCTCCGCTTTGTCCAGCACGCGACAGCCGATTCGATTCCTCGCTGTATCGCTTCGCGCTGACGCCGGACGGCATCACGATCGACAGCGTTCCGCAAGACGTGAGCTCATTTCTTGCGACTCCGTCGACCCCGCTCACAGTCATGCCGGCCGAAAGGCGGCGATCCCGATCCTCCCGTAAGAGCCCACGATGAAGTCCATCCTAGTCGTCGATGACGAAGTTGCCATTGCCGACGTGCTCGCGTCCATCCTGTCCGATGCGGGCTATGACGTTATCCTGGCTTCGAACGGCAAGCATGCCCTTGCCCGTCTCGACACGGTAACGCCGCATCTCATCATGACCGATTTCATGATGCCGGTGCTCGGCGGGAAAGGGCTGATCGCGACCGTGAAAGCCGATCCGCGGCTTCGCGACATTCCGATTATCGTCATGACCTCGATCCCGCAGAGCACCGTCGCGGAGCAGAGCAAGGACCATGCCGGCTTCCTGCGCAAGCCGTTCCGAATCCGCGACGTCCTGGTGGCGGTCGAAAAGCTGATCGGGCGAGGCACCGCGAGCAAGTGACGGCGCGGTGCCCAGCCACGGCGGTCCGCCGTCTCCTCGGGAACAGATCTGCGCCGCAAGGCGTTGTTTGACATGTATTCTGACAGCTGCAGGACGTTATCGGCGAGAGATGGAAATCACCGCTCAACCGGTCGGCGGCGTGCGCGAGTTGATCTCGGCGGGCGGCGCTTCCACTACTGTTCGGGCCAACGCCATTCGGATTGTCGTCGTCGATGACGACGATGCGTTTCGCGAGTCGCTCGCCCACAGCCTACGCGAGGAAGGTTACGACGTCGGCGGCTTCGCCGGCGGCGCGGCAGCGCTCGAGCATTTCGCGGCGGGCGGGCAGGCCGACGTCATCCTGCTCGACTGGCGCATGCCGGGCATGAGCGGGCTCGAGGTGCTGCGCAGCCTGCGCCGCGCCGGCAATGCGACGCCGGTGATCTTCCTCACCGCGCTGAGCGAGGCCGGCTACGAGGAGGTGGCGCTCGAAGGCGGCGCCGTCGATTTCGTCGGCAAGCTGCGCCGCCTGTCGATTCTCGTCAAACGCGTGCAGCTGATCACCGCGGGAGCGCGGCCGGCGCGGGAGGCGGCGGCAAGACGCTCGGACGATGTCCTGCATCTCGGCCGTCTTGAATTGCGCTTCGACATCAACCGGGCGAGCTGGGCCGGCACGCCGATCGATCTGACGCTGACCGAGTTCAAGATCGTCGCGCTGCTGGCGCTGCGCAGCGGCGAGGACGTTCCCTATCGCGAGATCTACGACGTCGTGCACGGCAAGGATTTCGCCGCGGGCTATGGCGATATGGGCTATCGCCCCAACGTGCGTACCTTCATCAAGCGCATTCGCAAGAAGCTCCACGACGTCGAGCCCGCGTTCGAGCACATCGTCAACTCCCCGGGACTCGGCTACCGCTACAACTGGCCCGCCGACTGATCGCAGGGTTGCCGCCGGGTATCCCCGACGGGTGTCGAGGCCTCAGCCCGCAAGCTCGACCGTCGGCGCCGCGGCCGACGCCGCGCCCGTCGCGGTCGCCTCCTGGCGATGGATCAGCCGTTCCCGTAGGCGCAACTCGAAGGCGCGGCCGTCGCTGAGCTGCCGTGCCTGTCTGATCGCGTCGTCGTCGGTGCTGCCTAGGATGTCGGCGATGGCAAACCAGTCGCCGTCGTCCCGCAAGATATGGCAGCGATAAGAGGCGATCGCCATCCCACAACCCTCCCCATCGAGTTCAGGACACGCTGGAGGCTTCTGCCGCACAGCAGAAACTATCATTCATTGCGCCGGCGAGCACGTAAACGAGTGTAAAGAAAGTCAACGATCGGTAACATTTTCGGCTTGCCAAGCGATCTATGTTCTGTTTTTGTTCCTGCATGGAAAACGGAGGAACGAGCATGCGACGCATCGATCGGGACGGGATGATCATTCTGACCTTCGGCTGGTTGGTGGCACTCGCGGTGACGCTGACCTGACCGCGATAGAGAGGCCGATGCGGCGGCAGGAATTCTGGTCCCTTGGGGCGGTTGAGCACCTTCCGAGATGACAGCGAATTAATGCCAATGCAGGTCGGGCGTTAGCTTGGCACGGTAGACTTCCGTCGCGTTTCACCCGAATCCGCGACGGAGGCCTGCCGTGGTCGAAAGATCCAACGTCACCACTCGCCCCACCTCGTCGGCGGCGCCCTCCTCGGATGCTCCTTCGGCCGCCGATACCGACGGCGGGGCGGCTCTTCCCCAGCAGGAGCGCTCCGGCTATCGTCACGCCGGACATACCGCGATGAAGATCCTGCTGATCGAGGACGACAAGGAAGCCGCCGAGTACCTGGTGAAGGCGCTCAGCGAGAGCGGCTATGTCGTCGATCACGCCGCCGAGGGGCGCGACGGGCTGTTCATGGCGACCTCCGGCGCCTATGACGCGCTCGTCGTCGACCGCATGCTACCCGGCATGGACGGGCTGTCGATCGTCGCCGCCCTGCGTGCCGCCGAGATCCGCACGCCGACTCTCATCCTCAGCGCGCTCGGCGCCGTCGACGACCGCGTCAAGGGCCTGCGCGCCGGCGGCGACGACTATCTCGTCAAGCCCTATGCCTTCTCCGAGCTGCTGGCGCGGCTGGAGGCGCTGCTGCGGCGCGGCAGCGCGACGGCGCCGACGACGACCAAGCTGCGCGTTGCCGAGCTCGAGATGGATCTCTTGTCGCGCAACGTCCGTCGCGACGGCCAGGCGATCGATCTCCTGCCGCGCGAGTTCCGCCTGCTCGAATATCTCATGCGCCATGCCGGCCAGGTGGTGACGCGGACGATGCTGCTCGAAAGCGTCTGGGACTATCATTTCGACCCGCAGACCAACGTCATCGACGTTCACATCTCGCGCCTGCGCCAGAAGATCGACAAGGGCTTCTCGAAGCCCCTGCTGCATACGATCCGCGGCGCCGGCTATTCTCTCAGAGCCGGTGACTGACGCCGGCGCCGCGCCAAGCCAGGGATCCGGACGCCAGGAAACCGGACGGTGGCATGCCCTGAGACGGCTGCTGCGCACCAACGCGTTCCGCCTCGCCGCGGTCTATCTCACGCTGTTCGCCACCTCGGTGCTGGCGCTGCTCGCCTTCATCTACTGGTCGACGGCGAATTTCATCGAGCAGCAGACCGAGGCGACGCTCGACGCCGAGATCGCCGGTCTCGCCGAGCAATACGAGCAGCGCGGCCTCTCCGGTCTCGTCCAAGTGATCGCCGAGCGCAGCGCCGGCGAGCGCGGCGACGCGATGATCTATCTCATCACCGATCCGCAGTCGCATCCGCTCGCCGGCAACCTTTCGGCCTGGCCCGCCGCCGAGGTGATCCGGCCGGGCTGGATCGGCTTTCCCGTCGAGATCAAGCGCGGCTCGCGGTCGGAGACGCACGCGGCGCGCGGCACTACCTTCACCATCCCCGGCGGCTATCGCCTGCTCGTCGGCCGCGATCTGCGCGACGCCGCGGCGTTCCGGCGGCGCGTCACCGGCACCCTCGCCTGGGCCGGGCTGCTCACCCTCGGCCTCGGCCTCGCCGGCGGCATCTTCATCAGCCGCAACATGCTGCGCCGCGTCGAGGCGGTGAGCAATACCGCCGCGCGCATCATCCATGGCGACCTCGGCCAGCGCGTGAAGCTCTCCGGCAGCGGCGACGAGTTCGATCAATTGGCGACCAATCTCAACGCCATGCTCGACCAGATCGAGCGGTTGATGGCGGGCATGCGCCAGGTCACCGACAACATCGCGCATGATCTGCGCACGCCGCTATCGCGTTTGCGCTCGCGGCTCGAGGTGACGCTTCTCGAGCGGCCCGACGCCGTGCGTTGCGAGGAGGTTATCCGCGAGACGATCGCCGAGGCCGATCACCTGCTCGGCACCTTCAACGCGCTGCTCAACATCGCCGAGGCGGAGGCGGGATCGAACCGCGCCGGCATGGATACCGTCGACCTCGCCGAGATCGCTTACTCGGTCGCCGAGCTTTACGAGCCCTTCGCCGAGGAGAAGGGGCTGCGGCTGGACGTCGAGGCCGAGCAGCCGGTGATGGTGCGCGGCGACCGCCATCTTCTCGCCCAGGCGATCGCCAACCTGCTCGACAATGCGATCAAATATACGCCGGCCGGCCGCGTCCGGCTGAGCGTTGCCGCCGGGTCCGGCGGCGCCCGCCTCGCCGTCGTCGATAGCGGTCCCGGCATCCCGCCGGATCGCCGCGAGGCGGTCTTCGACCGTTTCGTGCGCCTCGAAGGCAGCCGCTCGACGCCGGGTAACGGCCTCGGTCTCAGCCTGGTGCGCGCGGTGGCGCGGCTGCATGGCGGTATGGTCACGCTCGAAGACAACGCGCCCGAGCCGGGGCTGCGTGCGGTGCTTACGCTGCCGGAGGCCGTTTCTGCTCCGGCTGCGGCTTAGCGAGTTGCCCGCGGGCGCCGGCATCCGGCGCGTCCCGGCCGGTGCGCGGCTGGGTCCGCAGCGCGGGAAAGCGAATGGTGGCGGTGGTGCCGACGCCGACGGCGCTGTCGAGCAGCAGCACGCCGCTATGGAGCGTCATCAATTCCCGGCTGATCGAGAGGCCGAGACCGATCCCCTCTTCAGGCTGCGCGCGCATGTGATCGCCGCGGCCGAACGGCTCGAAGACGCGCGCCAACGCCTCGGGGGCGATGCCGACGCCGCCATCGACGACGCTTAGCTCCATCTCGCCGCCGGCGGCGAGGCGGGCGGCGAGCGCGATCTTCCCACCATTCGGCGAGAACTTCACCGCATTGGTCAGCAGGTTGAGCAGCACTTGCTTGACGGCGCGCTCGTCGGCGTGGATCGGCGGCAGCCCGGCGGCGATATCGGTGATGATCGCGATGCCCTTGGCGCAGGCGCGGCTTTGCATGATCGAGAGGCACGCCGCCGCCGTCTTCGCGATGTCGACATATTCCAAATGGAGCTGATAATGCCCGGCCTCGATCTTCGACATGTCGAGGACGTCATTGACGAGATCGAGCAGATGCGTCCCGCTGGCATGGATGTCGCCGGCATACTCGGAATAGCGCGTGGCGCCCTCCGGGCCGTGCAGCCGGTCACGAATCATCTCCGAGAAGCCGAGAATGGCGTTGAGCGGCGTTCTCAGCTCGTGGCTCATATTGGCGAGAAAGCTCGTCTTCGCCTCGCTGGCCGCCTCGGCGCGCAGCTTGGCGGCGAGGGTCTCGCGCTCGGCCGACTCGCGCAGCACCGTCTGCTGCAGCATGCGCGCCGTGAGGAGGCCGAGAGCGACGAGGATCAGGGTCATGCCGGCGAGCAGGAACAGCGTCTCGCTGCGCCAGGCCGCAAGCACGATATCCTCGCGCTGCGATACCGTCAGATAGACCGGGAAGGCGGGAAGGAAGCGCGCGGCGGCGATGCGCGCCTCGCCGTCGATCGTGCTGACGACGCGCGCCGCGATCGGCTCGGTGGAGCGGCCGAGAATACGACGGATCGGCGTGTCGCCGCGCTGTTTGCCCATCATGTCCTCGGCATGCGGGTGGCGGGCCAGCAAGACGCCGTCGCCGCGGAACATCGCGATCGTCCCGCCGGGGCGCAGATTGATCGCCGCATAGACCTGCTCGTAATAGAGAGGCTCCAGCGTGGCGAGGGCGACGCCGGCGAAGCTGCCGTCGGGCTTGGCGAGGCGGCGGCCGATATTGATCGTCCACTCGTTGTTGATGCGGTTGATCGTCGGCACGCCGATGAACAACCCTTCACCCGGGCTGTCGCGCAGGGCAAGGAAATAGTCGCGGTCGTCGACCCGGATGGTCGGCGGAGGGTGCCAGCGGGAGAACGCGATCATGTGCCCGGTGACATCGAAGACGACGAGCGCGCGCATCGAGGGAACACCGAGAACACGCTCGCGCATGGCATCGTGCAGGTGGCGGGCGAAGCCGGGATCGCCGAGATCGCCGGTCGCCACCGTTTCGGCGACGGATCGCAGCAGGATATCGACGCTGTCGAGGGATCGTGCCATCACCTCCGACAGGGCGACGCTGAGATTGCGCAGCTCGGTTTCCGCCGTGCCGAGGCTGCGCTGGCGCGCCTGCCAGCTCAGAATGCCGGTGGCGGCGATGACGAAGGTCGCGAAGGCAATGGCGGAGGCGACTATGACGCGGCGCTGGCGCCGATAGCTGGCGCCTAGCGAATCGGTGCCCGCGTCACGATGGACCCAGGCTGCCTCATGGTCTATTTGCCGCGCCATCTCCCTGTATAGCTGTAAGGATCGAATATTAAGGCGGCGTTAATAAATAGCGCAGCGCGATAGCGTCGCGTCGCCGGTATCTCTCGTACCTAAACCTCCCTGTCGTCGCGCCGAATGAAGTTCTGGCGTGCGGCCCTAGAACGTCCCGGGATAGGCGCCGCCGTCCATCAGCAGATTCTGGCCGGTAATGTAGCCGGCATGCCGGCTGCACAGGAAGGCGCAGGCGGCACCGAACTCGTCGGCCGTGCCGAAGCGGCCGGCCGGGTTCTGCTTGGCGCGCTCGGCGCTCACCTCGTCGACGCTGCGGCCGGCGGTCTTCGCCGTGTGGATCAGCGTCGAGCGCAGCCGGTCGGTATCGAACGGGCCGGGCAGCAGGTTGTTGATGGTGACGTTGCGCGCGATCGTCTTGCGGGCGATGCCGGCGACGAAACCGTGCAGGCCCGAGCGCGCGCCGTTCGACAGGCCGAGAATATCGATCGGCGCCTTGACCGCCGAGGAGGTGATGTTGACGATGCGGCCGAAGCCGCGCGCCATCATGCCGTCGACCGTCGCCTTGATGAGCTCGATCGGCGTCAGCATGTTGGCGTCGAGCGCCTTGATCCACGCAGTGCGATCCCAGTCGCGGAAATCGCCGGGCGGCGGGCCGCCGGCATTGTTGATCAGGATGTCGGGCGCCGGGCAGGCGGCGAGCGCCGCTTGGCGGCCTTCCGGCGTGGTAATGTCGGCGGCGATGGCGGTGACGGCGACGCCGGTCGCGGCGCGGATCTCGGCGGCAGTCGCTTCGATCGTCTCCTTGGTGCGCGCGACGATGATGAGATTGACGCCCTCGCGCGCCAGATTGATGGCACAACCCTTGCCGAGCCCCTTGCTGGCGGCGCAGACCAGCGCGCTCTTGCCGGCGATTCCGAGATCCATCCTGCCCTCTCACATAAGCGGTTCACGCTTACCGACGATCATGCGACGCAGGCGCGGCGACGTCCAGCACGGCGGCGGATGGCGGCAAGCCGACCCGCCGACCGGCTTCGGCGGTATGCCGGGGCGGGCTAGTTGAGCGGCAGGCGGAAGGTACCGTGACAGCCGCCGCAGCCGTCCTTGCCGGTCGTGGCGTATTGCTCGGCAGCCGCCTTCTTGTCGCCGCTCTTCACCGCGACGACCAGCTTCTTTGCCTGCTCGACCAGCGTCTTCTGCGCCGCGGCGAATTTATCGCCATCGGTCCAGATATTCGGCTTGGCATGCGAGCTCGGAACCTCGGCGTTGCCGGTGCTTTTGGGGAACTTGCCGCCGAGCGAATCGGAGATCTTCACGAGATCCTCGGCGCTCTTCGTCCCGGCCGCCTGGTCGGCATCGCCGTCGAGGTATTTCTTGACGCCGGCCATCGCCGCGCCTTGTGACTTCATCGTCGCCTGACGGTCCTTGACCACCGCCTCGCTGTCCTGGGCCGACACGGTGCTGGCGCCCCAACCGAGGGCGACGATCATGGCGCCGATCGCGACGGCGCCAGCCAAGGCTTTGCTCATGGTGCTCTCCCCATTCGTGTGCGCCGGTTCCGATCGCTGTCGAAACCGCTCAGGTCGTGACGACCCCTATTGCAAAAAACTAGCAAGATCGCCCGGGCGATGCACCGCTCGATTGGCGTCGTCACGGGGAAGTTATCGCCAGGCTGCGGCTAGCTGACCGGCAGCATGACGTGCTTGCGGTAACCCGGCCGCTCGCCGAGCCGCTCGTAATAGGCTTTGAGGCGCGGCAGCGACGGCCGCTCGATCGGGTATTGGTGCCAGCGATGGACGAAGATGCCGAGGCAGATATCGGCCAGGCCGAGCGTCGGCCCGGCGATATAGCCGGCGCTGCCGAGGGCGCCCTCGGCAG
>WNFM01021931.1_pt2 | contig 15324 bp, 14 predicted proteins | sample 5400271 | NCBI WGS metagenome assembly WNFM01 (sample SAMN13153352, study PRJNA577476) | soil metagenome | isolation source: 60 cm saprolite on Douglas fir-dominated hillslope | place: USA:California | collected 2013-09-17
GAACCACGTGTCAGGCCGACCATCGTACCACGGGCGTAGGGATCCCAATACGGCGCACCCAGGCCAACGAAGGCTGGCACGAAGTAGACGCCGCCGTTATCATCAACGGAAGCAGCCAGGGCTTCAACATCGCCACTCGTCTTAATCGCCTTTAAGCCATCACGTAACCATTGGACGGCCGCGCCAGTAATAAAGATACTTCCCTCCAGGCAATAGATAGTTTCATCGTCTATCCTCCAGCCAATGGTTGTGAGCAAGCCGTTCTGCGATGGCACACCTTTGGTACCTGTATTCATAAGCATGAAACAGCCTGTGCCATACGTATTCTTGGCCATACCTACTTCATAACAGGCCTGGCCAAATGTGGCGGCTTGCTGGTCGCCCGCGGCACCAGCCATCTGAATTGCGCTGCCGAAGAATTCGGGGTCAGTCTCACCAAACACACCACTGGAAGGTTTGACAGTGGGCAGCATAGCTCGAGGTATGCCCAATTCATTCAGGATAACATCGTCCCAGTCACCCTTGTAGATGTTGTAGAGGAGGGTACGCGAAGCATTTGATGGTTCAGTGACATGAACGCGCCCTTTAGAAAGACGCCACATTAAGAAAGTGTCTACATTGCCGAAGAGTACTTCACCGCGCTCAGCCTTTTCGCGCACACCTGGCACATTGTCCAGAATCCATTTGACCTTCGTACCTGAAAAATAGGCATCAGTTACCAATCCTGTGCGTGCGCGAATCTCTTTGTCAAAGCCCTTTGCTGTTAAAGCATCACAAATAGGAACCGTCAGGCGGCTCTGCCACACAATCGCATTGAAAACAGCTTTTCCAGTCGCTTTGTCCCACACAATAGCGGTTTCACGTTGATTCGTGATACCAATTGCGGCAATATCCGAAGCGGAGGCTGCCGCCTTTTTCATAGCCTCCTGGGCCACAGCCATCTGGCTGGACCAGATATCCTCTGGATTATGCTCGACCAATCCAGGCGCTGGGTAGATCTGGGGAAACTCTTGTTGTGCCACACTCACAATTGCGCCATCATGATTAAAGAGAATCGCGCGTGAACTGGTTGTGCCCTGATCCAGAGCTAGGACATACTTTGCCATGGTTAGCCTTCTTTCTTGCATAATACAATACTGCGCCTATACAAAACGACGACATATCGCATTGGCACAGGCTTCAATGCCTGTGCAGGCATCAAAAAACGACAAAGTTATAGATGACCCTGCATAGGCATGACTGCCCATGCAAGTGCGAGCCCGCTTGGTAAAAGTGCTAAGTTAAAAAGGTCTGTGTATCCCTATAGTCGTAGTATAATCCTCCCTATCAAAGCCAGAGTTCTGGGTGGCTGACTGCCACTCCTGCTGCACCTGCATGGAGCACTGCCTCTAATTGTTGAGGTGTATGGACTAGACCAGATGCAATAAAGGACAAGGGTAAGGGTGGCGTCAAAGATGGCACCACATATGGAACAACCAGGGCAGGAGAGATATCAAGTAAGTCTACATACTCTGTATCTACTGTCTCTAAAGCCATCTCTAACCCTGTGGAGTCCACGGCAAAAATACGCTGAATAGTTTCCAGGCCAAAGTTTTTACCCAGCGCCAGGTTACGAGGATGATTAGACACAATACCTGTCACGCGCATTTGTTGAGCTAGATAGCGCAACCCGGCAGAGTCAGCATGAATACCGTCAATGTGATCGATATTCACGTAGACAGTCAATCTACGTCGATGAGCTTCTTCGAGTAAGGGAGTAAAGTCAAACAGATTACAGTGGCGCAATAAAACAGAACCTGTATGTGAGGAGTCGAGAACCTGCGTGAACTGTAAGCGATTCTCTATGATGGGTATGGTCTTGCACTGCGATAAAATAGTGAGCAGTGACCTGCTGGACTGGATAAGCATGCTGCACCTCTGCCTATTAGGATAAAAAACAACAAAGCCCTAAGCCTCGATACTAAACCGGCTCAGGACTTTTCATTTCACTGTCCCTATGCTCGTATGCAGTTGTCCATAAAGGTCTCGGAGAACTGTTGATTATGCAACATTTACTGCTGGAATGATAGCTATACAATACGTATTAGTTATCATATAATGATAATACTCGGCAGATTTTCTTTTGTCAAGGGCAAATGGCCTCACTTTACAGGCCAGCATACGATATCAACATCTCCCTGGATGAATAACCATGATAAAACAAGAATTCCTGCGTTTGGCTCATCAGTATCCTGTGGCAGCTGCAATGAAATCACCGGAGGATATGCAGGTCGCCTTAGATTCAGATGCGCTCCTCTTATTTCTGCTCAAAGGAGATGCCTTTCAACTGGCTCCCTTTGTGAGGCAAGCACATGAACGTGGCAAAGGGGTTGTTGTCCATGTTGACCTGGTGAGCGGCATAGGCAAAGATCGTGCAGGTATTCAATATTTACGACAATTAGGTATCGATGCAATTATTACTAGCAAATCTCAACTTGTTTCTGCCGGACGAGCGGAGGGGTTGACAACCATTCAACGTTTGCTCCTGCTTGATGACTCTGCTTTAGAAACAGGCGTGCGCACAATTGCACGGGCCGCACCCGATATTGTAGAAGTACTTCCTGGTATTATCTTTCCAGAGATCGCGAGCATTTTGCAGCGCCTGCTCCCAGGCCCTTTTATTGCGGGCGGTTTTATTCGCTCCGCCAGTGCAGTTTCACGAGTGAAGGATGCCGGGGGTATACTTAGTAGCAGTAGTACCTACGCTCTCTGGCAGGCAACGCCAGACTTATTTAAGGAGCATATAGATGAATAACGTTCCAAACCTGCTCAGCCTTAGCCGCCTGGTAGCAACAGCTGCAATATTTGTGCTGGTTTTGTTTAATACACCCTGGGCATTTTTGGCAGCAACAGCCCTGTTTATTTTGGCCTCGATCACAGACTTTTTTGATGGCTACCTGGCGCGTCGCTATAAAATTGGTTCTTCGTTTGGGGTTTTCCTGGATCTGACCGCTGATAAAGTGTTAGTATCAGCTATCCTGATCGCCCTGGTACAGATCGCTCTGGTCCCGGCATGGATTGTAGTAATTATCGTAGCGCGCGAGTTTTTGGTCACTGGCCTACGCTCAATGGCAGCAGCCAAAGGTAAAGTGATACCTGCAGGCATCTGGGGCAAGCAGAAAACAACGATTACGATGGTCGCGATGGGTGCATTATTGCTGGCTAAAGGGCTAGGCGCGCACCAACTTTCGTTGTTTCCACTAATGCTCACCTTTAACAGCACGACGGTCAACTTTAGCGAAATACTCTTACTGGTTGCCGATGCAGGTTTGTTACTCGCAACGATATGGACGGTTCTTTCAGGCGCGGAATACATGATCAGCGCCTTGCCTCTCTTCCAGAAGGAAGAAGAAAGCAAAAACTCGCTCAAAGCATAAACCTCCATCCGTTTACGCTGGCTGCAATGGTTGTACAGCCTTTGGCCGCACAACCATTGCAGCCAGCGTAAACATTAAGCCTGCACATTTGAAGACGAGTTGCTCGGCGTGCCAGGTTTCGGCTGCTCTTCAACTTGAACCTTCTGACCGATTTTGCGTTCCGTTCCTGCGAGTAAGCGGCCAATGTTGTCGTAATGGAGAATGATGACCAGCAGTGGACCAAGCACAAGAAAGAGCAGGTACTGGAAAGGGACTTTACCGAAAAAGGCGGGATTGGCGAGGCCTACAAAGAAAAATATCAGGCTAAAAACTATAGCAGAGGCGCCGCCAAGAATAGAGCCCAGCGAGACATAACGTGTGGTAGCAATCGTTGTGAAGGTAGTGATGCCCGCAATTACGAAAACAAGCGGAGAAAGAACAAGCAGCGCTCCTGCTCCAGTTGAGACACCACGCCCACCTCTAAAGCCAATAAATATAGGATAGCAGTGCCCAATCAAAGCCAGCAGGGCAGCCAGAGGAGGACCCCAGCCAGATATATAGAAGGCCGGTACAAATATAGCGAGAAGGGCTGGCCCGAATCCCTTTGAGAGATCAAAGACAAAAACGATGGCCGCTGGCCCCCTACCAAGAGTGCGTAGCACATTTGTAGCGCCAATCTTATGACTGCCGTAGGCACGGATGTCAAAATCCTTGCCCCGCAGCAATTTTCCCATCCAGTAGCCCGCCGGAACCGACCCCCAGAGGTAGCCAATGATCGCTACAAGTAAAAGTTGACCTAGCAAGATAGGCATATGTGCCTCCTTCGAGACAAGCTAGCGGTTATAACATCCATACTTCTATTACGTTGTATAACGCAACCGCTTTCCCCACTATTATAGTGAGATTTCAGCATACCTACAAGAGGATTGTTACATTGACTACGTTATTCAGCCACCACAGCATCACAAAAGCCACTGCCCATTCTCCAGCCAGGTTATATTGTCTACCAGGCGTATAGATTTAATGCTGGCAGCGAGGGCAAACAAGGTTCCAGGCTGGATTACATCGACAGGATTAAACGTATCTGGACGGCAAACGGCAGCATAATTCAGGGCCAGTAGGGATTCAGCATTCACAATATCCGCCATGGTCTTGACGATCTCCTGAGGCTGGCGTTCGCCTTGTTCAGCAAGTGATTTCGCTGCCAGAAGTGCGCGATAGAGCGCCCGAGCGCCCTGACGCTCGGGGAGAGAGAGCAGCAGGTTCTGGCTGCTCAGTGCCAACCCGTCGTTTTCACGTACGGTAGGCAAAATGCGCAGCGTTACATCTATGTTCAGATCATGCACAAGCTTGCGCACAATAGCAATCTTTTGGGCATCCTTCTGCCCAAAATAGGCCACATCGGAACGCACAAGTTGAAAAAGCTTGGTAATAGCCGTGGCTACACCGCGAATGTAGACAGGGCTGCTGAGACTTTCCAGGTTTGCCATGCTAGGACCGATTGGAGTAACATAGGTAGAAAAGTGGAGTGGATAGATATCCTCGGCACGAGGAATAAAGACAACATCCACATTTATATCCTGCAATAACTGTAGATCTCGTTCAAGATCACGTGGATAGCGTAGCAAGTCCTCTTGCGCATCAAATTGGATAGGATTGACAAAAATACAGGCAACACTGACTTCACATTCCTGTTGTGCGGCTTGCACCAGCGACAGATGCCCGGCATGCAGAAAGCCCATCGTAGGAACGAATCCCACAGAGCCACCAGCAAGCCATCCCCGGGCTGTTTCAGTCATTTCGTCCAGATTATGAATAATTCGCATGCTGCTCCTAATGCGATCGTTCGTTGCGATGCTATCCGTAAATCATGCTCTTTTCAGAGCTATTGTAGTTTCCATAACGTATGGCATCATCTTCAGTAACCATGCTATACTACATAAGACGAGGAGGGTAAATATGCGTAAAATTGTACGATATTGTGTAGGAGTCTTTGAACTGCTTGGCTTTGTAGCCCTGGCGAGTTCAATAATCGCAGCCGCGGTGGCATTACGACATATAATAGACACGCCTCAACCGCTAGAAAGTATACTTCCAGGGGAAGCCCACCTCTATCGCTGGCGACACGGGCATATTTTTTATAAGGTACTTGGTAACAGAGACGCTCCTCCACTGGTCATGTTGCACACGCCGAGCCTGGGTAACTCGGCTTACGAGATGCGCAAGATTGTTGGAGCACTAGCCCAGGAGTACCGTGTCTATGCTCTTGATCTGTTGGGCTTCGGTCTTTCTGACCATCCGTCAATCGATTATACGAGCGAAACATACATCGCTATGTGTCATGATTTTCTTATCCAGGTGGTAGGACAGCCGGTGACACTACTTGCCAGTGGACTAAGCTGCAACTATGCGGTGCATGTAGCGCATCGCTATCCCAGTACATGCTCACGCCTGATCCTGATCTCACCATTAGAGTTGTTTGAAGTCCGACAGCCTCCCAAAGTTTGGACAGCAGTATTGCAGAAGCCACTCGGTCGCTTTCTCCTCTATCCGCTGCTGACTACACGTCCAGCTCTACAACTGAACATGAAGCAACAGCACACCACACAGCAGGGGCAACTCATCGCATCAGACATAGATTATCTCTATGCCACCACGCATCAATTTGGCGCCGAACACGCGCCCATGGCACGCCTGGCAGGCGACCTGAATGTGGACGCCTCCAAAGAATTTGATGCCTTGCAGCAACCAACACTGATCATTTGGGGGGCTCGCGCCTTAAATAATGCACGCATTATCAGCAAAGAGCAGCATTTACCCGCACAAACTGAGATAGTGCTGATCCAGGATGCGGATGTATCCGTACACGAGGAATACCCAGCGCTGGTTGTTGGGAATATACATGGGTGGAATACAACAGGTACACAAAGCCCGCCAAGTGAAGAAGAGAAAGAAACGATCATTTCCACCGTGGATACACCATCAGAGGTCTTGGAACCAGAACAAGAGGCAGCGGAAGCATCTAACGTTGCGCCAACTCTAGATACAGAATCGGAACAAGCACTAGCGGAAACGCCTAAGGTCTCTCCAACTCCAGATGCAAAGGCGGAACAAACCGTAGCAGGGGAAGATAGTGACGAGCAGTTGCTCGTCTATTGTGTAAAATGCAAAATGAAAACAGTAATGCTCGATCCGCAACCTTTTACCATGAAGAATGGCAGGGCTGCTATTAAAGGTACATGTTCGATCTGCGGCAGCGGTCAATTCCGGATTGGGCAACTATAAAAAGAACCTCTATTAAAGGAGAGTAGGGATGGAAAAATTTGTGAGCATTACACTTGACGTTCGTGATTTTCCACCGTATAATCTCACTCATATGTATAGGATAGGCGTACCGTTATCGCCCGGTACGCTGTAAAGGTCGCCTCAATCGATATAAATCGGGCAGCAGCTAGTACTGTAATCTGCAAATATATGTATATGCTGCCGCTTAATCTGTTCGCCTTCCCTGTAGAAGTACAAAGCCGCTCAAAACAAAAGAGCAGCGGGTAGAGTTTTCTTCTTTAAGGTGATTGAATGCCGGAAATGAGTAGGCATTTGAGAGCAGGGTCTGACAACAAAAAGTGGAGAATGTAAGGAAGCACAACGGGATAGGAATGAACGGATTAGCTGAAAGAGGCCAGTTATAGGTCGAGTGCCTCAACTCCAGGGAGGAATTTTTTAATGAGTATTGGTGGACAGAGTGACGCTAAATCAGAGCGCAAAATTTATCACCTAACACCTGAAGGTTTCGCCAAGAAGCAGGAACGTTTAGAGTACCTGCGCACGGTGAAACGTAAGGAGGTTGCTGACTACATTCACGATGCGAAAGAAGCAGGTGATATCAGCGAGAGTAGCGCGTATGAAGAAGCAAAGCATGAGCAGGCAAAAGTTGAAGGTGAAATTCTCGAACTAGAGCGACTGCTCGCGGTGGCCGTGGTAATGACGCCTGATATGTACGGCAATGTAGAAGGACCCAGGGTGGTTCGCATCGGCATGCAGGTAGATGTCGAGACAGACAACGGCGCATCACGCAAATTTAAGCTAGTTGAAACATTTGAAGCAGACCCAAAATCCGGCTTAATCTCTGATCAATCGCCGGTAGGGAAAGCGCTCATAGGACACAAAGAAGGCGATGAAGTGAATGTGTCTACCCCCGGAGGTGTAACTAGTTACACCATTCTCTCGATTAAGCCTATGCTTTAGGTATATAGAGGTAAAGGGTTGAAAAAGCGTCCAGGGGCAGGCCTGCCCCTGGACGCTTTTTCAACCCTTTACCTACCGGCACTCCCTCAGTAACATTTGTATTTGAGGGAACCATACCAGCTTTAGTAACATTTTACGGTTCACCACCGCTTTTGGTGAACCCATTTTACATGAGGGAATGCGCTCCATTGACACTAACCAGATGGATAGGTAATATAGGGACACGCCGTAATAAGATATCCATCTTGCAGGTTCTCCCTGTTTGCTAAGATGGGCGGCGAGGAGTATACACAATGTTGACCTATGAAGATATAACCGGGTTTTTTCTAAAAGCTGCCGCTCACGTTGAACTCATGACACATCCCGAATATTGGATAAACTCACGCTCGCTCGAACGCGAATTTGCCTGTACCTGCCATGCCGGTAGTTGCGAAGAAGCAGAACATCACAGTACCTGCACCGTCTCATTTGCCTGGGGCACATTAGATACAGCCCTCTCACTTGAAGGACCAGCTGGTGTGTGCGATTTCTTTCATGAGCCCGGGGATGATTGCCCACATTTGCATACGCGCGATATCCCACCACTAGTCCTTGATCTCTCCTATAGCTTTGTGTTGAATGGCACGGGAGCAATACTTACAGAGTCAATGTTACTTTCGCTGACGCACATGCTCAAGCTACGGGCAAGCGAGCACAGTAGTCGAGCGATAGAGACACGCCCAGGTGTCTCTATGACACTGCAAGATAATCGCTTACAGCCAGAGGCCTTGACATTACAGCAGCGCGTTGAACTACCAATCTGGCACCCTGATGGTATGCGAGGTCTGCACGATGATAACCATTATCGTTCGGAACGCACAATCCGGCGCAAGCACCAGTCTGATGAAGCAGGAGAAGATGAGGTGATTGCAGATAATCCTCGACCTGAGGATTGGCTCCCTCAAGTAATGATTGAAGTCTGCCAGGATATTCTCCAAGGGCTAGAGGCGCTTGATGCAGCTCGCGCCCACCTGACCATTGAGTAAGAGACATGCGGTGGTGGAGCGTGCGGCCCGCGGGCCGCACGCTCCACCACCGCATGTCTCTTCCCTAATACATTCTTTCGGGCTTACGCCGTTTGTCAGCAGGCAACAATATATCCAGGGCGTCGTCAACGGTAACCACCCCTTCAAGAATACCTTCCTGGCTCACAACTGCTACCGCGAGCAGGTTATATTTCGCCATGATCTGGGCAACCGTACGTGGGTCGGTATCGGGATGTACGGTAATCACGTCAGTTTCCATCAAATCCTGCAAAATTTGATCAGATGAAGCCACGAGTAGATCCCAGAGAGAGACCACACCTAGCAGCGTACATTCATCCTGGGTTTCATCGGCAACGCAGTAGACATAGGCAGCATGCATATCTTGCTCCCGTTTATTAGCGCAAACGGCATCCAGAGCCTGAGCCACAGTCCTTGTCTGGTTCAATTTGATATAATCGGTGGTCATCAGGCCACCAGCGGAGTTTTCTGCGTATTCCAGAAGATCCTGAACATCTTCAGACTCTTCAGGTTTCATCAGTTTGAGCAGTTCCTGCGCATGTTCTTCAGGCAACTGAGCCAGTAAATCAGCGGCCTCATCAGGTCCCATAGCTTCCAGGATATCAGCGGCACGGGCGGACTGAATATTTTCAAGGATATGCCGCTGCCGCTCGGTATCAACCTCTTCCATGGTATCAGCAGCGGTCTCGTCATCCAGGCTCTCAATGAGGCGTGCACCTTCGCTGGGAGAGAGTTGGTGAACGATTTCCGCGATATCGGCAGGATGTAACTCGGCCAACTGACCGCTCGTAGGACGAGGCACAAACGAATGGGTTGCCTGGGCTTCGATTTCCTGGTCCTGGTGCGAATCGATAAGCTGAATATCCTTCCACGCGATGATATTGGGGGCAGTAGGTCGAGGCCTCGCTCCTGGTAACCAGCTAGGAGTAAGACGACGCAGAAGACCCAGCATACTGTTATCAACACCCAGGAGTTGCCAATTGTCGCTCAGGCAGACATCATTGACGAGCACAGCTTTTTTGCGCACAACGTCAATGACCTTTTTATCCAGAACATCGTGTGCCAGGCTGATCTCGCCCGGCAGAGATGCGTCCAATTGCAAAGAAAGCTGCGTAGTGGGCACACGCAAACGCGCTGCTTCCCCTTGCCAGGTAACGGCCTCACGAGGCACGCGCAGGGGGTGCTCTTCCTGTCCCTCGACCAGCAGAGCATTGATATAGGGCAGTCCAGGCTGTTCAACCTGTGCTGCATCTATAGTTATGTCAATTATTTTACCGATACGCGCACCCTGGAGATCTTCCACCGGTGCGCCTAATAGTTGGCTCAGATACAACATGTTATTTCTCTATGCGAGAGTCCGATGGAGCAGAAGCGGCGCTCGCACCCACGCTTGCCTCTTGTTCAAATGTCCCTCCATGACCCTGTAGCTTTTCCTGGGCCAGCCGAGTGCTGGCCCCGATGAAATCACGGAAAAGCGGATGAGGACGATTAGGGCGACTCTTAAATTCCGGGTGGAATTGTGTAGCTACAAACCAGGGATGATCAGCCAGTTCTATAATTTCCACCAGGCTATTATCCGCGGAACGTCCGCTGACAACGACGCCATTGGCTTCCATACGCTTGCGGTACTCATTATTGAATTCATAGCGATGGCGATGACGTTCGAACACAATAGCTTCCCCATAGGCTTGATAGGCCTTACTACCAGGAGTGAGGCAGCAAACCCAGTTGCCCAGACGCATAGTACCGCCTTTATCTGCGACCTGGCGCTGCGTATTCATCAGGTCAATGACGGGATAAGGAGTCTGCGGGTCAAATTCGGTACTATTCGCATCATGCAATCCAAGCACGTTGCGAGCAAACTCAACGACCGCAACCTGCATACCCAGGCAGAGACCCAGGTAAGGTTTATTCGTGCGACGGGCAAAGTTGGCAGCTTTAATTTTACCTTCGATGCCCCGATGACCAAAGCCGCCAGGTACAACAATGCCGTCAAGTGATTCCAGAACTTCGACATAACCATCGCCCATATTATCCAGGGTTTCGGAGTTAATCCATTTGATGTTGATATCGACATCATGAAACCAGCCAGCGTGACGGAGGGCCTCAGCAACAGAGAGATAGGCATCGTGCAGCTCAACATACTTACCTACCAGGCCAATGGTTACCTCGGGGCGCGGGCGTTTAACCGTCTCTACCAGTTCGCGCCACTCCTGCATACGCGGTTCATGCCAGGGCAAGCCCAGGCGCTGAACCATATACTCACCCAGGCCAGCCTCTTCCAGGGTTAATGGAACTTCGTAGATAGTCTCGGCGGTCAGCATGGGAACGACAGCACGAGCCTCAATATTGCAGAAAAGGGCGATCTTCTCACGCAGATCGTCGCTCATAGCATAATCCGAACGGCAGAGGATAACGTCTGGCTGAATACCAACACGCAGCAATTCTTTCACGCTGTGTTGTGTGGGCTTGGTTTTGAGTTCCCGCGTGGCACCAATATAGGGCAATAGTGTGACATGCAAGTATAATACGTTATCGCGCCCAACATCTTTGCGCATCTGGCGAATGGCTTCCAGGAATGGTTCCCCCTCGATATCGCCGACAGTACCACCAACTTCCACAATAACCACGTCTGCATCGGAACGACGCGCTACCGTCTGCATGCGCTCTTTGATCTCGTTCGTGATATGGGGAATAACCTGAATAGTTCCTCCCAGGTACTCACCGCGCCGTTCTTTGCCAATTACCGAGGCATATACCTGTCCAGTAGTGACATTATTGATCTGATATGAAGGTTCATCAATAAAACGCTCATAGTGACCCAGGTCCAGGTCGGTCTCCGCGCCATCATCAGTGACAAAAACTTCGCCATGTTGATATGGTGACATTGTACCAGGATCAACATTAATATAAGGGTCCAGTTTCATAATTGAGACGGAGATCCCTCGATTTTTCAGTACCCGCCCGAGGGAAGCAACGCTTATACCCTTGCCCACAGACGAAGCTACACCACCAGTAACAAATATATATTTTGACATATCCATGACCCCCTTTAGCTGGGCTGCTATAACCTGGCATCCGACCTACCAGAAAAAAACCTCAGCGCTTGCGTAAGGTTCTCCAGATCAGTCGCCTATGCAACATTTGCAAAAACAAACGAGGCTAGCACTATCTCACTTGTTACTGGATGTACTAGCCTCGTTGCGATAAAATCACAACCTGTGCTTCAGCAGGCATATTATTACGAGTGACAACAAGTTTAGGTTGGGCAGTGATCGTCTCAACCCCCATTTCACGACAGAATTTGTCCAACGGGTCGAGCGTATCACGCTTACCTTCCAATGCTGAGGTGCGGTAATGCATGGGAATGATAATATGCGGTTCTACCTGACTAATGATCTCAGCGGCCTGTGTTGCATTAAGTGTATGGTTTCCACCGATAGGTATCAATAAAACATCGGCGTCAGCAACTTCTTCTAATTGTTCTTCTTGCAGTGTGTGACCAAGGTCTCCCAGGTGGCAAATGACAATATCGTCCATATGAATGACATAAATGGTATTGCGTCCTAGCTCCTGGCCACGTTTGTTGTCGTGATAAGAGGCCACGCCTGTAATCAATATATCACTAATCTCATATTCACCCGGACCTCGTACAACACGTGGATTGCCAGCCACACCTTCCACATAATTATGTCCAGCATGGTTATGGCTGACGGTGACAATAGGGGCGCTGACCTTACCCAGCGTGTAGCCAAGCTGAGGTGAAAACGGGTCAGTAATCAGAGTAACGTTCTTGCCACGTAACTGAAAACAGGAGTGGCCAAGCCATGAAATTTCCATGTATTACAAGTTCGCTTTTCTCATAAGTTCGGGCGGGGACCTATGTCCTCGCCCGAATTATATTGTACCATATGGATAGGAGTGAGACAAGAGAATAGCCTATTATCTTTGAGTGTCTGCCGCTAGAGCCTGGAAGGCTGGTTCGTCCAGGAGGGGACCACTCACCGTCATGTCACCTCCCGAGGCCTTGGATGCGAAAGTGAGGGAACTATAAGCAATGCTTACTTTCACTTCACGATTGCGCACCCCTACCCGTACGGATGAGGCCTCGACAACCTCTTTAATGCGACGCGCTACAATCTCCGCCCCATGTTGTTCGGCACGAATAACGGCAGTCATAATGCCCGGGCCATTGACCGAAAGTTTGTCTTCTTTGCGAATTTTGGAACGCAGGAGGGGAAGTAGTTTACGTGCAGCCTCAGTCGCTTCACGATCTTCGCGTTCACGCAGCACATCTGTGCCCTTCGCACCTGCCAGAATAAAGCGAAAAACGATAACACTCTGGGCATTACAGATACGCCGCACTTTACGTTCACCGGCCTCCAGGTCTTTCGTGGAATCGACCATTTGCCAGATGTGATGTTCGCGTTTGCGCCAAAAATCGTAGTAGCCCTGCACACGGGCATAAGCTTCCAGAATCATCGTGAAAAAGGTCCACAGCGCCTGCTTAGGATTGCTCATGGTAAAGTCACGGCAGGCAATGAGTTGATGAAGGATAGGGTTAACCTTCATGGTGGATGCTTCATAGTTTTGCTGGGCACGTACCTTCAGATGACCGGCATAGATACGACGGCGCTGCTTGAGAAAATCGCGTATGGTAAGGGGTCCTTTATTATAGACTACACTGGCGGGTTCATAAATCAACTGGTAACCCAACTGAGAAATAAGAGCCTGGATAGATATTTCGTCAACAGCGCTATTCGTGGGTATACCGGAAATAACATTGCGAAAAGCGATGACTTCGCCGAGTTTGGGAGAGACGCGAGACATGCGATCATGTAGACGCCAGAGGAGATGCACAGAATGACCCATAAACGTAGCCGGATCGTTCACCGGTACTGGACGCCCACCGACCATACCGATGGTAAGATCTTTAAAAGGGGCGCACAGCTTCTCCAGAGCATCTGTTTCAGGGATGACATCTGCGCCAATCAGAACCGCAACCTGGCTGGTGGCTTTTTTGAGGAACAGGTTAATAGCTGAAGCTTTACCCTCGCGTTTCTCCTGCACATATAAATGGACCCGCTGTTCCTGCTGCGCCAACTCGGTGACAATAGGTACTGTTCGATCTGTGCAACCACTGGCAACGACAATCACTTCTTCAATGCGTATGGATGGGCCCTGCTGAGCAAGAACGGCACGCAGTGTCCGCTCAATATTGGCCTCTTCATTATAGGCCATAATACCAACGCTACATCCCACGTACTCCTCATGGTTTGGCTCTTTAACCCGCATTAACTCTACATCATTAACTACATTTGTTACCATCGATAAATGCTCCTGTGCCAAAGCTCTTTAACCTGTCCGTGTGAATAGTCACAAAAATGTACACATACAAATAAAAAATAAGCCAGCCGCTATAGCGCCTTTGTATACGCTATAGACTCTTCTACATGTCTAAACGCATCAACATGCTTTGAACAACATATCTAGTCCTTATTACTGAGGCTCTTGAGTACTAAAGTTCCTACCATAAATAAGTAGTGATCCGCTCTTCGTAAGGTACTATCCTGAGCTTTTTGAAACAAGTGAAAAATGGTTAAGATATGGTTGCAAGTCAGTTAAGATGAATAAATATATTTCTATGTGATATGGTATGAACGGTTTCTTGTACAGAACTCCTAAACAACCTATACATACAGAAGAGAGGAGCAACATCAATGCGAGCAGTTGTTATTACCAGGCCGGGTGGGCCAGAAGTTCTAGAGATTCAGGAGGTTCCAACGCCAGAGGTAAGTGGTGATTATGTGCGTGTACGCGTACGTGCGGCAGGCCTCAACCGCGCTGATCTAGCACAGAGGGCTGGCTCATATCCGGCACCCCCAGGATCACCCTCAGACATTCCAGGAATGGAATTTGCGGGCGAGGTTGACGCGGTGGGACCGCTAGCGCGAACATGGAAACCTGGTCAGCGCGTGATGGGCCTGGTTGGCGGAGGCGCACAGGCCGAGTACATCGTGACCCACGAAGGGTTGCTCGTGGAAATACCTCCCAACCTGGATTTTGTGCAGGCAGCAGGTGTGCCCGAAGTCTTTATCACTGCCCACGATGCTCTTTTTACCCAGGGAGGTTTGCAAATGGGTGAGCGTTTGCTCATCCACGCGGCTGGTAGTGGTGTGGGCACTGCTGCTATCCAGCTTGCTCACGCGGCCGGGGTAACAACCTTTGGCAGATAAACTGGAACGAGCAAAGCAGTTAGGGCTGGACCATGGTCTTTCGGACCAGAACTTTGCCGCCGAAGTCAACCGCTTGACGCGCGATGCCGGGGTGCATATGGTGCTGGATTTTATCGGTGCAGCCTATCTCGAACAGAACCTGCAGGTATTGAACTCATGGGGGCGACTCGTCTTCCTGGCAACTTTGGCTGGCGCACAGGCAAACGTGAATATTGGAATGCTAATGGCCAAACGCATTTCCTTGCGCGGCTGTACATTGCGCACACGAACGTTGGATGAGAAGCTGGCCGTGACCCGCCGCTTCGCTACAAGTGTACTGCCGCTCTTAGCCAATGGAAAGGTCAGGCCAATCATTGACCAGGTGTACGCACTGGAAGAGATCAGTGCGGCACACATTGCCATGGG